>Ga0210062_1000336_pt1 | contig 14499 bp, 11 predicted proteins | sample Muzzi_CordA_D2_FD_185528 | JGI IMG/M metagenome (GOLD analysis project Ga0210062, IMG submission 185528) | Wetland microbial communities from San Francisco Bay, California, USA, that impact long-term carbon sequestration - Muzzi_CordA_D2 (SPAdes) | ecosystem: Environmental > Aquatic > Marine >...
ACCGCGAGAAGGGCCTCGCCGATCTCACCACCTTCAGGGCGGACGATGGCATGACTTGGGTGACCGGCGCCGGCCGGAGCTTCACCTTGCCGCTAAAGGAGTTGAAGGACTGGCGCGGCAATCGCGCCGATGCCGGCCGCATCGCGCCCAAGGGCTTCCCCAAGAGCAACAGGTTCCGCGCGCTGCCGAGCGCAGGGAAAGCAGACGGCGAGGACGAATGAACGCGCGCGACTGTAGCCTGCGGAACAGGACGCTGACCGCTACACCTTGACCAGCATCGCGGTCGCATACATCACGCCGATGCCCAGGACGAGCCCCACGAGCATGGCCGGCGACAGCCACGTCCTGCTGCTTCGAGCGGCGCTTCGCATCAAATAGGCGCCGACCTCAACGATCACCTGCAAAATGGCGCCTACCCCGATGGCGAGCGCCAGCGCGGTCCATTGCGGCGCATAGCTGAAGCTGCCGAGCCAGATGCCGACGATCGCCGGACCGCCTGCGAGGAGCGCAAGACCCGCGAAGACCGCAATGGGCGGCCGCGCGGGCGCGAGCGGTGCAACGATGCCGATCCCCTCGGTGACGTTATGCAAAGTAAAACCCAGCACGAGGAATGTGCCAAGACCAGCAACACCCGTCGCGAAAGCTGCGCCGATGGCGAGGCCCTCGCCGAGATTGTGCAAGCCGATGCCGAGCGCGATGTAAGTCGCGAGCGCTATCCCCGTTGGCGCGCCGTGGCGCCGGCCGACCGACAGCAGTGCCAGGAACGCAATCACTGCCGCAATTACGACCATCACGATGCCTTGGAAGGCGGCCGCGGTGGTCAGCGCAAGTTCAATCGCTTCTTTGAACGAGTCGACCAGCAGGTACACCAAAAGTCCGATCGTGAGTGCAAGGACGAAATCCAGCCCCTGGCGGCCGACATTGCGTATGGCGGGATAAAACAGCATGCCAATCAGGACGGGCACGATCCCGACAAATGCGCCGAGCATCGCTTGCGGAACCAGTTGCCCGATCTGCACTGTCGGCGTCGCGACTGCGACTTCGATTTCCTTCGTAAACGTCGCTCCCGTTCTGCTCACAACCTTGACTTCGTGTTTTTCGCCGAGCACCCAAGGATAAGGAATGTGCAGCCAAGCGCTTGACAGGTGATTGAGTTGACCCGTCGGCTCCTGCGTGAACGTCCAATACGCTTCGTCTACCTGTATCTGAGCGATGCTGACCGGCTCCGAGCCGCCGACACGCACCTTGAGATGAATTCCATCGCGGTTTAGCACGACGCGTTCGAAAGTGAGCTTTTCGACCGGCGGCGCGCCCGCATCGAACGCTTTCAGCCAGTCGCTGGTGACGAGCCAGCCCGATGCCAGCAACAACGCCAGCAGCGGTAACGCAAACCAAAGGAGATTGGCAATAGTCCGCGAGCGGCCTGAAGCAGTCTCGGCCGGTGACGGGGCCGCAGGCGGGATTTCTCCGTTCACGAAGTGGCCTCCACTACATCGAACAGTCCCATCCAGCCGAGCTCGGCAAATTCGGATTGATGGGCATGAAACATGTAGAGGCCGGCTTCATGCGTCGGGAAGGAGAACTCCAATATCCCGCGTTGAGCCTGGCACTGCATGATCGTGTCGACGGTTTTCAGCGTTGGCGTCAGCGTCGTGCCGTGGTCGTAGTAATCGAAGAAATTGGCATGCAGGTGGAATGAATTGATGGGGTCGAATTCGGTCACGTTCACTAAATAGATGCGGACGAGCCGGGCGCGGTCGATCTTGATCGGGTGCTTCGAGAAATGATGGGCGACGGTGTTGACGGCATAGACTTCGTTGTCGCCGTCGAAATCGGTGTCGAATCCATTCATCACCATCACGAATTCCTGCACCTGCTTGTTTTCCGGTGTGCCGAGCAGGCGCGACCGTGCGACCGGCTCGGACTCCGGATGCCGGCCCGGGTCGGGGTCAATGATGAACGCACCATACATGCCCTTGTGGATGTGCCGCTTCAGCGGCAGGGCGTGACAGTGATAAAGGTGGCAACCGAAAGGGAATGCATCAAACTCGTAGACGAATTCCCCGCCGGGCTCGACCATCCCGGCGCCGGGAATGCCGTCCATGCGTGCAGAATGGATTCCGTGAAAATGGACCGAGTGCGGATGCGATCCATGATTGCGAAATACGATTCTCAGACGCTCCCCCTCGGTGGCCCGCAGGGCCGGACCGGGGACCCGTCCGTTGTAGGTCCACGCCGCGAAGAACACGCCGGGAACGATCTCGATCTCCTTGTCCACCGCGAATAGTTCGAAAGTGCGGAGTGCGCGGCCGTCGGGCAGGCGCGAGACTGTGCCTGTCTCCCAATCGGTCAGCATGGCGCCCGGATCGAAGCCGTTCCGTGCGTTATCGACCTCGCCGACGGCGATCATGTTGCCGTGCGCGGAGCCGCCGGCCGAGCGGATTTGCGTGGGTGGCTCGTAAATGTCGGCGGCCGCATGCTTGCGCGGCGTGAGCGCAGCGAGGATTGTGCCGCCGGCGGTCAAGAGGCTGCCGGAAAGCACGCCTCTGCGGCTCAGTGTTTTCGGAACCCAGTTCGGCATTCGACAATCCCTTAGGAAACAGACACCTGACCGCGCCGCCGGCAGGGGCCGGACAAGGCTGGCAGGTCCAACGCCCTGTCGAGCCGGAATATATTGCAATTACGAATTATTCGCAATAATTGCCGAAACCGACTGATGCCCTGGATTTGAAGGGGTGGCGAGCAAGGTTCGCTCAGCTCGCCACGAACAACAGCGACTTTTCCGACTTCTCCAGCAGCGCCGCGGCAGTGTCGCCGAAAAACAGCTTTTCGCCGGGCCGGCGACCGACACCCATGACCACCAGATTGTGCCGGTGGCGCGCGGCCTCCTTGGCTATCGCTTCCTCCGGCGCGACGTCGGAGCGCACGGCGGTGCGGATGGTGAGGTTATAGCTTTCCGCCAATTCGACGATGTCCTTGAGGATCGCCTCCTCGTATTGCCGCGAGCTCTTCGATTTCTTGCCGCCGGGCGCCACATAGAGCGCGGTGAGCGGTGCCTGGCTCGCCTTCGCCAGCACGATGGCGACCTCGGCGGCGCGCCGCGACGGTTCGGTGCCGTTGACCGGCGCCAGGATGCTGAGCTTGCCGTCGACCGGCTGCTTGAGATGGGTCTCGCGGGCATCCGTCACGGCGATCGGTCCGTCGAAACCGGCCGCGATGGCCGCGACGTCGTCGTGGAATTCGGACTTGCGGGCGACCGTCTTTTCCATGCCGATGATGATGAGGTCGTAGCCTTTGCCTGCCTCCTTCTCGATCGCCTCCGTCTTCGGCGCCTTTTCCACCATGGTGGTGACATCGGGACGGCGCTCGGATTTCTCCTCCTGCTTTTGCGGCCCCACCACCTGTTCGGCCACCTCCCGAACCGTTTCACCGGCCTCCTTGGCGCGCTCCTTGTCGGCTTCTTCGGCGGCCTTGCCGGTCTTCTTGTTGGTCCTGATGTGCATCACCGTCGTCGGCATGCCGCGGCTGCCGGCGATGATGCCGCCGATGCGGGCGGCGAACTTGCCGTTGGCGCTGTCGTCGACGGCGAGTAGCAGCCGCTCCAGGTTGGGCACGAAGCCCTTGGCCTCCATTTCCTCGCGCTCGAGCCGCTGTTTCTCTTGCCGGCTCATCGGCAGCCGCGCCAGCGCCCAGCGCAGCGTAGGCGGCATCGCCATGGTGGTGATCACCGCCATTGCCACGATCATGGTGAACAGGTTGGGGTTGAGCGCGCCCATCGACAGGCCGATGGTGGCAACGATCACCTCGGTGGAGCCGCGCGCGTTCATGCCGGTGCCGAGGGCGAAGGATTCCTTCACGGTCAAGCCACCGAATTTGCCGCCGATGAAGGCGCCGCCGAACTTGCCGATACTGGCAATGGCGATGAGCCCCAGCGTGAGTGCGAGCAGCCTGGGGTCGGCGAGGATGGTGAGGTCAGCGTGAAGCCCCGCGGTGCCGAAGAACACCGGCATGAAGAAGGCGATGATGAGCCCGCGCAATTGCTCGTCAATGTGGCGGGAGAGAATGGGCGACTCACCGACCAGAATGCCGGCGACGAAGGCGCCCAGCACCGTGTGCACGCCGATCAGGTCGGTGATCATGGCCATGAAACCCATGATCAGCAGGATGGCGGTGATGACGGCAAAGTCGCTGGCGAAGTTGTCGTTGACCCAGCGGATGATGGTAAACACGACGCGGCGCCCAATGGTAAGGCTGAGCGCCATGAAGACGATGGTGCCGCCGATACTCTGCACCAGGCTGAACGTGTCGACGTGGCCTTGCAGCGCCAGGCTGAAGATGACGGCGGTGATCATCCAGCCGACAGTGTCGTCGATAATCGCGGAGGCGAGGATCACCTGGCCGACCGTGCGGCGCATGAAGTTCATCTCGCGGACTACCGTCGCCACGATCTTGACCGAGGCGATCGACAGCGCGGTGCCGAGGAACAGCGAGGTGATCAATCGCTTGCCGGGATCGGGTAGCATCGCGTCGGGCAGCGATTCGCCGAGCGCCACGCCGCACAGGAAAGGCACCACGATGCCGGCGAGCGAGGCGGAAATCGACGCCCGTCCGCTTTTGCGCACCAGCTTGAGATCAGTTTCCATGCCGGTGAGCAGCAGCAGCACGAGGATGCCGAACTGGGCGACCGCATCGAGCATCGCCTTCTGTTCCTTGGCGGCGGGGAACAGCATGTGCTGAAGGTCGGGCGACAGTGCACCGAGCAGGGAGGGACCGAGCACCAGCCCGGCGATCAACTGGCCCATAACCGCGGGCTGTCCGATTCGCAGCATGGCTTCGCCGAGCAGGCGGCCGACCAGCATCAGCAGCATGATCTGGGCGACGAACAGCAGTTCGGACGGCCCGTTCTGGACCCCGCTCGCCGCCAGCGCAGGCGCCGCCGCCAGCGCGGCCAGCCCTGCAAGTGCGATCGCCCAAGGGACGCGGGCGCGGATCGTCGTCATCGCCTTCGGCGCCCCTTTCATGGATCGTCGCTGGCCGGCGGCGTGCCGGCTTACAGCCGCATCGTCGTCACGCCGCCGCCGGGGAGGCAACGGCTTTCAGCTCGGCACATTTACGACAGATGGCCCCCGCACCGCAGGTCACAAGACTGCATAAACCCCATGTACCGAGGGAAGTTCCGCACGAAATGCAATTGAAAATTATTCGCAACTGCCTATAGTTCCATCGATTTATCGTCAACCGACTGAAAATCCTGGGAATCATGGACGCACGCCGAACCGGACGAAAGTCCTTGAGCGATCGCACCGTAGGCGCCGCGCAGGGTCTGCTCGGCGGGCGGCGCGGGGTGGGCGGCTATCTTGCCTTCGGCGGGCCGGCGATCATCGCCTCGATCGCCTATATGGATCCGGGCAATTTCGCCACCAACATCCAGGCCGGCGCCAAATACGGCTACAGCCTGCTCTGGGTGGTGCTGCTTGCCAATCTGATCGCCATGTTGTTCCAGGCGCTGTCGGCTAAACTCGGCATCGTCACCGGCCGCAACCTGGCGGAGATGTGCCGCGAGCAATTTCGCAAGCCGGTGGTCTTGGTGATGTGGGTGATCAGCGAGATCGCCGCCATGGCCACGGACCTGGCGGAATTCTTGGGCGGCGCCATCGGCCTCGCGCTCTTGTTCAACATGCCGCTGTTCGTCGGCATGGTCATCACGGCCATCGTCACCTACGCCATCCTGATGTTCGAGAGCTACGGCTTCCGCCCGCTCGAACTCGTCATATCGAGCTTTGTGGGGGTGATCGCACTCTGCTACCTGGCCGAAATGTTCATCGCGCCGGTCGACTGGGGGCAGGCCGCGCTGCACACGGTGAAGCCGGAAATAGCCGACGCCGGCGCGTTGCTGCTCGCCGTCGGCATCATCGGCGCCACCGTTATGCCGCATGCGGTCTACCTGCATTCGGGGCTGACCCAGGGGCGCATTCCGGCGCACAACGACAGCGAAAAGCGCATGGTGGTGTGGCTGTCCAACCGCGAGGTGCTGATCGCGCTCGCCGCCGCCGGTCTCGTCAACATGGCGATGGTAATGATGGCCTCAAGCGCCTTCCACCTCGGCCACAGCGAGGTTGCCGAGATCGAATCCGCCTATCACACGCTGACGCCGCTGCTCGGCATCGGCGCCGCCGGCATCTTCCTGCTCTCGCTGATCGCCTCGGGCATTTCCTCCTCGGTGGTCGGCACCATGGCCGGACAGATGATCATGCAGGGCTTCGTCGGTTTCCGCATCCCGATCTGGGCGCGCCGCCTGATCACCATGATCCCGGCCTTCGTCGTTGTCGCCATGGGCGTCAATGCGACCACGGCGCTGGTGCTCAGCCAGGTAGTCTTGAGTATCGCGCTGCCGCTGCCGATGATCGCGCTGCTGATCTTCACCTCGCGCCGCGACGTGATGGGCCAATTCGCCAATGGCCGGCTAACCAATATAGTAGCGGTGATCGGCTCGGCGATCGTGCTGGCGCTCAATATGTACCTGATCCTGGACACGTTCGGCGTCACGCTTCCGGGGCTGTGACGCTTAGCGCTCCACACGGCTCCAGCCGGTCGGCAGCAGTCGCTCCTGTGGTACGAAGCGGCCCTTGTAGTCCATCTTGCGCGAGCCCGGCACCCAATAGCCGAGATAGACATAGTCGAGCCCCATCGTCTGCGCGCGCTCGATGTGGTCGAGGATCATGTAGGTACCGAGCGAGCGGTCGCCGGCGTCCGGATCGAAGAAGGAATAGACCATCGACAACCCGTCCGACAGGACGTCGGTCAGCGCGACTGCGAGCAGGCTGCCGGCGCCACGGCCATTGATGCCGGAATCGGGCCCGCGCCGGCGGTACTCGACAACGCGGGTATCGACATGGCTGTCCTCGATCATCATGGCGTAGTCGAGCACCGTCATGTCGGCCATACCGCCCTCGCGGTGGCGGGCATCGAGATAGGAGCGGAACACGGAATACTGCTCCGAGGTCGGATGCGGATTGCGCATCTCGCCGACCACGTCTTCGTTGCGCTCGGCCACCCGCCGCATACTGCGCGTCGGCTGGAACTGGGCCGCCAGCACCCGTACCGAGACGCAGGCGCGGCACGTCTCGCAGGCCGGTCGGTAGGCAATCGACTGGCTGCGGCGGAACCCGCCATGGGTGAGCAGATCGTTCAGTTCACCGGCGCGCTCGCCGACCAGGTGGGTGAATACCTTGCGTTCTTCCTGGCCCTCCAGATAGGGGCAGGGCGAGGGCGCCGTCAGGTAGAATTGCGGGGTGTCGCGGGAATGCTGGGTCAATTCAGGTCACGCCGTCGGCCGGCCCTCGCATGATCGTATAGCATCGCGCGCCCCATGGATTCCGTCAAAGTCCTTTATAGCGCACTGGCGCCCGCAATGGAGCCGCGCAGCATGCTCGCCCGCCGTTCATTGTTAATGACCACGGTGCCGAGCAGGATGTCGTGCAAGAGCCGCCTCCGTTCATTGAAGAAACAGACCAGCAGGATGAACGGGGTCAGCGCGGAAATGGTGAACCAGAACACGATGGCGTGCACCGCCCCGAGCACGAAATAGGCCGGTGCCCCGTACCAGGTGCGCATTTCCAGGTCCATGACCCGCATGCCGATGGTGGCCGACGCCGGGCTGCCCAGCGTTACCCCGAAATAGACGATCGCCCAGATGACGGTCGCTGGCGGCAGCAGCCAGTAGAGGGCAAAGCCGAGCCCGAGGGTGACAAGTCCGAAGGCGAAAATGAACATCGCCGCCAGTACCACCGGCGCCGCGATGAGGGTGAAGTCGATGACAAAGGCGATCACCCGGCGCGACAGCACGCCGTCGAACAGTTCCGGGTTTGCCGCCGGGTCGTAGGCATGGGGTTTGATGTCGATGGGCATGGCGCCACCCCTTCAAGGTCCGGTTGCAGGGCCCTTTGACCCGCCCAGGGTCAATGTTGGACATGGATAAAAAATCGGGGCGGCGCAAGAGGGCGGATTCGCGCGCTGGCTGGAACCGGGGCCAGCCTTGCGGCATGGTGGCCGGCAGGAGGCCCCGCTTTTGAGCGTCACCATCGCCGATATCAAGGAAGCTCGCAGGGTCATCGCCGGGGCGGTGCTGCGCACGCCCATGCTGCCGGCGCCGAAGCTTTCGGTGCTGACCGGGGCGGAGGTCTTTGTCAAATACGAAAACCTGCAGGTCACCAATTCGTTCAAGGACCGCGGTGCGTTGGTCAAGCTTACCGCGCTGACGGAGGCCGAGCGCAAGCGCGGCGTCATCGCAATGTCGGCCGGCAACCACGCCCAGGCGGTGGCCTATCACGCCGCCCGCTTGCATATTCCCGCCACCATCGTCATGCCGGTCACCACGCCCTTCGTGAAGGTGGCGGCGACGCGTTCGCACGGCGCTGAGGTGGTGCTTCACGGCGAGACGATAAGCGAGGCGCAGGCGCGCTGCGAACAACTCCAGGCCGAGCGCGCGCTGACCCTGGTGCATCCGTATGACGATGCGCGGATTATCGCCGGGCAGGGCACCATCGCGCTGGAGATGCTGGAAGAGATCGCCGATCTCGACGTACTGGTGATCCCGATCGGCGGCGGCGGGCTGATCGCCGGCAATGCCATCGCCGCCCACGCGGTGAAGCCGGGCATCGAGATCGTCGGCGCGGAGGCCGCGCTCTATCCCTCGGTATGGAACGCGCTCACCGGTGAGCGCCGGCCGCTTGGCGGTGCGACGCTGGCCGAAGGCATCGCGGTGAAGAACGTCGGCAAGCTCACGCTGCCGGTGATCCGCGAGCAGGTGGCGGAAATCGTGCTCACCGACGAGGCGCATCTGGAGCGCGCGGTGAACGCCTATCTCACCTTGCAGAAGACCATGGCGGAAGGGGCAGGCGCCGCCGGCCTGGCCGCGCTGTTGGCCAAGCCCGAGCGCTTCCGCGGACGGCGCGTCGGGCTGATCCTCTGCGGCGGTAACATCGATCCGCGCATCCTTGCCTCGATCATGGTGCGCGAACTCGAACGCGAGAGCCGTATCGTTTCTTTCCGTCTTACCATCCCCGACCGCCCGGGCGTGCTTGGCACCATCGCCACCCGCCTGGGCGAGCTTGGCGCCAATATCCTGGAGGTCGATCACCGTCGGCTGTTTCTCGATGTGCCGGCCAAGGGCGCCAAACTCGACGTTACCATGGAGACGCGCGACGCCACTCATGCCGGGGAAATCCTCTCGGCGCTCGCCGCCGACGGCTACCAGCCGGTGACCCTCGAGGCCGGCGCGGCAATAGAGTGACCAGTTCAGGCCGCGGAGGGCTGCGCAGACGCTTCCGGGATCTGCAATTGGCTCAGCGTCGGGTCGCTTGAATGGATGGCCAGCAGATTGAGGCCGGCGTCGACCACACGATAGCCGCGCTGCTTGAGGAAATCGCGCAAGGACTCGCCTTCGGCCTTGATCTGCTCGACCAGCACGATCGGATGGTTCCGCTCGATCAATTGCCGCGCGCCTTCGAGCGCCTCCATCTCCATGCCCTCGATGTCAAGCTTGATCAGGTCGACGCGTTCCAGCGCTAGCGCGTCGAGCGAGATCTGCTGGATCGCCACGGTCTTGTCTTCGGAATAATCGATGGCCTGCCCGATGAATTCAGTGTCGGCCCGGGGCTTGAGCTCGAGGCTGCCGAAGCTCGACGGGGTCAGGTAGTCGGGTTGCGGCACGCGCAGGATGCCAGGCTCGGAGGCGACTGCGGCATGCATGGCGATGGCGTTGAAGCAGTTGTTGATGGCGATATTGCCGGCCAGCGCGTAATAGATGCGTTCCTGGGCTTCGATCGCGATCACCGAGCCCCAGCCGGTCATGGCGGTCGCCCACTCGATGGCGTGCACGCCGACATTGGCGCCGCAGTCGATCGCCACTACGCCGTCGCCGTGAAAGTGCCGGCGCGCCTCGATCAGCTGCAGCGCGAGTTCCACCTCTATCGGGTCGAAGTTGCCCCGTTCCAGTAGCTGGAAGCCGACGCCGAAGCCCTGGCCGGGCCCGGTCATGCGGTAGTCGAACCGGTTGACGATCATGGTGCCGTGATTGCAGGCGGCGAGCACGAAGGCGAGCTTGCGTCCGACATTGCGCATGGGAGGCTCCTGGGCGGAACGCAATACGGCGCGGATGGATCGAATCAAACGGCAGTATAGGGCTTTATGCGGGTGCGGGCATTACGCTAGCCGGCCTCAGTGCCCCGCATGGCCCGCCAGATGCGCTCAGGCGTGGCCGGCATCTCGATATGGCGCACGCCGAATTCGGACAGCGCATCGACCACCGCATTGACCACCGCCGGCAGCGCGCCAACGCAGCCGGCTTCACCGCAGCCCTTGACGCCGAGCGGGTTGGTCCTGGTCGGCACCGGGTTGGATTCCACCTCGATGTCGCTGAAATTGTGGGCGTGCGGCATGGCGTAGTCCTGAAACGAGGCGGTGACCAGCTGCCCGGCGCCGTCGAAATGAATATCCTCCATCAGCGCCTGGCCCGCGCCCTGCGCGATGCCGCCGTGGATCTGGCCGTGCAAGAGTTTTGGATTGAGCACGGTGCCGACGTCGTCGACCACGCTGTAGCGCACGATCTGTGCTGCGCCGGTCTCGCGGTCGATCTCCACCTCGCAGATATGGCAGCCGTTCGGATAGTTGGCGACCGGCGCGGCATAGACCGCGTTGGCGATCAGGCCTGGCTCCATGCCGGCCGGCAGGTTCGACGGGTTCGCTGAAGCAATCGCGATTTCCTTGACCGAGAGCGTGCGGTTGGTCTGGGAAGTCGAGAACACGCCGTCTTCGAACTTCAGGTCGGTGCCGTCCACCTGCAGCATGTGCGCCGCAATGGCGCGCGCCTTTTCGACGATCTTCTCCGTCGCCATGTGGAAGGCGGAACCAGCCAGGGTCGCCGAGCGCGAGCCGCCGGTGCCCTCTCCGAAAAACACTTGATCAGTGTCGCCCTGCAGGTAGTGGGCTTCAGCCGGATCGATGCCGAGCCGGTCGCAGACCAGTTGCTTGAACACGGTCTCGTGGCCTTGCCCTTGCGTGTTGGAGCCGGAATAGAGCGTCACCGAGCCGGAGCGATCGAACCGCACTTCGGCGCCTTCGGTGCTGGCGGCGCCGGCGCGTTCGATGGTGTTGGAAATCCCGAGACCCCGCAACATGCCTCGTTTGCGCGACTCCGCCTGCCGCGCCTTGAAGCCCCTCACGTCGCCGATCTCCAGCGCCAGGTCCATATTCTTCTCGAACTCGCCGCTGTCATAGGTGAAGGTCAGCCCGGTCTTGAACGGCATGGCGCCGGGCGGCACATAATTGAGTCGACGCAATTCGGTCGGATCGATGCCGAGCTCGCCGGCGGCGAGATCGACCATGCGCTCGATGACATAGGCCGCTTCCGGCCGGCCATTGCCGCGATAGGGCCGCACCGGATTGGTATTGGTGAAGACCGCAGTGATGTCGGCAAATATAGCAGGTGTCTTGTAGACGCCGGCGAGAGTGCCGGCATTGAGGAAAAAGGCCGGCATCGCCTGTTGCAGATAGGCGCCGATGGCGGCGGTGGTTGTCACCCGCAGGGCGAGAAAATTGCCGTCCTTGTCGAGTGCCAGCCCCGCTTCCGTCACATTGTCGCGCGCCTGCGCATCGGAGAGAAACGCTTCCGTACGGGTGCTGATCCATTTTACCGGCCGCCCCGTGAGCCTGGAGCCGAGCAGCACCAGCGGAACCTCGTTGAAGATCGGCGATTTCATGCCGAAGCTGCCGCCGGTGTCGCCGGTGACGAGATGCACCATGCTCTCCGGCACCTTGAGCAGCTTGGCCAGATCCGCGCGCGCCGGCAGCGGGCGCTGCATCGCCGTGTAAATGGTATAGCGGCCTTCGGCGGCGTTGTAGTCACCGACCGCGCCGCGCGGCTCCATGGTGGCGGCGGTCACCCGGTTGATCACGAATTGATGCTTCACCACGTGCGCCGCGCGGGTGAAGGCCTCGTCAACCGCCGCCCTGTTGCCGATCAACTCGACAAAGGAAATGTTGTCGGCGCAGTCGTCCCACACTTTCGGACTGTCGGGCTTGGTGGCGTCGGCGGTGGAGGTGACCGCCGGCAGCTCTTCATAGTCAACAGCGACCAGCTCGGCGCCGTCCATGGCCTGTGCCACCGTCTCCGCCACCACGAAAGCGACGCAGTCGCCGACCCAGCGCACTTTGTCCTCCGCCAGGATCGGGTAGCGCGGCCTGTACATGGGCGAGCCGTCGCGGCGCTTGAGACCGCCAGGTACCGGCAGATCGCCATAGCCGGCCGTCCTTACGTCGGCCGCAGTCAGCACCGCCAGAACACCCGGCGACGCCTTGGCGGCGGCGACGTCGATCGACTTGATGCGGGCGTGCGCGTGCGGCGAGCGCACCACCACGCCATGCGTCATGCCGGGCAGCTTGACGTCGTCGAGATAGCGACCGCCGCCACGGATCAGGCGGGGGTCCTCAAAGCGCGAAACGCCTTGACCGATTGCGAATTCACCCATCGCAATTCTCAACCCTTATTGTCGATTGCACTGATGACGAATGTCGAAGGAGGGATTTACCCGGCGGCGAGCCGTTCGGCCACACGCGGGGCGAAATAGGTGAGGACGCCATCGCAACCGGCGCGCTTGAAGGCGATCAGGCTTTCGGTCATGGCGCGCTCGCCGTCAAGCCAGCCGTTCTGCGCGGCCGCCATGATCATCGCGTATTCGCCCGACACCTGATAGGCGAAGGTCGGCATGCCGAATGCGTCCTTCACGCGCGCGCAGATGTCGAGATAGGGCAGGCCGGGCTTGACCATGATCATGTCGGCGCCTTCATCGATGTCGAGCGCCACCTCGCGTAGCGCCTCCTCGGCATTGCCCGGGTCCATCTGATAGGTACGCTTGTCGCCGGTCAGTGTCTTCGAGGAGCCGACCGCGTCGCGGAACGGTCCGTAGAAGGCGGAGGCGTATTTGGCCGCGTAGGCCATGATCGACACGTCGGTGAAATGCTCCTGGTCGAGCGCCTGGCGGATGGCGCCGACGCGGCCGTCCATCATGTCGGACGGTGCGATGATGTCGCAGCCGGCCTGCGCCTGCACGATAGCCTGCTTGACCAGCACCGCCACCGTCTCGTCATTGAGGATGACGCCATCGCTCATCAGCCCGTCGTGGCCGTGGCTGGTGAACGGATCGAGTGCCACGTCGCAGAGAATGCCGATCTCCGGCACTTCCTTCTTGATGGCGCGGATGGCGCGGCACACCAGGTTGTCCGGGTTCAGCGCCTCGCTGCCGGTTTCGTCGCGCAGTTGCGGATCGGTGTAGGGGAAGAGGGCGAGACAGGGGATGGTCAGCTTGGCCGCGCGCTCGGCCTCTCGCACCGCCTGGTCCACTGAAAGGCGCTCGACACCGGGCATCGAGGGCACGGCCGCGCGCGCATTGTCGCCGTCCATGACGAAGAGCGGCCAGATCAGGTCGTTGGTGGTGAGTTCGTTCTCGCGCACCATGCGGCGCGCCCAGTCGCTGCGCCGGTTGCGGCGCATGCGCACAGTCAGTTCGAGCAGGTCGCCGGTCGCCGGCGCCTCGGTCTCGACGGTGGTGAAACGGGTGCGGGCCTCAATCGGCCGGCCGAATTTGATGGCCATGGGGGTTCTCCGAGGGCCTCCTTTTAGCCGGTCCGAACGGATGTCGCCAGCCGGAGGACTGACTGTAATTCTCGCGCTCTCGGGAGTATAGGGTAGCGGCCGGGTGCCAGGCAGCACGCGCCGGCGCGCCCGGTACATGGGAGGGCGACAATGACAAGGCTCTTTATCGATTGCCGCAACTATCCAAGTGAAAATAACTGCACGATTTCGATCGCCGCCGACAATAAGGACGAACTCATCGAAGCGGCGGTGCAGCACGCCGTCGCCGTGCACGGTCACTCGGACAGCAGCGAGTTGCGTGAGATGATCGGCAAGGCGATCCGGACGGAGGACCGGGCGGGTTAGTCTCCGCGCGGGTTCCTCCCGGGCGACCACCTGCAATTGTCCCGGTTGCTGCACGGCGCCGGCGCGACAGGCTTTTGTTGCTTTTTTCTCAAGCCGGGCCTGACATCTGCCTTTCCATCTCCGCGGCAGCTTTGAGGCTGTCAATGTCCCGGTAGATCGAGGCGACGGCCAGCACCTTGCCGGCGCGCCTGTAGCGGACGACGCAGTCGCGCTGGCGGACGTCGCCATCGATGTCGATCGCATCCCATTGCTCGGCGTGGCCGACATAATTGATCGGCACGTCGTAGTGCTGGCTCCAGAAGAATGGAACGGCTCTGAACGGCGTCCGCCTGCCGAGCATGTTGAGGGCTGCCGTCTGTCCCTGCCGCTCGGCAACCACCCAATGTTCGACCCGGATACTCTCGCCGGTCAGCGGATCGGGCCAGCGCGCGATATCGCCGGCGGCATAAATATCGGCCACGCTCGTCTCCAGGAATTCGTTGACGCTCACGCCGCGGTCGATG
>Ga0210062_1000337_pt1 | contig 14491 bp, 15 predicted proteins | sample Muzzi_CordA_D2_FD_185528 | JGI IMG/M metagenome (GOLD analysis project Ga0210062, IMG submission 185528) | Wetland microbial communities from San Francisco Bay, California, USA, that impact long-term carbon sequestration - Muzzi_CordA_D2 (SPAdes) | ecosystem: Environmental > Aquatic > Marine >...
GGATGGTGCCCTTGAACAGCGCGAACTCGGTCCGGCTTTGCGGGAGCACCTTGGCTGGCGGCTTGATCAGCACGGTGACGTCGAGCTGCTCCTTGAGCAGCTGCGCCGCTTCCAGCGTGCGCTCGTCGCTGCCGTAGATCACCGTCACGCCTTCGCTGTTGAGCCCGACGAAGGGAATCTCCGGTAACGGCTCGGTCGCCGCGGCAATGAGCGCCGCCATTTTCGGGCCGGCCTGCCGGGCGTCCTTCGACCAGCCGGCGGTCTCGCGGATATTGACGAAATTGATGGCGGGGCCGTCCTCGCCGTCGGTTGCTTCGGCGGCAAGCTCGGTGAACAGCGGCGCCTCCTGGGTGCAGGCGATCGTCACCGGGGCCTCGCCGGCGAGCATGTCCTGCACGCGCGTAAGCTCGGCGCGGCACAGTTGCCGGCCCTCGGCGACATTGGCGCCGCGGCACACCCGCCGCACCGCCTCGCCGTCGAGCGGCATGGTGTCCTCGCAGGAGCAGATCAGGATGTTACGCGGCCGTGCGGCCATCAGCGGCTCATCGGGTTTGTTGTTGGCCCGCTATTCGCTCGAATTTCGCAATGTCTTGGCGCGCATCGCGCCACCGCGCGACGTCCGTGATCCCGGGCGCGGGACTGGCCTCGGGACCGTCGAACCTATAACTATAGTCATTCAAAGAAGAAAGTAAGAGTGGAGGAACTATGGCGCCGGACGCGCGCGCGCTCCCACGCCAGACGACCGAGCAGGAACTCGTCCTGCCGCCCCTGTTCACGCCGGTGCGGCTGCGCGAATTGGGCAATGCCTTTGCCCACGCCTGCGCGATCGCGCCGGACAGCGGCGCCGGCACCATCGTGCATGTCGGGCGCTTCGAGCTGGCCGAGTTCGCGCTGGTGCTGGAACCGGAGGAGCCGCTGCGCAGCGCCCGGCGCGCGCTGTATGCGGGCATGACAGCGCTGACCGACGCGCTGACCGGGGCGGCGGAACCGGAGACGGCGGTCAACATCACCTGGCCGGACGCGGTGACCGTCAATGGCGGACTGGTCGGCGGCGGCCGTCTCGCCTGGCCGGCGCATACGGGTGAAGATCAGGTGCCGGACTGGCTGGTGTTCGGCGCCATGATCCGCGTCGTCTCGATGAGCGGGCAGGATCCGGGGCTCAACCCGCTCGTCACCACGCTGGCCGACGAGGGCTTCCAGGCCGCCACGACCAATCTCATCATCGACCGCTTCGCCCGCCATTTCATGGTCGCCGTCGATATCTGGCGCGAGAGCGGCTTCGACGCGGTGGCGAAGACCTATCTGTCGCGGCTGCCGCTGGAGAAAGGCGTGCGCCGCGATATCGACGACAATGGCGATCTGACCGTGCGCCGCATGGGCAGCGACGACGTCGAGCGCAAGCCGCTCGCCGAAGCGCTCTCCGCGCCGTCCTGGCTCGATCCCGCCACCGGAGGGCCGTGGGCATGAAACTGCTGCGCACCATACGGCTTGACCAGTCCGACACGTTTGTATTCGAGCGAGCGGCCGAGCCCGGCGAATGGGCGGTGTCGGGCGCCTTTGCTTTCTGGGCGAGCGACCCGGCCGGGCTCGAGGGCAAAGCGCGCAGTGCGTTCCGCAGCGGCTTTCTCGGCGTCGAGTCGCAAGGCTGGTCGACGCTGGTGCAGATCGTCGAGGCGAGCGCAGACGACCGCGCCAGTCTGGTGGAGCGGCTGGCGCAGCAGCTGGTCGAGCACTATGGCGCGCCCGACCTGAACGTGGCGCGCGCGGCCGCCGAGGAGGAGGTGGTCTTCGCGGAATCGCTTGCCAGCCAGCCGCAGGACACGCTGGTCGCCGTGCACCGCACCTGCGAAGAGGGCGAGGTGCGCGAATCTTTCCGCACCCTGCGGCGGCGCGAAGGAGCCAAGCCCGCGCGTGCCTTCTCCTTCCTCGAGGTCGAGGGCGAGGATGACGAGGAAGCGCCGGGCGAGCAGATCGATCTCATCGGCATGGCCGAACGGGAGCGTAAATGACCGATTTCTGGCTTTCCTGCGGCCATCACTTGCTCGATCGCGAAGACGGCGGCGGGCTCAAGGTGACCGACGATTTTCTCAAAGTGTACCTGGCGCGGCCCGAGCTGATCCCGCCGCCGGAAGCTTGCGCGGTCGAAAAGGCCCTGCATGGCGCGCTGCTCGCCAATCCGCGAATTCCGGTATCGCCATCCGATGTCGCGGCCATTGCCGACGCCGATGCGCGCGAGAACTGGCAGGTGCTGGTCGCCTTCCGCGATCAACTGCTGCGCCACAAGACGCTGGAAGCTGCCTATACCGAGCTGGTCCGCAAGGGTATCGGCAATACGCCGTCGTTGTTCATCAATCAGCTCGTGCATGTGATCCTGCGCAACGCGCTCGACGGCGTCGACGATGCGCGCGTGTTGCGCGCCGCCGAGCTGTTCTTCCGCACCCAGCGCGCCACCGTGCATGACGGCTCGCTGATCGCCGCCGACGAGGAAACCGTCGGCGGCGCCACTACCCAGCCGGTGTCGCCGCTGGTCTCCATGCTCGGCCTGCCGGCCGAGGCCGAGATCGATGTGCTCAACGACGAGAATACGAACACCTATTGGGAGCGCAGCGACCAGTTCGACATGGCGCTCGACCTCACCGCCGGCCGCGCCGGTCTGGCCGCGCTGGCGGAAGCGATGCGCCGCTGGATTGCCCACCTGCTCGGCGTCGCGGTGACCATCGAGCCGTTGACCGAAGTGCGCGACGTGAACTGGAGCTGGTATGTCGGCCTCGATGCCGACGGCACCCGCATGGGCGATCTGCTGTGGACCGGCGAGGAGATAGATGAGGCCACGATGAACCAGGTGGTCGGCCTGTTCCGGCTCACCTTCGCCGACCCGGAGCTTATGCTCGACAAGGTCAAAGGCGAGCCGGTCTATCTGATCCTGGCGATAACGCCCGACAACCTGATCCGCATGAAGCCGCAGAACCTGGTGACCGGCCTGCCGATCCGTCATCTGGAGACCGTCACATAATGAACGGGTTCGGCCGGCGGCATGCCGGAAATGGCGGCCGGTTGACCCCCGCGGCGTGGCACCGCTAACGTGACCGCCAATTATTCGAACATGAGCAAGGACATGCGGGACCCGGGTCTGACCGAGGCAATTCGCGCCGTTGGCGGCGTGAGCGAGCTGGCGCGCCAGCTCGGCATCTCGCAGCCGTCCGTGTCCAACTGGACGCGCGTGCCGGCCGAGCGGGTGATCGCGGTCGAGATGGCGACCGGCGTCGACCGCAGCGTGCTGCGACCGGATCTCTATGGCGCGGAAGGGGGCGGCGACACCGACGAGATCGATGCGGCGCGCGCGCAGGAATATGCGTTGATCGGCGCGCTGCTGCTGCGCGCACCGGATGCGCAGCTGTTGACCAGCCTGGCCGGGCTCACCGGCAACGACAGTCCGCTCGGGCTCGCCCATGCAGCGCTTGCCGAGGCCGCCCGCCAGACCACGGCGGAGGAAGCGGAGCGCGAGTATTTCGACCTGTTCATCGGCCTCGGCCGCGGCGAATTGCTGCCCTATGCCTCCTATTATCTGACCGGCTTTCTGCAGGAGCGGCCGCTGGCACGGCTGCGCGAGGACCTCATCGGCATGGGCATCGCCCGCGCCGAAGGCGTGGTCGAGCCGGAGGATCATGCCGGCATCCTGTGCGAGATCATGGCGGGGCTTGCCAGCGGCCGACTGCCGGGGCCGAAGGGCTCCGACCAGACCATCTTCGAGCGCCACATGGCGCCTTGGATCGGCCGCTTCTTCACCGATCTGGAGCGCGCCGAGAGTGCGGGCTTTTACCGGCAGGTCGGCACCGCCGCCCGCGTGTTCATGGATATCGAGGCCGAGGCCTTCGATTTGCCAAGTTGATGTGGCAGTATTGCCAAATCTGGAGGAGGGAACAGCGATGAAGACCGAAGACAAGACCAGGCTGGGGCGCCGCGATTTTCTGCGCAGCATGGGCCTTGGCACCGCTGGTTTGGCCGTCGCGGTGACGGCAGCTCCGCTTGTCACCGAGGCGAAGGCGGCCGAGTCCATGGAAGAAGCCAAGAAGGCGCGCTACAACCCGAATTCCGAAGACGTGAAGAATTACTATCGGGTCAACCGTTACTGACCGTCGGCCGGTTGAGCCGGATTGGCACGACCGCCGCCGTTGGCGGACAACCGGCCATGGGAGCAGCAGCCTGATGTCGGCCGATGCCGTGATGCCACTCAGCGTCGTCATCGAACGGCGCGCAACCCAGCGGCAATGGCAGGACGACCTGTGGCGACCGGTCGGTGTCCTGCCCCCAGCCACGGGCGAGCGTGGCAGGCTGCTGGCCGAGGGCGAGGGCTGGGCCCAGTTTCACGGTGGCACGCTCAATCTCGAACTGTTCCGCGGCGAAACCGAGGGCTACCGCACCAACCTGTCGCAGGATGTGCCCGTGGTCTATGTCGTGCTGCGCAAGAACGAAGAGCCTGAGGGCCTCGAATTCGAGCCCTTCATGGTGACCGCCTGCCCCTACGAGGCGATGAACTACTCCGACGGCAACGACGATTTCGTCGAAGGCGTACCGATGCCGCCCAACGTGATCGATTGGGTGCGCGAATTCGTCGATCTGCACCACGTCGACACGCCGTTCGTGAAGCGCAAAAACCGGCGCAAGGACGATCACCTCGACAAGCCGCCGCCCCTCGCCGGGCCGAGAGGTCTTTCGTGAGCGACGAACCGAACAGGCTGTCGCGCTGGTCGCAGCGCAAGCTGGCCGCCCGCCGTGGCGAGGCGCCGGACGAGGCGCCCGACCTGGCCGTGGCCGGGAATGGTCCCGCCGGCGATACGGCGCCCGAGCGGCCCGGCGTTGTGCCCGTGGCGGCCGACGAGGCCATGCCGGAGCTGCCGTCCATTGACGAGCTCACCGCCGATTCCGATTACACCGTGTTCCTTCGCCAGGGCGTCCCCGCCGCGCTGACGCGGGCGGCGCTGCGCAAGCTGTGGACCAGCGATCCAGTGCTCGCCAATCTCGACGGGCTCAACGATTACGATGAGGTCTACAACGCGGTGCAGCCGGCGCTTACCCTGGCGCAGACCAGCTACCGGCCGGGCAGGGGCCACTTGGACGAGACCGAATCCGAGGTCGAGGAACGCGACACCGTGGTCGCCGACGACACGGCCGGCCGCACCGAATCGGAGGTCGATGTCGCGTCGGCGGATGGCGAAGACGGCGGCGAGGATGCGCTGGGGAATGAGGATGCGCTGGGGAATAGTGACGCACCGGCGCCGGAACTTGCCGATGCAACGCGACAAACTGCGCGCGTTGAGCTTGGCGACGCAACCGGTGACTCGACCGAAGACGCGGACAAGTAACGTCAATCAGTTTATGCTGCGTTGCAATAACGAATTGCTGTAATAGCGAACAACAATATTTCATCGGTTGCCGGGAAACCGATTGTGTAACCATAGGTCGACGCTATACTTTCACATTGTTCTAATTGCAGGGTCGCACCCCGGGACATTAGGCCGCAAAGGCCAAGGGGGAGGGAAATGGCTTCCGCGAATTCTGTGCCTTCAGGGCGCACGCGCGCGACGGCAACCGCCGGCGGGCAAGCGGATGCAGTCCGATCGCCATTCCATCAGACCGATGCCGCGCGTCGCACGCTGCGGCTCATCATCCATTCGCCGGCGTGGCGCGCCTGACACGGCGGCCGCGTGCATGGATCATCGGAGGACTGACAATGCGCAGAGAGAAAGACAGATCGGGGCAGATCGATCGCCGTCGTCTTCTGAAAGGAGCGGGCCTGGCCATCGGTGCAGCGGGCGCGACGTCCGCGGTCGGCGCCGGCCACGCCGTCGCCGCGACAGACGAGAGCCAGCCGCAGCAGCAGGCGGGCTATCGCGAAACCGAACTGGTCAAGACCTACTACCGGTCCGCCCGCTACTAGTCGCTACTTAATCGCCGATTTCGCCGCCCCGAGGGGCCGAGCGGATCCGATCTCAGGAGGGAAGACATGCTCACGAAGAAATCCAGCGGCACCGCAAGGGCCACGCGCCTGAAGCAAGCCTTGGCACCAGTCGCGGGAAGCCCGATCGACCGCCGTACCTTCCTCGCCCGCTCGGGTCTGCTCAGCGGCGGCGTTGCGCTGGCGACCGTGTTGCCGGCCGGTGCGGTGCGCAAGGCCGAGGCACAGGGCGCCGCGGCGGCCAGCGCAGCCAAGCGCGTCAAATCGGTGTGCACGCACTGCTCCGTCGGCTGCACCGTGATCGCCGAAGTGAAGAACGGTATCTGGGTCGGGCAGGAGCCCGGCTGGGACAGCCCGTTCAACATGGGCTCGCATTGCGCCAAGGGCGCCTCGGTGCGTGAACACGCGCACAACGAGCGCCGCCTGAAATATCCGATGAAGCTGGAAGGCGGCCAGTGGAAGCGGATTTCGTGGGATCAGGCGATCAATGAGATCGGCGACAAGATGCTGGAGATCCGCAAGGCATCGGGTCCGGATTCGGTCTACTGGCTCGGCTCGGCCAAGTTCAGCAACGAGCAGTCCTACCTGTTCCGGAAGTTTTACGCGTTCTGGGGCTCCAACAATGGCGACCACCAGGCGCGCATCTGCCACTCCACCACGGTCGCGGGCGTCGCGAATACGTGGGGCTACGGCGCGATGACGAACTCCTACAACGACATGCGCAATTCGAAGGCGATGATCCTGCTCGGCTCGAACCCGGCCGAAGCACATCCCGTCGCCGTGCAGCACATCCTCAAGGCGAAGGAGCAGAACAAGTCGAAGCTCATCGTCTGCGATCCGCGCTTCACGCGCACGGCGGCGCACGCCGACGAATTCGTCCGCTTCCGTCCGGGCACCGACGTCGCGCTCATCTGGGGCATCCTCTACCACGTGATGAAGAACGGCTGGGTCGACAAGGAATATGTCAGCCAGCGCGTCTGGGGCCTCGACCAGGTCGAGAAGGAAGTGATGAAATGGACGCCGGAAGAGACCGAGAAGGTCACCGGCGTGCCCGGCGCGCAGCTTGAGCGCGTCGCCAGGATGCTGCACGAGAACAAGCCCGGCACCATCGTGTGGTGCATGGGCGGCACGCAGCACACCACCGGCAACAACAACACGCGCGCCTACTGCATCCTGCAGCTGGCGCTCGGCAACATCGGCAAGGCCGGCGGCGGTGCCAACATCTTCCGCGGCCACGACAACGTGCAGGGCGCCACCGACTTCTGTGTGCTCTCGCACAGCTTGCCCGGCTACTACGGCCTGGCCACCGGCTCATGGAAGCACTGGTCGCGCGTCTGGGACGTCGACTACGAGTGGGTGAAGGGCCGTTTCGCCACCCAGAAGCTGATGGAGTCGGCGGGCATCCCGGTCTCGCGCTGGATCGACGGCGTGCTCGAGGACAAGGAGAACATCGACCAGCCCAACAACATCCGCGCCATGGTGTACTGGGGCCATGCGGTCAACTCGCAGACCCGTCTGCCCGAAATGAAGAAGGCGATGGAGAAGCTCGACCTGATGGTCGTGGTCGATCCGGTGCCGACCTTCGCCGCGGTAATCCCCGATCGCAAGGACGGCATCTATGTGCTGCCGGCCACCACGCAGTTCGAGACCTCCGGCTCGGTCACCGCGTCGAACCGCTCCCTGCAGTGGCGCGACAAGGTCTTCGATCCGTGGTTCGAGGCCAAGCCCGACCAGGAGATCATGTACCTGTTCGCCAAGAAGCTCGGCTTCGACAAGGAGCTGTTCAAGCACATCAAGGTGAACGGCAGCGAGCCGCTGGTCGAGGACATCACCCGCGAGTTCAACAAGGGCATGTGGACCATCGGCTACACCGGCCAGTCGCCGGAGCGGCTGAAGGCGCATATGGCCAACCAGGAGAAGTTCGATCCCATCACGCTCAAGGGCAAGGGCGGTGATGTCGACGGCGAATACTACGGTCTGCCGTGGCCATGCTGGGGCACCGCCGAGATGAAGCATCCCGGCACCCCCATCCTCTACGATCCGTCCAAGCCGGTGGCGGAAGGCGGATTGACCTTCCGGGCCCGCTTCGGCGTGGAGCACAACGGCCAGAACCTGCTCGCCGAGGGCTCCTACTCGGTCGGTTCCGAGCTCAAGGACGGCTATCCCGAATTCACCATGGCCATGCTGAAGAAGCTCGGCTGGGAGACCGACCTGACGCCGGAAGAAACGGCGGCCATCGAGAAGGTGGCGGGTGACAAGACCAACTGGAAGGTCGACCTGTCGGGCGGCATCCAGCGGGTCGCCATCAAGCACGGCTGTGCGCCTTTCGGTAACGCCAAGGCCCGCACCGTGGTGTGGACATTCCCGGACCCGATCCCGCTGCATCGCGAGCCGCTCTACACGAACCGGCGCGATCTTCTGCCGAAATACGCCACCTACAAGGACAAGAAGGCCTATCGCCTGCCGACCTTGTATGCGTCGATCCAGAAGAACGACCACTCCAAGGAGTTCCCGACCATCCTCACCTCCGGCCGTCTGGTCGAATACGAGGGCGGTGGCGACGAGTCGCGCTCCAACAAGTGGCTTGCCGAATTGCAGCAGGACATGTTCTGCGAGATCAATCCGGCCGACGCCGGCAAGCTCGGCGTCAAGGATGGTGCCAAGATCTGGGTCCACAGTCCGGAGGGCGGCAAGGTGCTGGTCAACGCGATGGTGACCGAGCGCGTTGCGGCCGGCGTCGTCTTCATGCCGTTCCACTTCGGCGGCTATTGGCAGGGCAAGGACCTGCGCTCGAAATATCCGAAGGGCGCCGATCCGTATGTGCTCGGCGAAGCTATGAACATGAATGGCACCTACGGATATGATTCAGTCACGCAGATGCAGGAAACCAAAGTTACCCTGTGTCGTATCGAGGCGGCCTAAGGCGCCGGTGAAGGAGAATTGACATGGCACGCATGAAGTTCCTTTGCGACGCCGACCGTTGCATCGAATGCAACGCTTGCGTCACGGCCTGCAAGAACGAGAACGAGGTGCCGTGGGGCATCAACCGCCGGCGCGTCGTTACCCTCAATGACGGCAAGCCGGGCGAGCGCTCGGTCTCGATGGCCTGCATGCACTGCACCGACGCACCCTGCGCGGCGGTATGTCCGACCAACGTATTCTACACGACGGCGGACGCGGTGGTGCTGCACAACAAGGACCTGTGCATCGGCTGCGGCTACTGCTTCTACGCCTGCCCGTTTGGCGCACCGCAGTATCCGCAGGTCGGCAACTTCGGTTCGCGCGGCAAGATGGACAAGTGCACCTACTGCGCCGGCGGCCCGGAAGCCGACAACTCTGAGGAAGAGTTCAAGAAATATGGCCGTAACCGGCTGGCCGAAGGCAAGCTGCCGCTCTGCGCGGAGATGTGCTCGACCAAGGCACTGCTCGCCGGCGACGGCGAGGTCATCGCCCAGATCTACAAGGAACGCGTGAAGACGCGCGGCTACGGCTCCGGAGCCTGGGGCTGGCAGACGGCGTACAACGAGACGATCGCGAGCTGACCGATTCCGGCGGCGCGGGCCAGGCTCGCGCCGCGTCTCACAATAATACTCGGTTCAAGTAGGGGAGAGGAAATCATGGCGAAACTGTTCGCCCAGATTCGCTTCATCGTCGGCGCGCTTGCGTTCGCATTCTGCGTTGCGGCGGTGACGCCGGCGCCGGTCGCCGCACAAACCAATGCCGCCACCAGCGAGCAGCAGCTGCTCAACCAGCTCAAGGGCGGCGCTATCTCCGGAACGGTGAGCATTCCCGACCAGAAGGCGGCCAACCTGATTCATCCGGCCGGCCGCGAATGGCGCACCTTCCACACCGTCACGCTGAAATGGATCGGCGGCATCGCCATCCTCGGCGTCATCGCACTGCTCGTCATCTTCTATCTGTGGCGCGGCACCCTTGAGATCGAGGGCGGCCGTTCCGGGCGTACCATGGTGCGCTTCAACGGCTTCGAGCGCTTCGTGCACTGGCTCACCGCCTCCACCTTCGTTGTGCTCGGCATCACCGGCCTCAACATCACCTTCGGTCGCGCGCTGCTGCTGCCATGGATGGGCCCGGATGCCTTCAGCACCTGGTCGGAATGGGGCAAGTACGCCCATAACTATCTCAGCTTCGCCTTCACCATCGGCGTGGTGCTCATGTTCCTGATTTGGATCGGACAGAACTTCCCGACTGCGGCCGACGTCGAATGGTTCAAGGCCGGCGGCGGCATGGGCAAGAGCCACCAGCATGCGCCGGCTTGGAAGTTCAACGCCGGCCAGAAGCTGCTTTACTGGTTCATCGTTCTCGGCGGCGCGGCGATGATCATCACCGGCTACCTGCTCATGTTCCCGTTCTACTACGGCATGAACGTCGGCGACATGGAGCTGGCCCAGGTGTTCCACGCCATCATCGGCGTGCTGTTCGTCGCGCTCATTATCGCCCACATCTATCTCGGCACGCTCGGCATGGAGGGCGCCTTCGAGTCGATGAGCAACGGCACCGTCGACGTCAACTGGGCCAAGGAGCACCATCCGCTCTGGTACGAAGAGGAACAGGGGCACGGCGCCAGCGGCGCCCGTACCCAGCCTGCCGAATAGGCCTCTTCTCCCGCAATGAAGTGCAGAACGCCCGGCTCCGGCCGGGCGTTTTGTTTTTGGCGAGGAGCGTCACTCAGGTTGTCGTTCGCGGGCGTCAAACCCGGCGGTGATACCTCGGACGCGGCCACTCGCTTTCTGTGTCACCTTCACCACAGGCCGAAATATTTGCAGCGAAAACGATGCCCAGCCATGACATCGCGGTGAGCGTTTCTGCTGCCTGTGCACCGGCTTCGAGCACACAGGCAACCCTGGGCAAATCCTGCAAATCCATTGGATAAAAATCGCTCGGAAGCGTTCGACAGAATCGACATAAATCATTGCCGGCCACGTCAGGCACTCAGGAAACAGCCGCGAGCCCGGTTGCCAGGCAGATCGAATACGCAACCGTCAGCATGGCCATGCGTGGCGTCATCGGCACCAGCTCGTTGAAGCGATCGCGCGCCCACACCGCATGGGTCACCAGTCCCGCGAGCGGCAATGTCAGCAGCGGCAGCAGCACCCAGGCGGAAAAATCAAGGGACAGCCACAGCCAGAACGGCGCCAAGTACGCGAAGACGAGCAGGCAGAGGAATTCGGCCCGGCTCCATCCTTTGCCGAAGCGCACGGCAATGGTGTTCTTGCCCTTGACCACGTCAAACTCGCAATCGCGAATGTCGTCGATGATCAGGATAGTGGTGATCAGCGCGCCAATCGGCAAGCTGACCGCCACCGCATCAAAGGGCAGCGCCTCGCGCCAGTGCTCCGGTCCGAGCACCACCGCGGCCTGCACATAATAGGTGCCGATCACCGATACCGTGCCGAAGAACAGAAAGAACAGCGGGTCGGCAAAGCCGTGACGGCCGAACGGCCAAGGACCGGCGGAATAGGCCCAGCTGGCGAAAATACTGGCCAGCCCGATGACGATGACCGGCCAGCCGGCGATGGTCGTGAGGGCCAGCCCGCACAGCACGGCAATGCCGTAGCTGACCAGGATGGTGGTGCGCAGATCGGCCAGCGATAGCAGCCCGCTCTTGACCGCCTGTACCAACTCGGGGTGCTCGCGGTCGTCCGGTTCGCGCAGCAGGTTGGAATAATTGCCGGTGACCACCCCGGCGAACTGGATCAGCCAGCCGGCCAGAAATGCAAGCAGCGCCGGCACCGCTGCGAAGACTCGGTCGTGATAGGCCAGAGCGACGCCGACCAGCACCGGCGCGATAGCGGTGGGCAGAGTGTGGCCGGGATAGAGCAGCTTGCGCGTCCAAACTTCGCGCCGCGTCCATACGGAAGCCTGGGACATGATGTCTCTCCGCCTTTGCCCATTCGGAGAAAATTTTGCCTACCCGGGCGAGGTGGGCAATCCTGTAGTTTGCCGGGGTTGCGCCCGGCATTGCGGGCCCGGTCCTGCGCCGGCCCGCAATGACGGCGGTGGGTATCGTGCTATATCTCCCCGTTCAGTCTCGGGGTTGTCGGCCTATATGAACACCATGCGCATCATCGGTCTCGCCGGCTGGAGCGGGTCGGGCAAAACCACGCTGATCAAGAAGGTTATCCCGCGCCTGATCGCGCGCGGCTTCAAAGTATCCACCCTCAAGCACGCCCATCACGGTTTCGACCTCGACCAGCCGGGCAAGGATTCGTTCTTCCACCGCGCCGCCGGCGCCACCGAGGTGATCGTTTCCTCGGCCCGGCGATTTGCCATCCTGCACGAGTTGCGGGATGAACAGGAATGGGACCTGCCCGGGCTGGTCGGCAAAATGTCGGCGGTCGATCTGGTGCTGGTCGAGGGCTACAAGCGCGATCCGTTCCCCAAGCTCGAAATCCATCGCGCCGCCAACGGCAAGCCGTTAATCCATCCGGAGGATCCGCACGTGGTCGCGATCGCCTCCGATGTCGTGCTGGCGAGCGCGAAGGTGCCGGTGATCGACCTCAACGACATCGAGGTGATCGCCGACATCCTGATCAAGCACGCGGTGGCGGTCGGCGAGATCAAACAATTTTCCGGGAGCAGCTGATGGCGCAGCTCTCCGATGACTGCTTCGCCTTCTCCGGTCCGCTGCTGCGGCTCGAGGACATGGAGCGGATGATTGGCGAGCGTGTCGCGGCGGTCGCCGAGACGGAACGCATACCGCTGCACGGCGCGCGCGGCCGCGTCACTGCCGCCGACGTGAAGGCGCCGGTCGATCTGCCGCCGTTCGACAATTCCGCCGTCGACGGCTACGCCGTGCGCCATGCCGACCTGCGCGCCGACGGCGACACCAGGCTCACGGTGGCCGGTCGGTTGACCGCCGGGATCTCCGCCGACCTTACGCTTGGCCGCGGACAAGCCATCAGAATTTTCACTGGCGCGGCGATGCCGGCGGGCGCCGACACGGTCTTCATGCAGGAAGACATCACGGTGGACGGCGCTCACGTGGTGGTGCCTGCGGGCCTCAAACCCGGGGCCAACCGCCGCCTCGCCGGCGAAGACGTGCCCCTCGGTCATGTCGTGCTGCCGGCCGGCACGGTGCTCGAAGCGCCGCACGTCGCGCTCGCGGCGGCGCTCGGCCTGACCGGGATCGAGGTCAGGCGGCGGCTGCAGGTTGCCGTCTTTTCCACCGGTGACGAGGTGATCGAGCCCGGCAGTGCGCGCGGCGGCGCCGCCATCTTCGATTCCAACCGCTTCCTGCTGGTCGAGCTGCTGGAGCGGCTCGGCGCAATGGTGACGGATCTCGGCATCCTGCCCGACGAGCCGGAGGCGCTGGCGCGCGCCCTCGGCCAGGCAGCCGCGCAACACGACCTCGTGCTCACCTCGGGCGGCGTGTCGACCGGCGAAGCCGATCACGTGCGCAGCGCGGTCGAGCGCATCGGCAGTCTCGTGTTCTGGCGCGTCGCCATCAAGCCGGGGCGGCCGGTGGCCATGGGCGTGATCCGCGGCGGCAACGCGCAGACGGCCGCCTTCGTCGGCCTGCCGGGCAATCCGGTCGCCGTGTTCGTCACCTTCGTGCGGGTGGTGAAGCCGCTGTTGCGGCGGCTTGCCGGCGCGCAGCCGCAGGCGCTGGTCGCCCTGCCAGTGCGCGCGGCCTTCGCCTACAAGAAAAAGAAGGACCGCCGCGAATATGTGCGCGTCGCGCTGCGCCGCGCCGAAGACGGCGAAATCGAAGCGGTCAAGCACCCGCAGGACGGTGCCGGCATCCTGACCTCGCTGACCGAGACCGACGGCTTGCTGGAATTTCCCGAGGATGTCACGTCAATCGAGGCGGGCGCCCGCATCGGTTTTCTGTCGTATGCGCAGCTGACCGGCTGATCGTCGTCAATCTAAAGCGCTGCCACACGCGCGACCGGCAGCCGGAGCCTGATCGGGGATTTCCGTCGAGCGTCCGGTTCCGCCTTCCGCGCGGTCTGCATTGACGGGTGAGGCTTAGGCCCCGAGCCGCACGTTCTGCGTGGTGAAGGCCTTGTCGGCCGGCACCTGCATGCTGTCCAGTACGACCCCCCCGATCACTGCAATGATGATGGCCGCAGCGCAGGCGATGAGGAATGTCCGCATGGCTTTTTGCTCCCTCTCCCAGTCCCCTAGTCTTTCACTATAATAGATAGGAACGGCAGGCGCGTGCGGTCAAGATTCAAGTCAATCAGCCGCATGCTGCAGTGCAATGCGCGTCGCCCGGGCCACGTCCTCCGGCGTGTTGACGTTGAGGAACGGGTCGACCGGCTGCTCCGGCCAGTCGGCGATGGCGACGCCGTGGCGTGCGGTCCATACCTCGATCTTGCGCAGGTCCTCCTCGACCAGCGCCTTGCGCAGGTCCGCGCGCAGCGCCAGCGGCCACAGGCCGACCACCGGATGGCGCCATTGGCCGGAGCGGGCGCAGGCGAGCGGCACACCGGCACCCGTCTTGCGGCGGGCGGCGTGCAGCTTCTCCACCAGGTCATCGGGCAGGAACGGGCAGTCGCCCGGCACGCTCAA
>Ga0210062_1000338_pt1 | contig 14469 bp, 15 predicted proteins | sample Muzzi_CordA_D2_FD_185528 | JGI IMG/M metagenome (GOLD analysis project Ga0210062, IMG submission 185528) | Wetland microbial communities from San Francisco Bay, California, USA, that impact long-term carbon sequestration - Muzzi_CordA_D2 (SPAdes) | ecosystem: Environmental > Aquatic > Marine >...
CGTCGTTTAGTACCGAGATGACCTCCAACCCCGCCAGCACGCCGAGATTGCCGTCATACAGGCCGCCGGTCGCCACAGTGTCGATATGCGAGCCCGTTGTCACCGGGCGTCCGTTCTCCTTGCCCTGGCGGATTCCGAGAACGTTGCCAATGCGGTCGACAGTGACTTCCAGGCCGAGTTCCCGCATCCAGCCTACCACCAGGTCGCGGCCCTGGCGGTCTTCGTCCGTCAGAGCCAAGCGGCAAACCCCGCCGCCCTCCAGTGCGCCAATCCTGCCCAGTTCAGTGAGGCGCCGCATCAGGCGGTCGATGTCGATACGCAGGTTGCCCAAGGCCGGCGATATGGCGCTCATGACGATACCCCCTCAGGCGACCGGCCGACGATGGCGCTATAGGTGTCCGGGTCGGTGGCGCCTTCCGTGCCGAACACCAGGACGCGGGCGTCTTCGTCGAGGCCGAGCAACTTGCGCACCTGCGAATCCCCGGCAACTGCCAGAAATCCGGCCAAGCCCGCCACTCCGGACTCCCCGGCAACTAGGGGCGCGTCACCATGGCGGCCATCGGCGAGCAGGCGCATGGTTTCGGCGGCCGCCTCGTCGGGCAGCTTCATGGCCGCGTCAGTTCCAGTTTTGAGAATTTTCCAGGCCAATCTGGAAACCTCGCCGCAGGCGAGGCCGCCCATCAACGAGTCCAACTCGCCGCCGACCGACACCGGTTGACCGGCCTTGAGGCTCTCGAACCAGCAGGCCGAGTTCTCGGGTTCAACCAGGATGATTTTCGGTTTACGCTCGTTGAACGCCTGCCAGAACTGTCCGCACGTCGCCGCCGCCATGCCGCCGACTCCGGCCTGCAAGAAGATGTGGGTCGGAAGGCCATCATGGGGGAGTTGCTCAATGGCTTCCGCCGCCATGACCGCATAGCCTTGCGTGACATTGCGTGGCGCCTCCACGATGACGCCGTCCGAGGTGTCCGGAATGACGTACCACCCTTCCGAGACGGCGGTTTGCTGGGCGGTGCGGACTGCGTCGTCGAAACTGCCGGGGTTGCGCCGGACCTCGGCCCCGAACGAGGCGATGGCCCCTTCACGCCCGGCACTGACGGCCTCATTGATGAAGATCACGCAGTGGCAGCCGAACATGCGTGCGCCCCAGGCGACGGAGCGGCCATGATTGCCGTCTGTGGCGGCGGTAACGGTGATTTCGGCACAATGTTTCTTGAATGTGCCGTCCAAAAGGTCGGCGACGGTGACCTCCGCGACGCCAGTCATGGCGGGAAGTTCGTCGAGCAGCAATCGGGCGACCGCATAGGCCCCGCCCAGGGGCTTGAAACTTTTCAGGCCAAAGCGTTGTCCCTCGTCTTTGTAGTACAGGCGGGCGATGCCCATGGAACGTGCAATTCCGCCAAGATCGACCAGTGGCGTCGGAGAATATCCCGGCCATGCGGCGATCACCGAGCGCGCCCGCGCCAGGCCGTCGGCATTCAATACCTCGGCTTGTTCCGGCCCATAGGGCGCACCGGAAACGGCGGAGGGATTGATTACCAATTCAAAAGGACGGGTGGTCATGTCGGGAGGGTGATTTCTTTCAAGGAAAAAATGTGGGGCCGGAACGCCGAAGCGGACCGACCCCACATGGGCGGGGAGGGTTACTGTGCTTTCTTGATGGCGTCGAGCATGGCGTTGAGCATGTCGGTGCCTTCGGCACCCAGCTTTTCGTCGATCAACTTACGTACGGCCGGCTGAGCGATCGCAGCGAATTTGGCTTGTTCCGCTGGCGAAACGGCATTGATTTCCATTTTTCCCGCCAGCTTCGGCAGGCCGTTTTCGGAAGCCTCGATCACCCGCGATACGCCGCGACCGGCTTCGCTGGCGACTTCCGACGCCCAGTCAACGATGGCCCGGTGCTCGGCGCTCAAACCGTCGTAGAAGCCCTTGTTCATGGTCCAGATATACGGCGTGATAACGTGGTTGGTAATCGATAGGTACTTTTGTACTTCATCGAACTTGGCGAACGCGATGATGGGGATCGGGTTCATCTGGCCATCGGCAACACCGGTCTGCAATGCGGTGTATACCTCGGCCCAAGGTAGGGGGGTCGGCTGGCCGCCCAAGGAGCTAACGATGGTCTGGTGGGTCGGCAGGGTCATGGTGCGGATACGCAGGCCCTTCATATCCTCAACGGTCCTGATCGGCCGCTTGGAGTTTGAGAACGCGAAGAAACCGCCGGAATCAATCATGCCGAGGACCTTGAGGCCTGTTTTTGCTTCGAGATCGGCGGAGAACTTCTTCCCAAATTCGCTACGCTGGTCGATGACGCGGTTTGCCACGGCGATATTCGGGAATGCGAACGGAATGTCGAAGACGCCGACCAACGGGTAGTGCTGGGCGATGCCGCCGGCCGACGAAATCGTCGATTCCACAATGCCATCGCGGACCTGCTGAATGACTTCATTGTCCTTGCCGAGTTGGCCATTCGGAAAGAGCTTGACCTCGATGGCGCCGCCACTGGCGGTCTCGACAAGGGATTTGAAGATGGTGGTCATGGCGCCCGAATGACTCTCGAAAGCGCCATCCGGGTTGAGATGGCCAATGCGAATGGTCACGTCGGCGGCGCTGGCGGCGGCCGAAATCAGGCAGGCCGTGGTGAGGACTGCTGTCGACTGAATGGTTTTGCGTATGAAGCTCATGAGTTTTTCTCCTCTGTTCGTCTCGTTTGGGTTTGGCGGTTAACGGAATAAGGCGGTTATTGTTGGACCATGTCGCCGGGCTCTACAGAAGGCCGAGAAGCCGGGGAATGGCCAGGGTCATGTCTTCCCAGTAGGCCACCAGGAACAAAATCATCACCTCAACGACCAGGAAGGGCCACAACGACTTGGTGATAGCCTCGACCTTTTCCTTGGTGACAGACGCCAGTACGAATAGGCAGGCCCCGACCGGCGGTGTCATCAGCGATATGTTCAATGCCAGGATGATCATTATGCCGGCATGGACCGGATCCATGCCGATGCTGACAGTCAGCGGTGCGAGTACCGGCGCCAGGATGATCAGCGTCGCATTGATGTCCATGAACATGCCGATGAACAAAAGCAGGACGATGATCAATCCGATGATGACGTTGGGGTTGTCCGAAAGTGCCAGGAGTCCCGACGCGATGGCCTGCGGGATTTGATTGAAGGTCATCCACCAGCCGAGGATCGATGCCGCCGCGATGATCAAGAAGATCACCCCGGTGATACGGGTGGTGCGGACCAGCATATGGTAAAGGTCGCCCCAGGTCAGACCCCGGTAGACAAGGCCCCCGACGACCAGTGCATAGAACACGGCGATGGAGGCGGCTTCGGTCGGGGTGGCGATGCCGGCCAGGATCGAGCCCAGAATGAACACCGGCAGCACCAGCGCCAGGAAGCTTGATTTGAAGGCAATGAGGATGGAGTACAGGCTTGGTCGTTGGTCGGATTTTGGCAGATTGAGCCGTTTACCGAGCGCCGCGATCACCGCCATGCAAATCGCGCAGATCAGCAGGCCCGGTAGAATGCCGGCGGCGAACAGGCCGGCGATGGAGACTCCCATGATCGAACCGTATATCACCATGAGGGTGGATGGCGGAATGGTCGGCCCGATGATAGAGCCGGCGGCCGTGACGGCGCAGGCGAACGGCTTGGTGTATCCCTGTTTGACCATCGCCGGTACCAGGGTATTACCGAAAGCCGCCGCGTCTGCCGTTGCCGCGCCGGTGATGCCGGCGAACATGACCGAGGCAACCATGTTGGAATGCGCCATGCCGCCACGCATCCAGCCGACCAGGGCATCGGCAAATTTCACCAAATGGATGGTGATGCCCGACTTGTTCATGATCTCGCCGGCGAGAATGAAAAACGGCATGGCAAGGAAGGGGAACAGGTCCAGCCCGGCGAACATTCGATCCGGTACCATGGCCAGGAAACGTCCGCCGCCCATGTCAAAAATTCCAACGAGTCCGGCGACGCCGAGCACGAAACCCACAGGCATCCCAAGGATAAGAAGGCCGAAAAACGTAATGGCGACGAGCAACATGTCAGATCTCCACCCGATCCGCGGCCGTCCTGCCGTCGCTGGAAAAGAAGTCGTGAACGGTAACCAAAATGAGCTGTAAACAGGCCATCGCCGCGGCCAGGGGCACGCCCATGAACGGATAGGCCTTTGGAATGCCGTCGATCATGGTGTACCGGCTGAAACCGCGCTCGACCATGCCCAGCCCGTAGAAAAAGATGACGGCGAAAAAGCCAAAGGCAATAAGATCGAAAGCCACCACAAGCCATTTTCTGGCGCTCGGCGGGAGGCGTTCGAAAACCAGCAAGACGCCAATATGTTCGCGATGGCTGATACCGCTGGAAACCGCTAGCAGGGCCATCCAGATCATAAGGTAACGGGCCAATTCCTCGGTGAAGGTCCATTCGAACGGCAACACATAGCGCACCATCACGCCGAGCCAGACATCAAGCACCAACAAAATCGCCAAGGCGACACAGGCGCGTTCCACGTACCAATTGACGCGGCGGCTCGCGAAGATAGCCTTGTCGGCGAAGTCCTGCATGTCTTTCCCTCGGCCATACGTTTCATGGCATATAGAAGAGTTTGTCGCGCCTCACTCTCGCCAGATATTGAAACATGAATTTCGGATCTCTGCAATATTGAAACTTGTTTTTTAAATCGTCCCGCCTTACCGTAAATGAGGGAGTTCAACATGCCGTCAGAGAAAACCTCTCGCGAAGAGTCTCGTACGCCGCCGCCGGTTTCGTTGGAGAGTCGTATCCGGGACCGCTATGAGGCCCTGCCATCAAGCGAGAGGAAGATCGCCGACCTGCTCCTCGATTTTCCAGGCGAGATTGCCGCTTATTCGGCGACTGAATTGGCGGAGCTTGCAGACAGTTCGAAAGCCGCCGTTACGCGACTGATCCGGCGACTCGGGTTTTCCAACTTCGAGGAGGCGCGCCGCGCGGCCCGCGACGTCCAGAACTGGGGCTCGCCGCTTTACCTGATGCCACGCAAGCCAGACCAGGCCGGCTTCGGAGGCCGTGTCCAAAGCCATATCGAGCAGGACATACAAACCATCTCCCTAACCATGGAAAGCCTCAACCCAGAAACCGTGAGTGGAATCGTCACGGCCATCTGGCGGGCGCGTCGTGTCTTTGTATTCGGCAATCGCAACAGCAATTTCCTTGCTCGATACCTGCGCTGGCAGTTCCTGCAGGCGCGGCCCGACGTTCATTTGATGCCTGGCGCCGGCGAAACCTTCGCCGAGTATGTTTCCGACATGAACGAGCAGGACGTAATGGTTGTTATCGGCCTGCGCCGGCGCCCACCCGACGTGTCGCGCATTTTGGAAGCCACCGCCGATGCCGGCGCCAAGGTGCTCTACATCACCGACATCAGCGCCCGCCCGCAGGTCAAGGCGACCTGGACCTTGCTCTGCGCCGTGCGTGGTAGTGACGTGTTCGACCGTTACGCCGGGGCCATGTCTTTGATGCATTTTCTCAGCGTCAGCCTGATGTCGCGGTCCGGCGACAAGGGCCGCGCCCGCCTAAAGGCCATTGAGAGATTGCACGAGGACTTTCAGGAACTCGGTTGATCTGTCGCCGAGGTACTGTCAGAGCAAAATCGGTTGAGGCCGTCGGCGGTACCTCGTAGCGTCAGCGGATGAAGAATCCCTTTCGCTACTTCAACGGTTCACCCGAGGTGATCCGCCGGGCGGTGGTGATGTATCTCCGCTATCCGCTGTCGCTTCGGCAGGTCGACGATCTCCTGTTCGAACGTGGGATCGATATCTGCCACGAGACAGTGCGGTTCTGGTGGAACCGGTTCGGTCCGATGTTCGCGGCCGGGATCAGGCACCGACGCGTTGGTCACCGCTCATATTCGCCCTGGCGGTGGCATCTGGACGAGGTGTTCGTGAGGATCAACGGCGAGATGCATTACCTCCGGCGCGCCGTGGATCACGAAGGCGAGGTGCTAGAGGTCTTTGTCACAAAGCGCCGGGATCGGAAAGCTGCACTCAGTTTCCTGAAACGCACGATGAAGCGTTATGGCCAGCCAAAGGCAATCGTGACGGACCGGCTCCGTTCATACCGCGCCGCGATGATGACCATAGGGATCGCAGAACGTCACGAATGCAGGCGCTGGCTCAACAATCGAGCCGAGAACTCCCGCCAGCCGTTCCGACGGCGAGAGGGCGCGATGGCAAAGTTCAGGGACGTCAAGACACTTCAGAAATTCGCCTCGGTCCACGCCTCGATCCACAACCATTTCAACCACGACCGTCGCTTGGTTCCCCGCGAAATTTATAAACGAAACCGCTCGGCCGCGCTGATCGAGTGGCGCGAATTGTTGGCGTAAGCCTTCTTGCCATGAGCGCCTCTGAGATCCCCTTGGATTGCTCTGACAATGCCCTACCGCGGTCATTTCACAGCAGAAGCCGACTGGGCCGAGGTGAGTCTTCCGTTTAAGGCCTTCGTACCGCATCGCATCGATTTACCGCTGGATATTTCGAGACTGCGGCGCATCGGCCTCGTGGCAATCGGGCGGGCTTTCCGTGCCGATCTTGCGGTTTGTAAAATCGCCTTTTACTGCCAGGGCCTGGACTGGCAAAACCGGCATTGAACATGTGATCTGTTTGCGAGCCCGCGCCGTATAAGAAAAACATCATCAATATTCCCCGGGGAAATGCCGGAAAGAGCGGGTATCCAATGGTCTTCAGGTCGACGAGATATATCCTATTACTGTTTTCGGCTGCATTTCCTTTGGTCGCCTCGGAAGTCGCTGCCAGAGAGGAGTCGGCGCTCGAGGAGGCCGTCGACCCCACCGCGTTGTACGGTGCCGGAATAGATTTCGATGTATATCGCGGAGGCAAAAAGGTCGGATATCACAAGGTGCGGTTCGACGGGGACGGAAAGGATTTGCTTGTACTGAGCGAGTTCCATCTGAAAATCCGGGTCCTGTTCCTTACCGCCTTCGAATATCTGTACCAGGCCGAAGTGCGCTGGCGCGACGGTCATTTGCAGCGTCTCGAAGCGGCGGTGAATGACAATGGGACGCAAATGTCCCTGGAGGCGGAGCGATCCGGCGATCTGGTCACCGTGAACAGCGCGGACGGAACCGTCAACGAACGGGCCCCGCTCTATCCTACGAACCACTGGAACGCATCGGTGCTGCCGGAAACCCGCGTCCTCAACACGCTGACCGGGCAGATCAACGATGTCAGCATCGAACGCCGAGGGCGTGAAAGAGTCGCCACGGAAGCGGGTGAAATCAGCGCCACACGATATGCCTATACCGGCGATCTTGAGGCGGAAGTCTGGTATGACGATGTTGGACGCTGGGTGAAGCTGCGTTTTTCAGCTCGGGACGGTTCGGTCATCGAATATGCCTGCCGGCGTTGCCAGGGGCAGCATCCGGACCAGCTGGAGCAGGCGGAACGATGACCGGCAGGACCAGCAAAAAGATCGCCTGGGTCGCCGGGGCGGGCAAGGGCATCGGCCGGGCCGTTGCGCGGCGATTGGCGCTGGAGGGATGGGTCGTGGCGGTCAGCGCCCGCACTACGGCAGACCTGGCCAGCCTCGCCACCGAATGCCGGACCGGTAGCATCCACCCATATCCTCTCGACGTGACCGATAAGGCGGCGACAGGCGAAACTCTCGCCCTGATCGAGAAGGAATTGGGGGAACTCGATCTCGTGATCCTGAATGCAGGAACCCACTCACCTATGCCGGCAGAAGATTTTTCGGTTGAGACGTTCCGCTTCCTCACCGAAACAAACCTCATGGGGCCGGTCAACGGGCTGGCTTGTATCATCCCGCGCTTCATCGAACGCAAGCGGGGCCATATTGCCGTGGTTGCGTCCCTGGCCGGATATCGCGGCCTGCCGACGGCAGCGGCATATGGCGCGACCAAGGCCGCCGTGATCAATATGTGCGAGGCCTTGAAGCCCGAACTGGAAGCTCATGGCGTGCGGATCAGCCTCATCAATCCGGGCTTCGTGGAAACGCCCCTGACGGACAGGAACGATTTCCCCATGCCTTTTCTTATCTCCGCCGAGGCGGCGGCCGAACGGATTCTGCGCGGGCTGCGGCGCGGACAATTCGAGATTGCCTTTCCCTGGCGGTTCGCCATGCTGATGAAACTGCTTCGCCTGTTGCCGAACGGCCTGTTCTTCGCCCTCACCCGTCGCATGGTACGCCGATGACCGAACATCACGAACGCTATTGCCGTTATCTTGAGACCCTGACGCCCGAAAGCCTGGCGCGACTATCCCACCATGTCACCCCGGATGTGCGGTTCAAGGACCCATTCAACGATGTGCGTGGCGTGAACTCGATGGCCACCGTCTTCCGGCATATGTTCGAGAATATTCCCGACGTTCGCTTTACCGCCCGGCACGTGATGGCGGAAGGCGACAACTGCCTGATGACATGGCGCTTCGAGGGTAAACTGCGCGGACAGGCCTGGGGCTTCGACGGATCAAGCGCAATCCGCTTTGCCGCTGACGGCCGCGTCGCCGAGCATATCGATTATTGGGACGCGGCCGAAAATTTTTATGAGCGGTTGCCGATTATCGGCTCGCTGCTGAGGCGAATAAGGCGGCGTCTTTCCGTTCATTGAGGACCTCGCCGGCCGGTGTTGACTGCTCTTCAGGCTTGATGAAGGCCAAGGTTACCTCACCGATGTCGAAGCCGAACTTGGTCACCCGCGCGCGGTTCAGGAGAACGCCCGAGGGCTGCAGGAACATCCAGTCGTTGAAATGCACCCTGAGTGTGCCGTCGCCGACCTTCAGGTCCATGTCGTACTGCCAGTTCAACGCGTTGCCGTAAGCCTCGCCCTGTGCGACGCCAATAACGTCGCCGGCGCGCCCCTCGTAACTGTGCGGGCCCGTTTTCGTGATCTTCCAGATCCGCCGGTCCGTTTCCCCGTCGCTGAACCGGAAACGTTCGTCGAGGACCAGAAGCTCGCCGTCCCATTCTCCGGTGATGCCCACGGTGAACTGCCGCCGTAACCTTCCGAACCGGTCCTCGAACAGGCCCCAGGCCTGCGTCTCGCCGACGAAATATTCCTCGATGACCAGTTCCGGGGTCGATGATGCAAAATTGCTCGGTTTCATGCTCGTACAACTGTTCAAAATGACCAACGCTGTCAGCGCCGTAACCAGGCGTGCCTTCATCAGGCTGCCTCCTCCAGTTTGCTGTTCCGCCGGCTTCCGCGGTTCAATCGACGGCGAATGATGTCATGCCGATCGGCGGTCAACGGAAAACGCCAGACGACCGCTATGGCCGTCATCTTTATTACGACCGGAACCAGCGCATAGATCACCGTCAGCACGAAAATTCCGTCTGCGTCCGGAGCGGCCGGATCGAATCCGGCCATCTCCAGCCCCGGCAGCGCCAGGCCGACGGCGGCGGCCAGCGCCAGTTTCGTGCTCATGCCCCAGAGCGCGAATTGCAGCCCCGCCCGCTGGCGGCCGGAACGCAGCCGATCGTAATCGACGACATCCGCCTGGATCGCGGGAGGCAGGACCAGGTCGGCGCCCAATGCCGCGCCTGTAACGGCACATATGAGGGCAAAGGCCGCCATCCCGCCTTCCGGGATCAGCGGCACCGCGGCGAAGGCAAGCGAGGCCGCAATCATCGCCCAGCACCACGCCCGGTGTTTGCCGATCCGGCGACTGAGCGGCAGCCACAGCGGCACGGCCAGAATGGCGGCGATAAAATAGAGCAGGATGAGCATGGCCCGCTGGCCGGCATCAGCCCCGAGCCCGTGCTCCAGGTAGATATAGAACAACGCCGCAGGCACGCCATTGGCCAGGCCATTCAGGAACCAGCCGGAAAGCAGCCGCATAAAAGGACGATTGGTCAGCAACAGGGCGGCACCGCCGCGCAAGTTGACCGCCCCGCTTCGAACCGGACTTTTCTCAGGCGTTTCGGGAACCTTCCACAACAGCAGAGGGATTACGACCATGCCTGAAAGGATGGCGGCCCAGGCCATGGCGCTCAGAGCCTCTGCTTCCGTCCCGCCGAGCCCGGTAACGATGGTGTTCACGGCACCCGCCAGGACAATGCCCGCCAGCATCAGGCCCTCGCGCCAAGAGGTGATGCGCGTGCGTTCGTGATAGTCGCGGCTCAGTTCCGCACCCCAGGCAAGGTAGGGGACGGCAATCATGGTCCAGCCCGCATAGAGGAGCACCGACCAGCCGAACAGATATGTCCAGTCCAAGTCGGCGGGCGGATTCAGCAGCTTGAACAGGCCCAATCCTGCAATCGGCGCGCCCGCCGCGATCCAGGGCTTTCGGCGGTTGCCGCGAAAGCCCTGGCGGTCGCTCAAGGCCCCGACCATCGGGTCGGTTACGGTGTCGAAGATGCGCGCGCCGAGCAATACAAGCCCGGTTGTGGCCAGGCCGAGGCCCAGCTCGACGCCATAAACTGCGGGAAGGTGGATGTAGACGGGGATGGTGGGAAGGGCCAGCACCAGCGCGGGCAAAGCGTAAAACAACAGGACCGGGGCCCTCAGCCGGCCGTTGGATGGCTGGCTCATGGGCGTTCGATCACGAACTGGCCGACGTCAATTCGGCCGAGATCGAAGCCGACCTCGCAGTAGCAGAGGTAATAGCGCCACATGAGATAGAATCGCTCGTCGAATCCCAGCTCCCTGATCTCGTCCCAATTTTCCCGGAAGGCGTCGGCCCAGCGCCGAAGCGACTCCGCATATGATTTCCCGAAATAAAAACTGTCCGACAGCTTCAGGCCGGCATCGGATACGGCTTGTCCAAAAGCCGAGGGGCTGGGAAGCACGCCACCGGGAAAGACATAAAGCTGGATGAAATCGGGCTTGCAGCGATAGGAATCGAAATGTTCGTCATCAATGGTGATCACCTGCAGGCCGGCCTTTCCGCCGGGCTTTAGGCATCTGTCGAGGGTCTGGAAATAGGTGCCCCAGTTCTCCTCGCCAACCGCCTCGAACATCTCGATCGACACGATCTTGTCGAACTGTCCGCTGACGTCCCGGTAATCCTGCAGGCGGATTTCGACACGCTCCGCTATCCCCTGGCGTTCCATGCGCCGTCTGGCGAAGGTCGCTTGTTCCGTGGACAGGGTCAATCCCACGACCTCGCAGCCGAATTCGGCCGCCGCAACCTCCGCGAAGCCGCCCCAGCCGCAGCCGATTTCCAGAACCCGGTCGCCGGGCCGCAGATCGAGCGCATGGGCCAGCCGCCGATATTTGCGCAGCTGAGCCTCGGTGTGCGCTTCGTCTGCATCCGAGAACAGGGCAGAAGAATAGGACATCGTCTTGTCCAGCCAGCGCTCGTAAAACGCATTGCCCAGATCGTAATGGGCGGCAATGTTGCGGCGGCTGCCCTTTTTCGTGTTGGCGTGCCGGGCATGGCGGAGGCGGTTGACTATATTGACCAGCCATGACGATTCCAGCGCCCTCGAAAGCGGCTCGAGGTTCATGGCGCCAAGCATCAGGACCGACTTCAGGTCGGGAGTATCCCAGTCCCCTTCGATATAGCCCTCTGCGAAACCAATATCGCCGGACGCCATGATGCGCGAAACCATGCGGCGGTTGCGAACCCGGATCAGCGCGGTGGGCCCGGGCCCCGTTCCTTCGAACGTCATGCGCCTGGCCGAAGGGAATTCGAACGTCAAGCGCCCGTAACGCAAGGGCTGGAACCAACGCGCAAAAAGGCGCTCGATCACGCCCGGGCTGGCGGCTTTCGCGCTTTGCTGTATGCCGTTTGCCGTGCCTGCAAGGCTGTCTTTCATCGGTCCTGGTCCTTATAAAGATGAGTTTCCGGATTGGCCGATACTGCTGTCGACCGGGGTAGCTGCCGGATTGTGGGAAAAAACACGAAATCCCTTGAGCCACATGCGCAAGGCTTCCCAGTGGATCGCCGTGATTATTTTCAAGGTCTGAAGCGGAAAGCGAAGCAGGATGCGTGCCAGCGCCCGCTCGTCAATTTCCTCCCGTTCGCCCCTGAAACAGGCTGCCAGCAACAGGCCGCCGGAATCTTCCTGCCGGATTACGATGCTGACCTCGTCTTCAGGCGGCAAAACGCGGAAATGGTAATCCGCCGCCATATCGATGAACGGGGACACATAGAGCAACTTCCGGCAGGTCTGGCGGACGACTCGGCGGTTTCCCTCCACCACCGGGATTACATAGGTATGCCGCTCCGAGTAAGTGTTGCAGACTTCGTACAGGATGGCCGCCAGGCCGCCGTCGGGGCGGTAACAGAAAAAGACGCTCAGCGGATTGAAGACATAGCCGAAAATCCGGGGATAGCAGAGCAGGCGGATCGGCCCGCCCTTGGTTTCAATTCCTGCTTCCCGCAGGCGGTCCTCGACCCACGGGCGAAGCGCAGCGCCGGTCGTCGGCCCATGGTCGCGGTCGTAGAAGGACAGCGGGCCAAAACGGTTATGGGCGAACAGGCGGATCCGCCGGTCGAGTTCCGGCAGTTCGTCCAGGTCGAGCAGCAGGCTGAAAACAGCGTAGCGAAGACTGTGGCGCTTCGGCCGCAGCCTCTCATGGACCACGCTTCCCCGGTAGATGGCTGACTGAAACGTCATTCCGCGGCCATCCGAAGGTCGGGAAGAAGATTGATTCTGCCGCTTTCGCCTTCCACCCTCCAGGGGCGGCGCAGACCGCCCAGCTGTTCCGCTACGGCGAGACCGGACTGTAGTGCATCTTCATGGAAGCCGTATCCGAAATAGCTGCCGCAATACCAGGTTCCACGGCGCCCCTGCAGCGACCAGAGTTCCTTCTGGGCGGCAAGCGCCGCGCGATCAAAATAGGGATGGGTATAGTCGAACTCGCGAAGGATCGTGCCGGGTGCCGGTTCGTGCACGGGGTTCAAGGTCACGAACAGCGGGTCGGTGGGGCCCAATGACTGCAACCGGTTCATCAAGTAAGTTACGCAGAGGTTTCCGCCGCTTTCACGCTGTTCGCCAATGAAATTCCAGCTAGACCAGACACGCCGTCGCCTGGGCATCAGGGAATTGTCGATATGCAGCACGGCGCGATTATTGGTGTATCGCCAGCCGCCCAGCAGGCGCGTTTCCAAGGGGTCGGGATCGGCCAATAAGCGATAGGCTTCGTCGGCGTGAGTGGCAATGACCACATGGTCGTAGATTTCCGAGTTGCCCTGATGGTCGACGACGACGACCTTGCTGCCCATGCGCCGAACCGACCGGGCACCGCCGAACCGTATCTGGTTGCGATAACCCTCTACGAGACGCTTTACATACTGGCGGCTGCCGCCGTCGACGGTCCGCCATTGCGGCCGATCCTTCAATTGCAGCAAACCATGATGCTGGAAAAATCGGATAAAGGCTGCGGCAGGATAGTCCCGCATCTCGCGTGCGGTCGTCGACCATACCGCCGCCCCCATTGGCAGCAAATGGTCTTTGACAAAACTCTCGCTGTAATTTTCACGGAGTAGGTAATCTCCGAGACTGACGTCATCCGCCGCGGGGTCGTCGAGCAGGGCTGGCGCCTCTCGGTAGAACCTCAGCAGATCCGCTACCATCCGCCAGAATCGCGGCCGGACGATGTTCCGCCGCTGGCCCAGCAAACCGTTAAGATCCGTTCCGGCATATTCCAACCTGCCGCCCCCGAGCGAGGCCGCGAACGACATGTCGCTATCGCTGGTTGGAACGTCGAGATGCTTGAAAAGCGCTGTCAGGTTCGGGTAATTGCGCTCGTTGTAGACGATGAAGCCCGCATCCACGGCGACCGATGCGTCGCCGAATGCCACCTCGACCGTATGCGCATGGCCGCCGATATGCGCGTTCGCCTCGAACACGGTTACGGCGTGGTGGCGGTGCAGCGCCCAGCCCGCGCCGAGCCCGGCAATGCCGGCGCCGACGATGGCGATCCGCCGGCGGGGGCCATCCCCCCGTGGAGTGCTTGACGCCATCAGGCGGGTGGGATCGAGCGGCAAGCGGGCGCCGTCTGGGGTCATGAGAGGATCGCCGGTGTTATCTGAGCATAGATAAGGTCATACGCGCGGCGCGCGCGCCCGGATCACTGCCGGAAAACGCGGCATACGTGGATATGCCGCGGATAGGCGAAATAAATGTGATCCGCCCGCTCGTCGCCCGCGTATCAGGTTTATCGCTACAAAACGAGCAATCCATGCGACCTTGCGAATCATTTGGCAATGCGAATGCCGGTCTTGCCGCACCATACCCGCCGGCCCTACATAGCGTCATCGGGGAGCGGGGCGTGATTGGGCACCGGGACGTCATGGGAGAGCGGGCCATAGAGCCGGACAAACTGATGCGCTCCGAGCCGCCGGCCGGCCACTTCATGGCCTTGGTGGAGGCGGTAGCACAAAAACGCGACCGATCCGCCTTCGCCGAGATCTACGATCATTTCGCGCCGAGGCTCAAAGGTTATCTGCGCCGCCGCGGCAGCGATGCCGGCCAGGCCGAAGAGCTTGTGCAAGAG
>Ga0210062_1000339_pt1 | contig 14440 bp, 13 predicted proteins | sample Muzzi_CordA_D2_FD_185528 | JGI IMG/M metagenome (GOLD analysis project Ga0210062, IMG submission 185528) | Wetland microbial communities from San Francisco Bay, California, USA, that impact long-term carbon sequestration - Muzzi_CordA_D2 (SPAdes) | ecosystem: Environmental > Aquatic > Marine >...
GACGGTGCGCGGCCTTTTGATCAGAATCGACGGGGCATGACGGTTGGCGAAGGAGCGGCCATGTTGTTGCTGACGGCAAACGAACCGGACCATGCCGTGGCCGAGGTCCTCGGTGCCGGATTATCCTGTGACGCCTACCATCCGGCAACACCGCACCCCCGGGGACGGGGTGCCCTGGCGGCCATGCAGACCGCCATCGAGGATGCCCGAATTTCGGTTGCTGATATAGACTATATCAATCTGCACGGCACCGGCACCCTTGATAACGACATGGCTGAGGCCCGGGCCATAGACACCCTTTATAACCGGAAAAAGCCATTGCTGTCATCGATCAAGGGCGCCTGCGGACATGCCCTGGCCGCCGCCGGGGCTATTGAAGCCGTGGTTTCGGCGATCAGCATCTCCCGCGGCGTGGTTCCGGCCAATGTCGGCTGCTGCCGCCCGGACCCGGGATTGAAACTGGATCCCGTGATGCAGCCGTCTCAAGGGCCAATTGAAACGGTTCTTTCAAATTCTTTTGGTTTTGGCGGCAACAACGCGGCCATTGTCCTGGGTGCCTGCGGAAAACCCAAACCCGGCCAAACAGCGGCCGACAACAGGCCGATGGCAATCCTGGGAAGCGCCTGTCTGACCGGAACCGGGAGAACAGAGCGCACGATGAAAGCGGTTGCCAAAGGCGAAGCGTGTGCCGGAATGCTCGATCTAAAGGAAATATCAGCCAATCTTTCTGCCGGCCGGATTCGTCGGCTGAAGCGCTTCCCCCGCCTGGCCCTGTCGCTGGCCATCGACGCCCATGCAGATTCGGGCGCCGGCGATACACCGGCGGCTGTTTTTTTAGGCACCGGATGGGGCGCATTGTCGGAAACCTCGGATTTTTTGAACCGCTTATTTGAAACCGATGAGCAGTTTCCCAGCCCCACAGACTTTGTCGGATCGGTTCATAATGCCGCTGCCGGTCAGATCGCCATGCACTTCCAGGCCGGCGGCGCCAATATCACCATGACCGGCGGCGATTTTTCCTTCGAACAGTCGCTGATGGCGGCCGGTCTGTTGTCGGAGAATATGCGGGATGGTTTTCTGGTTATCGGCGCCGATGAATCTCATCCGGAGCTCTCCCGGCTATTTGACCGATCCGTTGCAAAATCGTCCTGTCCGGCAGACGGCGGCGGGGCCCTTTATTTAAAGAAAGGAACGGGCAATTCCGGACTGACCATTGGATCCCTATTTTTTGAAAGCAGCGAAAATAATCCGAATGTGGTATCATCATTAATCCAACAAATTGAAGCGCAGCAGTCATTCAATGACCGTTACGGTGTGATTCTGGCAGGACTGCCGGCCGCCTGCCGCAGTGAAGGAGACATTCAGCTGCAAACCCTGCTGGCGCTGACCGGTTTTAACCATCCCGTAATTGATTACCGCAAATTAACCGGCGAGTTTGCCTCTGCATCGGCGGTGGCAGCCGTAATGGCCGTAAAATTTTTGCAGCAAGGCCAAATCCCCGCGCCGCTTTGCGAGGACAAGCCTGGGGAATTGGGTGAAAAGGGTGCCCTTATTATCGGCACGGGCGACTATATCACAGCCATGGAGGTGATGCCCCAATGAAAGTACTGCTCGTTTCGGCCAATACGCTGAGGGAACCCTACCCGGTTTATCCCCTGGGACTGGATTATGTGGCCGGAGCCATAGCGCAAAACCACCAGGTGCAAATTGTGGATATGAACAGCCCGGGCGGCTATGATTCGCTGGCAGCCTTTATAAATGATTTTTCACCGGACGTCATCGGGCTATCCTTGCGCAACATTGACAACACCGACACCACGGATCCGAGGGGGTTTATCGGACAATACCGGAAGATCGTCGATGTGATCCGCAAACATTCCGATGCCCGGCTGATTTTAGGCGGAAGCGGGTTTACCATATTTCCGGCCGAAACCATGCAGGCTCTGGATGCCGATTTTGGTATCATTGGCGAGGGTGAAAGATTGGCGTTATTGTTGAATGCCATCGAAAACCACACAGATGCCGGGACGATACCGGGCGTCGTCACCTCCGAGACCCATAAATCCCTTGCGCAACCCTGGCAAGGCAGGATCACCCGCAGGATCAACTCCAATTCTGCCAACCTCCAATTTTACCTGCAAAACGGCGGCATGCTGAACTTGCAGACCCAGCGCGGGTGTCATTTTAAATGCGTTTACTGCACCTATCCCCATATTGAAGGACACCATTTAAGGCTCATGGATCCTGCAGAAACAGCCGCCGCCGCGCTCAAACTGCAGGCCAGCGGCGCCAAATATTTTTTTATCACCGACTCGGTGTTTAATGCCGATTGCGCCCACAGCCTGGCGGTGGCCGGCGCCTTTAAGAAAAGCGGGGTATCCATACCGTGGGGGGCGTTTTTCGCGCCGCTCCAGCAACCCGAGGATTATTTTAGGATAATGGCGGATGCGGGGTTGGCCCATGTGGAATTCGGCACGGATTCCCTGTCAAATCCCGTGCTGACATCCTACCGCAAGCCGTTTCGGGACCGGCAGATTTTTACAAGCCATCAGGCCGCCATCGACGCGGGTTTGTATGTTGCCCATTATTTTTTACTGGGCGGGCCCGGAGAAAATTCGCAGACGCTCAAAGAAACCCTTACCAGGGTCGGCGACCTCGAAAAATCCGCTTTATTCTTCTTTTGCGGTATGCGAATCTATCCGGGAACCGAATTATACGATATCGCCGTCAACGAGGGCCAGATAGAAAAGGGCGTAAGCATTCTCGAACCCGTATTTTACCGCTCACCCGCAATGGATTCGGATGAAATCGTCAGGCAGGTCCGGCAAGCGGCCGGAGAACGAATCAACTGGGTAATCGGTGCCGGTGGGCAAGATACGGCCAAAATAATTACCCGGTTATATCAACGCGGCCATTGCGGTCCCATGTGGGAATATTTAATCCGATTAGGATAGCCCCTTTTATGATTGAATATTTAATTGATTTGATTTAAAAGAGTCTGCCATCATGTGGTATATGCTAAAGGAAATGAACGAGTCCGATGAAAACGAAATATCAGCCGGTATTGAGGTTCCGTCGGATTCACCCTGGTTTGATGGGCATTTTCCGGGAGAACCCATTCTGCCGGGTGTGGCCCAAATCGGTATGGTCTTAGATGCTATCCGCAATGCACATAATCAGGATTTGAAGATATCAAGTGTGCGCCGGGTAAGATTTAAACGCATTATTCGGCCCGCTGATCGATTAAAAATCATTGCCACACCGTTGAAACAAGCGGTTGGCTCTTATTCCTTTCGTATTCTGATCCGGGATGAGACAGTTTGCAGCGGTGTGATGACGGTTGAAGAATTGAAAAAATTCAACGTGTGAACAAAACGGTTGGGTAGGTTTTCGTTTAAACACAGACTATTATTAAGGGAGCACAATCAGTATGTCGACAGCAAGTGATCTTGAACAAATTATCCTGCGTGTGGCGCAAATCATGATCGATGAACTCAAACTGGAAGATGTAACTGCGGAAACATTCGACCCTGAAATTGACCTGATCGACGAGGTGGGAATCGACAGCATGGATTTGGCGACCGTCGCATTGGTACTGCGGGATGAATATGCAATTCGAATCGATGAAGACGATTATCCTAAATTGACAACTATCCGGCTAATATCCGAATACCTTGATAACAAATTGAAAGAACGCTCGTAGAATTTATGAATGCAGACCCCTCAAATAAAGAGTGGAAATTTTCTGAAATTCTGGCGGATCATGAAATCCGCGCAAGATGGGAAAAGGTTCGCCGATATTTTTTTCTGCGGGAGTCTACTTATGACATGGCCAACCGGTGCAACATCCGCTGTGAGGGCTGTTATTACTACAAAGGCGACAAACAGTCCGCCAGGGAAAACAATGATCCGACAGCCTGGCACGATCTCATGCGGGCGGAGAAGGCACGTGGCATTACCTATGTAGTGCTGGCCGGGGCCGAACCATCCTTGGTGCCCGAACTTTGTGAAGCCTGCTTTCAGGAAATGCCGCTGGGAACGATCGCCACCAACGGCTTGAAGTTCATCCCCGCATCCATCAACTATAAAATTCATATCTCGGTCTGGGGCAATGACGCAACCAGCTTTGATATCCGTAATGCCAAAAACATGCTGCGCCGACAAATAGAGAATTACAAGGGTGATCCACGGGCCGTGTTTGTCTACACCTTTACCCGGAACAATATCGACCAGGCCCGGGAGGTTAGCGGGATCCTGGCCGAACAAGGATGTCGGCTGACTTTCAACATGTTTTCCGCTCCGGAAGGATATGAAGGGCCCTTGCGACACTCGGCAGCATCTTTGGATTATACCCGCCGAACCATGATCGAACTGCTAAAAGCATATCCCGGCGAAGTGTTCTTTTCACATTATAACGCGGTGGCTCACACGCACCGATCCAGCCTGCATGAACTTTATTCCTGTTCATACCCGCGGATGAATCCCTCTACCGATATCGGGCTCGGGCGATCTTTCCGCCAGTATCGGACCGATCTTTCCTGGAATAGAGAGGTCGCCTGCTGCGTACCTGATACCGACTGTGTTGATTGCCGGCATTATGCCTCCGGCAGTGCCGTCGTAACAGCCCGCCTGTTCCGGCACGCCACCGATCCGGATACCTTTAAAGCCTGGTTGGATTATGTCGACACCTATCTGGCCGTTTGGGTGATGGGATATGAGAAAGGTGACAACCTCTGCAATCAGTTGGTGGCCCCGCCCGGACATGAAGTATTTTGATATCGCTTCTTATTTCGGATTTCGTGTTTCGAATTTATCGGACAAACTGTAGCAAAGATAAAAAACATGACTTGTTCCAGTTTGTACGGCTCAAGGAGTAATGAATGATTACGGTTAGTTCCCTGCTGGATCAGGAATGGTACGAGCGCTACAAAGCAATTTCAAAACTCAACATCCGCAGCTCCATCTATGATGTCACCAACAAGTGCAATCTGCGTTGCAAAGGGTGTTTCTTTTTTTCCTCCGATGAACACAAGGTTGCCGCCGAGGAAATGGATATCAAAAAATGGGAAGCATTTATCGACAAGGAAATGGACCGCGGGGTTAACCTTGCAATATTGATTGGCGGTGAACCGACCCTTTATCTGGACCGGGTGGAGGCCTTTTATAAGCGACTGCCGTCGTTTTGCGCCACCAACGGATTAATTAAAATTCCCCGCGACCGATTTCCGGATCTGATGCTGGGTATTTCCCTTTGGGGGGATGAGGCAGATGAAAAAATTCTCAGGGGCAAAGATACCTTCAGTATCTCCAGCAAAAATTATGAAGGCGATCCGAATGTCTACTACCTTTTTACCCTGACCCCGAAACAGATTGGAAAAATTGAACGTGTCATCAGAAAAATTAGAGACATCGGCCTGAAGGTCCATCTGCAGCTGCTATCCAATGATGAGGGGGTGGACGGTTTCAGCTGGGAACCGGAACAGCTGGAAGCCATCCGGGTTGAAATGGACGATATGCTGGACAGGTATCCGGAAACCGTCATATCCTCCAAATATTATCATGAAATCATTACCACCGGCAAAATGCTGGGACGATCCTTCGGTTGGAATGAATGTCCTTCAGTCACCCAGCCATTGGACACCCGGGATCCCCAGCCCAAACGCTTAATCGAATTTATCCGCTGGGCATCCGATCTCAACACGATGCATCGCTGCTGCACTTCCGAAACCAGGGATTGCTCGAGCTGCAAAGACGGAGCCGCCCACATGAGCTGGGTAATGGTTAACAAGCGCGCCCACATCCGCACGACCAAAGATCTGCAAAACTGGATCGAGGTCTATGAAATGTTTGCCAAGCTGTATCAGTTCATACCATGGTAGGGATACGGGAATTTATAAGTATTCGATTGGTAACACAGTCAATGTCTGTAATCCTTTTCCTTCCCTTGTAACGATCCTTGATCCTGGATGCTGGATACTCGATCATCCCGGACTATCGCCGTGCCAATGAATTTATCCAGTATCGAGAATCGAGGATCTTGATCGGAAGAAAATCCTTTCCATTTTTTCTGGCGATCAGATTAACTTGAGAAAATCATGACTGGTAAAAACCCTGTAATTGTCGGATATGACGCAGTCTCTCCCCTTGGAACCGTTATGGATGCCCAGTGGGAACGGGCGATCCGGGGCGAAAGCGGTATCGGTGCCCTGACCCGGTTTCCGGTGGCCGATGATTTTCCCGTCAAAATTGCAGGCGAAGTGGACGACATCAACAGCGCTGACTATCCTTTTTTAAATCCGCGCAACCTGGCTCTGTGGCCGTCGCCGATTTTTAAATACGCCATGCTGGTGGTTCATCGGGCCCTGGTAAAAAGCGGCATCGAGATCACGCCGCAATTGTCGCCCCGGGTGGCGATTACCTTCAGCTCGGCGGTGGGGGGGCAGGATGCCGTCCTCAAAGCCGACCGCCGTATGATAGCTGAAAACAAGCTGCCGCCGCCTTATACCAATCCCAATTCATGCATTAACATGGTCGGCGGTAAAATCTCTATTTTAACCGGTGCCACCGGGCCGATCACATCTACCATTACGGCCTGTGCCACGGGGGTGACATCGATGATTATCGGCACCATGCTGTTGCAGCAGGGCCGGGCCGATGTCGCGCTTTGCGGTGCCGTGGATTTTGCCCTGGTGGAGCCGATCGTAGCCGGCTTTGCAACCATGAACGCGACCTACAGCCCTAAACCCGGCCAGGAAACGGAACCGGCCGGCCGGGCCAGCCGGCCGTTTTCAATTGATCGCAGAGGATTTATCGTTTCGGAGGGTGCCGGCTGTATCATTATTGCCACCGAGGAATTTGCCGCCACCCATGGTCTGGATTACGGGATTAAAATTGCCGGCTGGAGTATGACCTCCGATGCCCACCATTTCGTGGCTCCCAACTTAGCGACGGTAACCCGCTGCATGACCGAATGTATTGACAACTCCGGCATATCGTCGCATGATATTGACGTTGTCAATGCCCATGCGACATCCACCAAGGTCGGCGACGAAGTGGAATACAAAGCACTGAAAACCGTTTTCGGGAATTCACTGCCGCCCGTTACCGCCAATAAATCCCTGATCGGACATGCCATGGGGGCCTCCAGCGCTATTGAAGCCATTTTTGCCATGGAAGGCATGCTGCAAGGCGTCGTGCCGCCGACGATCAACTACACACCGGATCCGGAACTGGTACTGGACTGCATGGCTGATGGTGCCCGCCGACTCGACCAGGAGTACGTGCTAAAAAATTCCTTCGGTTTCGGTGGTTGTAATGCATGTCTTGTTTTTCGCAAAGTAGCCTGACACGACGGCAATATTTTGTCCGTTTTGGGTGTGGGATTAGATCATTTTAGCTCATTTTTCCGGTTTATCCGGGGTAATAACTAAGGCAGCGAATGAAAGCTCCAAAAAATAGACGGGTGTTTGTGGTCGGTTATGGTGCCGCCACACCCCTTGGCAAAACCTTTGAATCAACGTGGCAGGAGGCAGTCAAGGGTAAAGCCGGTTTTCGGAAACTAACCCGTTGCCGGACGGAATCCCGCTCCAACGTGGTCGGCGAAATTCCGGACTGGGACCCGCAAACCCTGGACTACCTGGACCGCAAAGAAATTTACAACTGGAATGCCGACTATGTGTTTTTGACCATGGCGATTTGTAAGGAAGCCCTGGGCGACGCCGGCCTGGAAGTGAACGAAGATACCGGTCCGCGCACCGCCTGCCTGATCGGTTCGGCCTTAAACGGGACCGACGCGTATCGTATCGCCATGGACAACTACGTCAACCGGGGGCCCTTGAAAATCAGTCCCTATCTGTTGCCCAATTTGTGCGCCAACCTGCCGGCGGGTAAGGCCGGTATGTTATTGGGGTTTACGGGACCCATATTTTCACCCCAGGGTGCCTGTGCGTCCGGCAATCATGCCATTGGTATCGGGGCGCGCATGATTAGAGATGGGGATTGTGACTTTGTTCTGGCCGGCGGTGTTGATACCTGTTTGATCCCGGAAATTATTCAAGGCTTTGCCAATATGCTGGCCACCATCAAAATCAACCCGCAGGATCGGGCTCATGAGGATCCGACCCAGGCATCCCGGCCGTTTAGCAAGGATAGAAAAGGATTTGTTCTGTCCGAGGGCGGCGGCGTGGTGGTATTGGCCGCAGAAGAAATGATTTCGGCATACGGTTTGAACCCCAGAGCTGAAGTGATGGGGGTCGGCTGGACATCGGATGCGTATCATTTTACCCTGCCCAATCCGCAAACCATTATTCGAGCCATGGACGAAGCAATCGAAGATGCGGGTCTCCAGCCGGCTGATGTCCAACATGTCAATGCCCATGGGACCTCAACGCCCAAAGGCGACGCCACGGAGGCCGAATGCCTCAGAGCGGTTTTCGGGCGCAGACTTCCAATGATCCCGGTATCGTCGAATAAATCTCAAATCGGACATACGCTGGGCGCTTCGGCCGCCATCGAGGCCGCCCTGGGCATTGAGGCCATGCGGCAGGGGTTGCTGCTGCCGACGGTAAATCATATCCCGGATCCGGAATTGGCGGATATCGACGTGGTTCCGAACAGGATTCGCAGTTACTCGTATGAATTTTTTCTTTCCAATTCCTTCGGATTCGGGGGAACCAACTGCTGTATTGTATTCAGGGGGGTGTGAAATGAGGCCCAAACCATTTTCCCCCGAGGTATATGACGGTGATCAACGCTACGTGCGGGATAAGACCGACGGGCTGGTTTGGCATCAGTGTGAGTATCGTACACTTTATGCGGACACGGATCGCTCCCAGGTCGTCTACCATGCCAACTATCTGCGCTATTTTGAATTCGGCCGGGCGTCACTGATGCGCGACACCGCCTATCCGTATCGCGAGATCGAGGAAAATGGTTATATCTACCCGGTTATTGAAATCGGCGCCACATATTACAGCCCCCTCTACTATGATGATGCCATCTGCATCCATACCCGGCCTGCGGTGCTCGAACGGGTCCGGCTGCGATTTGATTATGTGATCACCCATCAACAGACCCATGAAATTATCTGCAAAGGTTTTACGCGGCACTGCGCCGTCAACGCTTCCGGCATCCCCGTGGAAGTCGACGAAAAAACATCCCATCTATGGCGAATATTTCCCAAATAATCGAAGCCGTCCGGCTGCCGGTCAATATCCAGGTTCATCCCTATCTGCTGGATCACTGTTTTGAAGGTAAGGCTGTATTTCCGGCCGTGGAAGCCATGCAGGTTCTGGCCCGGTCGGTAAAAGAATTTGCGCCCGAGACCGACATCACTGTCATTAAGGACACAACGTTCGAAAAATTCCTTTTTATTCCACCCGACACAACACAAATTGATGCTCTGTGCAGCATTACGCCCTTTGAGAGCGGTGATATCACCGCCGTACTACAGACAAAAACCAGATCGAAGAATGCTGCCATCACCCGTATCAAAGCGCATGCAACCGTCCACTACCCCCGCATAAAACCGGCGGTTGCCGCCTGTGTCCGTTCCCCCCTGTCGTTTGGCGAAGGCGGTTATCTGGAGATTTCACCGGCTCAAATCTACCGCACGCTGGTCCCGTTTGGTCCGGCCTATCAAAATATCTCCGAAATTCTGACGATTCATAAAAACGGCGTGATGGCCAAACTTCGAGCTCCGATAATTGGCGATTCCATCGATAATGCCGGACAACTGGGGTCGCCGTTTGTCCTGGATGCAGCCTTTCATGCCGCCTGCGTCTGGGGGCAGCGCTATCGCGGGGTGGTTGCGTTTCCCGTGGGAATTGAAAATCGGACTACCGTCAAACCGACCCGGCCGGGGGATAGCTATATCAGCACCGCCCTTCCGGTGCGAACGGATTCGGAGATGCTAATATTTGACATATATATTTGCGACGAAGATAATACCCTATATGAAAGTGCTATCGGCGTCCACATGCGTGATGTAAGTGCCGGACGGCTGAAACCGCCTGCGTGGATTATCGCAACAAGTTGAACAGGATCGCTATCCATTGTCTTTGGATATAAAAAATTCAAAGCTCCAAAAAACAAATAACAAACAAAATCCAAATTAAAAGCACCTATGAATTTATAGGACTTACTTCTGGCAAAGAAAGTATGATTAAATCTGTCCGAGTTCTGTAAATTACTCATGGAACGCAATAATAGAAAGGGCGCATGATGACAACGGGAACAAGAGTCGGTATTATTTTTATTGTTCTTACCCTACTTTACACGGGCTGCACCGCCTCCCTGCCGAAAAATCATCCCGCAGGGCCCAAAACCTACAAGAACTTGATGGATATCCGCATAATGGGTGCTCGCCGCAGCTACCGGGTGCATATCCCACCGGATTATAATCCCCAAAATCCGCTCCCGCTGGTGGTCGTCATCCATGGCGCATTCGATACCGCCCGGGGTATGGAAAAATTTTCCGGTTTCAGTGATCTGGCCGACAGGGAGGACTTTGTTGTCATGTATCCCAATGGAATGGGAATTTTCGGATTTTTTCAGCACTGGAACGCCGGGCATTGCTGCGGTAAAGCGGCAAGTGATCATGTCGATGATGTGGGGTTTGTGGCGGCGGCTATCGCGGATGTGAGCGCCCGCTTAAAAATCGACACCGATCGCATCTATATGGTGGGATTTTCCAATGGCGGCATGCTGGCGTATCGATTTGCAGCGGAGAGAGGCGACCTGCTGGCGGCCGTTGCGCCGCTGGCGGCCACCATCGGCGGCAAACCTTCGGACGAGGCGCCGGAATGGCGTATCCCGAATCCTATCCAGCCGCTTTCCGTGATCAGCTTTCATGGTCTGGCTGACAATGACATCACTTATCAAGGCGGCGTCAGCTTGCACCGGGGAGGTACACAGACTTTTTGGCCGGTTGAAAAATCAATTGAATTCTGGGTCAGGCATAATGGCTGTAACCCCAAAGCCGCCGCCACCAATTTGAACAACGGACGCGTTCATGTTAAATCGTGGGGAGTGTGTCGAAACGATACTGAAGTGGTCCTGTATCTTATAGAGAACTGGGGCCATGTCTGGCCCGGCCATTTTTTTACCGCCGATCTGGCTGAAGATGATTCTCTCAAGAATTTTGATGCCGCTGAAATTATCTGGGAATTTTTTAAATCTCATCGCAGAAAACCGTGATTATTATTGCGAGAATCTAATCCAGTTCGGTGGGTAACCAGAACCATCAACTTGCATCCCATGATACCGCTGATATTATCAATCATATTCGCTTATTTGGCAGGCTCCATAAATTTTTCGATTCTGCTGTTTAAAATTTCAGGAAAGGAGGACCCGAGAACGGAATTCAGCGGCAATCCGGGGGTCGTCAATGTCTATCGGCAGGCCGGATTGATCATGGCCGCACTGGTGTGGTTGTTGGATATGGGACGGGCCATGGGCGTCGCCCTGGCATGCAGTGACCTGCTGCCAACTGCTTGGGTGCCCATCGGAGGTCTGGCCTTGATACTGGGCAACCGTTACCCCTGCTTTCACCAATTTCGCGGGGGAAAGGGCGTGGCCAATTATCTCGGATTTACAACGATCATCGCACCGCTGGCAGCCGGAATTTCGGCCCTGGCCTGGCTGGCAACCTTTGCCCTGCTTCGCATCCCCTTCGTTGGATCTTTGGTGATGGTTTTTATCCTGGGGGCCGGAACGCTGCTGGCTTGCAATTTTAATCCGCTGTCGACCACAGCCGTTCTGGCTACCGTGGCGTTGATCTACTATGGTCATCAGCGCAATGTTGTCGAGCAGATACTCAAAATAAGGGAAGGCAAAATCAATCGATAATAATATAAGTGTGGGTATCCGACTAATATATAAAACACTAATTAGGTTATTCAGGTGTCAGGTTTCAGCAACCGAATTCGACCCGCTGTGTCGGAGTCGCTCATGAAATGAACTTTCTTTCACCGGTGTTGGCCTTCAGTTGCAATCAAACCAGTTTTCAGGACTCAGGATTCGGTGTTTGCTGACACCTGAAACCAGTTAAAAGCATAAACAAGTAAATGAATTAGAACATCACGGGATTACACAAATAATTAGAGACGAGTTGGGAATAAGCTATGGGCTTTTGCTGATCCATTTTTCAACTGCAACCCGGGTGGCCCAGCGCAAAAAAATTTTGGTGTAGTTGTAACCGGCGAGATACATTCCGAGCAGGAACACCAGATGGGAAAACCCGTATACCAAAGGCCCGCCAATGGCAATCAGCAAGGGTCGGTTAAGATAAAGGGCAAGGGCTCCTAACGCACCGATGGCGGGCCAGCCGATAATATAGCTAAAGGCGATGGTCGATACACCAAGAATTACGCGGATAGAAGGTTTTTCCTTAAAGGCGCTTAGATCCGCTTTATCCTCGATTGCGGAACGTACATATTCGGTTTCGCAAATTCGCTTGATGATGCTCATTTTATCATTTCGGTAGCTAAATTATACCAATAAGGTCATTTTTTTTAAGGAGTGCTTGCGGCTTTGCAGTTGTCGTTCTTCCTGTCCGCCGTCATTTTTGGAGGATCACCGGCAAATGCAATCCCGCCACGGCGGGACTCTGCGTTCTCTGCGAGCTCTGCGGTGAATAAGACATCTTAACACAGGTTCAAATTTTTTGAAGGAGAAAAGTCAAATGAATGCGGTTCAAAAGGCCATTGAAAAAGCATATAGAAATTAATTATTGCAATGAACGCTGAGACACTTGATACATACTGGGAGTATTTCGATAAATTCTACTGCATCTCCCTCGAGAAACGGGCAGACCGGCGAGCAGATGCCAAGGTCCAATTCGAAAAAGTCGGTCTGGCCGACAAAGTTGAATTTGTCATCGTTCAAAAGCACCCGCACAATTGTGAAGAAGGTATCTATAATTCGCATATGACCTGCATAAAAAAAGGACTGCAGGCCGGGGCGGCCACCATCGCCATATTCGAAGATGATATCGTGTTCGATCGTTTCAGCCCGGCCGGTCTTAAAAACTGTGTCGCCTTTTTATCCGGCGCCGACCCTTGGAACGCGCTGTTCTTTGGATGTTTGGTTTCAAACAGCATAAAGACTGAGAACCGATCGGTAGTGAAAATAAAGTATCGCTGTCTGGCCCATGGCTATGTTTTAAATCGCCGATTCGCCGAATCCTTGAGTAAAACCCAATGGCAGGGAATTCCATATGATGACATTTTGAAAAATTGGCCCGACCATTTTTATGCCGCCTATCCGGCCTTTGCGTTTCAGAGCAACTCCCGAACGGACAATATCCGGAACATGGGCCTGGACAGATTTCGAAGATTATTTGGCGGGCTCGCACGAATTCAGAAATGGAACGAGTTTTATCATCGCCACAAGATGCCGGTCATCACAGTGCATGTTATAATCCTGTTAATTATTTTGAAACTTGTGCTCTGACGCTTAGCAGCATAGTATCCACATATGAAATCAAACTCCTTTCACTGGCGCCGCGTAATCATCACTCTGCTTGTGGTGAGCGCCTTATTCGGCGTCGGATTGTCTCGTTTAGACATCGAGGCGGATATCGTCAGCTTTCTGCCGCAGGGCGATTCCGTCATTTCCGACGCCCTCTATATTTTCAAAAACCATCCGATTCAAGACCAGCTCATCATCGATGTCAGTCTGCAGGAAGAAAATATAGAACTCCTGGTTGAATGCGGCCGACGCGTTGAACAAAGTCTGCGTCAAAGCAAACTGTTCAAGAAGGTGGGCTTGCAGGATTTTCAATCCCTGATACCGGATCTGGCATTTCATATTTTAAACCATCTTCCGCTGCTGTTCTCAACTGAAGATCTGCAGCATCAGATCGAACCCTTGCTGACTCCTCAAAAAGTCGGCCATAAAATTTCTGATACTCGCGCATCACTGTTCAACCTCGAGGGCATCGGGCAGTCTGAATTCATTGCCAAAGACCCCCTGGGATTTAAAGATATCGTGATGGCCCGGCTGGTGCACCTGGCGCCAACCCAATCGGCCAGGATCTATAAGGGCCAGCTCATTTCAAAAGACGGCCGACACCTGCTCGTCATCGCGGATACAGCCGCATCCAGCACCGATACCGCCTTCGCCCGGCAGGCGGCGGCGCTGATAGACACGATCGCTGCAGATCTCGAACAACGCTATGGTAGATCCGGCCACAGGGTTACCCTGACGCCGATGGGCGCCTATCGGATTGCGCTGGATAACGAACTTATTGTAAGAAAAGATGTCCGCAATGCCATCCTGTTCGCGACCATCGGCATTGTGCTGCTGCTCATCTTCACATTCCCGCGACCCTATCTGGGATTGTTGGCCCTGCTGCCGGCAATTGTAGGGACGATGACGGCCTTTTTTGTGTTTGCGCTGATCCATGACTCGATTTCCCTGATGGTGCTCGGGTTCGGCG
>Ga0210062_1000342_pt1 | contig 14353 bp, 13 predicted proteins | sample Muzzi_CordA_D2_FD_185528 | JGI IMG/M metagenome (GOLD analysis project Ga0210062, IMG submission 185528) | Wetland microbial communities from San Francisco Bay, California, USA, that impact long-term carbon sequestration - Muzzi_CordA_D2 (SPAdes) | ecosystem: Environmental > Aquatic > Marine >...
CACCCTGGTCCAGATTGAGTTCCGGCAGCAGTTTCCTGATGGCGTTGGGCAGGTCGGACTTGTCCACCGGCTTGGTGAGATAGTCGTCCGCACCCATCGAGAGACCCAGTTCGCGCTCGCTCAGCATGGATTGCATGATGATCGGGATGTCGGCAGTGGCCGGAATCGCACGCAATTTCTCCAGCACTTGCCAACCGTCCATTTCGGGCATGATCACATCCAGCACGATGATGTCGGGGTGCTGCCCGCGGGCCACTTCGATACCTTCCGCGCCCGATGAGGCGGTCAGCACCGAATAGCCTCGTTTCGTCAGGATACGCTTGGAAAGTTCCAGCGAGGACTCGTCGTCGTCTATCACCAGTACACGTGCCAGACCATCCTGTGGAGTTTCGCTGGTTTCCCCCCCGGCCGGCTTCCCTTCCGACTCTTCCGTCTTGGCGTCCTGGGCGATCGCAGGCACCGCGAAAGTAAACGTGGTGCCTTCGCCGGGGGTGCTTTCCACTTCGATCCGGCCCTGCATCAGTTCGGCGAACTTTTTGCAGATGGACAGCCCCAGACCCGTGCCGCCGAACTCGCGGGTCGTGGACTCGTCGGCCTGCGTGAATTCGTCGAACACCTTGTCCAGTTGCTCCGGCGTCATGCCGATCCCGGTGTCACTGACGGAAATGCTGACCATGTCGGTCGCATTTTCGGGGAACCGCCGCGCCCGTATCGTGATCGTGCCGCTGCGGGTGAACTTGGCGGCGTTGCTCAGCAGGTTCATCAGGATTTGCCTGAACTTGGTGACGTCGGTGCGGATGGCGGTGTCGTCGACCTCGATGAGCGTCTGCAGTTCGTTGTCGTAATTGGCCACCAGCGGCTGTACGGTGCTTGCGACCCCGGCGATGAGTTTTTCCAGGTCGGTTTCTTCGTTGTAGACACCCATTTTGCCGGATTCGACCTTGGCCAGATCCAGTACTTCGTTGATCAACCCAAGCAGGTGCTTGCCGGCGCCGTGAATTTTACCCAGGTCGGCAGCCAGTTCCTGCGGGTCGGGTTCGACGTCGTCCTCGAGGTCCTCGAGCAACATCTCGCTATAACCGATGATGGCGTTCATCGGCGTTCTGAGTTCATGACTCATATTGGCGAGAAAGCCGCTCTTGGCCTGGTTGGCCTCGTCGGCTCTTTCCTTCTCCCGGTTGGCCTCCTCCATCGCCGCCTGCAGTTTTTCCGCCATGGCATTGAAGGCCAGGCCGAGTTCGCTCAAGTCACCCTTGCCGACGGTCCGCACCCGGTGCGAAAGGTTGCCGTTGCTCCACTCGCGCGTACCCCGGCGGAGTTGTGACAAAGACACTTGCGTATACCGGATCAGCAGGGTCGTCAGAATCACGGCCACCGCGACACTGAGGAAGAAGACCAGCAGCGACACCTTGTGCACCAGGGTCTGTGCCTCGTCGATGGCCTGGTTCAGATCGGAGGACATCGAGCGCAGCAGGAAGCCATCGTGGGTGAGCCGATTTTCCGCGTCGCCGAATTCGCTGGTGAAAGCGACCAGCGTATAGAGTTGCACGGACTGGCCTTGCGAGTCGGCACGGCCGATCAGCATTTTCCACTGGTTGATGATCTCCTCCGCCTTGTCGACACCGGTCAACTGTGGCGCGATCTTGTCGCCGGCGACCCGGCGTACCGAGTTGATCGCGTTACCGGTCGAAACGATACCCTGGAGCAGACGTTTCTGCTCGTCTTCCGACAGCGCGTTCTTGTCCTGCGCGGAGGCCACGGCGTCGAGCACCTGCAGACGCGTATTCAGTTCCTTCATCTGCTGGGCGATATCGCTGACGAGGTACTGGGCGCGTATGACCGACTGCAGTTGATTGACCTTGCCCCGGGTGATCTGGTTCGACCACAAGAACACGACGACGGTGAAAAAGAAGAAGACCAGTATGACCGATGAAGTCAACGTAATCCGTTTACTGAGATTCATGCCTAACCCCTCATTTGGTATTGTCTTGTCCGCGCTTTCCAGCTCAGAGCAGCGCCTCGATCTTGGTCAGCAGCCGCTTCAGGTCGATTGGCTTCGTGTCATAGTCATCGCAGCCGGCCTCGATGGCCTTCTGCCGGTCTCCTTCCATCGCGTGGGCGGTCAGGGCGATGATCTTCAGGCCGGCGGTCGCCGCATTGCCCCGCAATTCACGGGTGGCGGTCCAGCCGTCCTTGAGCGGCAGGCTCATGTCCATCAGCACCAGGTCGGGCAGCAGGTCCGATGCCTTGTCGATCCCCTGCTGGCCGTCGACCGCGACCTCGATGTCGTACCCCTTGCGCCGCAGACGGCGGCTGAGCATGTCACGGTTCATTTCATTGTCTTCAACGATCAATATCCTTGCCAAGTTTCACCTCTTGAGTATTTGTCTGTGTGTTGGTTCAATCGGCCGCCACCAGTGAAAGTATGTACTCCCGCGCGGCCGGCGACGCCGAAGTAAACTGTATTATGTATCGATTCTGCCCGTTATTGCCGCCGGGTTCCTCGATGACCGTCGTCACCTTGCTGAATAGCTGGTCGTCTTCGGCTCCCGGGTAGCCCGTCATGCGCATACGCAGGTTGGACATCGTTTCCAGCGTCGCCCCCGTCGCGAGGTGGGCGACGCGCCCCGCCGCGGCGACCAGGGCGCCATCGACCTGTTCGTCGGCGATCGCTTTGCCCGTAAGGCGGTTGAAGGTGACCGGCAAGGCCTCGCGCAATGGTTGCGCCGCGGCCTCCCCGGTATCTATGGCCAGGTTGTACGGCTCGCCTATGGCGGTGATTTCATGGATCATCAGGCGCCCCTTGATGCCCTTGGCCTCCATCTCCAGTGAGCGCGGTGACACGATCTCCGGCTGTAGTGCCGCGATGGTGAATTCGGATGCCATGACCTGGCCGCCGAGCGTGAAGGACTCGATTCTGGCGGTGAGATTGACGTGATGGCCGACCACGCCGTACTTGGAGCGCACTTCCGAACCGATGTTGCCGACGACCACCTCACCCGTGTTCAGGGCGATCCCCATTTCGATGTCGGGCATCCCCCATTCGAGGTTGTTGCGGTTGACCTGCGTCATGGCCCGCTGCATTTCCAGTGCGCAGGCGACCGCGTGCTCCGCGTGCCTGTCGTTGCTCACGGGGGCGCCGAATATGGCCAGTATGGCGTCGCCCAGGAATTCGTCGATGACACCGTTGTACTTTTGGATCAGCGGCGTCATGACGCCGAAATAGTTGTTCAGCATACGTACGCAGTCCTGCGGATCCAGTTGCTGGCTGAGCATGCTGAAACCGCGGATATCGGTCATCATGATCGTGACCTCCCGCTTGCCGCCGCCCATCTGCATGCCGTCGTCCGCCTCGAGGATCTGTTCCACCACTTCATCGGACAGGTAGCGCCCGAATACCTTGCGAATGAAGGTATAGCTCTTCTCGAGCTGGTGCTGGTAGGCCAGTTCCTTGTCGTGCCAGGCCTTGCGTTCGAGGCAGGCGGTTACGCGGGCCGACAGCAGGCTGGGGCTGACCGGTTTGATCAGCATGTCGAATGCACCGGCTTCGATGCAGCGGGCGGCAGCCTCGCGGTCGCTGAGGCCGGTGATGATGATGACCGGGATCGCGCGCAGGGTCAGGTCCTTGTGCATTTCGCGCAACACGTCGAAACCGTTCATGTCCGGCATGAACAGGTCCAGCAGGATCAGGTCCGGCGCCGACCGGCGGATCGCCTCCAGGGCCTGGCGACCGGATGCAGCGCCGCTGGTCGTATGGCCCTGGCGGCTCAGCTGATGCGTCAGCAGGTTGCGGCTGCTGTCGTTGTCGTCAACGACCAGGATACGGCCGCTCAAGCCGTCGCCGCGATCTGCCTCCGAACGCTCGAAGCTGTCGAAAACCGAGTGGATGTCCACATTCAGAGCGGCTTCGGACGCTTTGTCGAAACCCTGTTCGCCCTGGAACAGCGTGTCGACCATCAATAACAACTTGCCCGCGTCTGCCAGCTGGTTGTCGATGTAGTTACGCGCCTCGTCACTGAGTTGCTCGCTGTCTTCGAGGTCTTCCAGGATGATTTCCGAGTAGCCTGCGATGGCGCCGACGGAGTTGCGTAAATCATGACGGTAGCGGCTGCGGATGCTTTCCCGTTCCCCGGCGTCCGGCTGCTGGAGTTCGGCAGCCAGCATGGCGTCGACCAGTTCGCGTGTCTGTCCGGCGGCCTCCTCGACCTTGCCAAGGTCATCCAGGCAGTCTTCGTCGCGGATATGCTCCCTGAGTAATTCCACGTGCCCCTCGATGGAAAGCAGCGGCGCCAGCAGCTCCTGCCTCAGTATTTCGAGGCGGGCGACGTCCCGGCGTGACTGTTGGCTGTTCGCGCTCAAGTCCAGCCCTGGGAAATGACCCAGACGTATGCCAGTTTGCACAGGATGTGCAGCGCCTGGTCGACATGTATCGAGTACCAGTGCTCGCACTTGCCGAAATCGATGAACGTGTGCAGGACGGTTTCTGCCACGCCCAGCATCAGGCTGCCTGAGATCAGGAACACCGCGCCGCCATGCACCAGCGCGTGTGCCAGCAACCAGTAGTACCAGCCTGGAAAACTGCTGTTCGCCTTCGTGTGGATTTCGGCATGTCGGCTTTTCGAGCGCGCCATGATGTCGCGCTGGAAGACGTAGTCGCCCAGTGCGTGGCCGAGCAGAAATTCAAAGAACAGCGTCATGGTCAGCCTCCTATGGGTCTGTTGGCACGATGCCGATACCCTGTGTAACGGGCATTGATACCGTGCTGTTCTCGTGTGGCGCATCGGACAGTTTGCGCGCCATGTGTGACGAGAGCACGTTGTCGACGACACGTTTGATGTTCGGGTGTCTCTTGCACAGGGATCTCAGTTCCTGTTGGTTCCAGCGCAGACACATGCAGGAGTCGATGCTCGTGACCGTGGCCGATGCCGGGCAGTCGAGACGGAAACTGACTTCCCCGATCACGCTGCCCTCGCTGACGTTGACGCTGTGGCCGTCCGGCAGTTCAGCCTGCGCCCTGCCGCTGACCAGGTAGAAGATGTCCTGCAGACGCTCACCGGCAACGGTGTACACGTGCCCGCGACCTTCGAGTTCCCATTCGGATATCTTCAGCAAGCGGTTGAACTCGACCCGCGTCAGGTCGGAAAACTCATTTTCGTACAGGAATTGCTCCCTCTGGTCGAACTTGATCCTGGAATTGCTCCAGGCCAGGTACACGATCATGAAACCGTTGATGGTGACGAGCGAGAGCTCGGAGCCGATGTCAAGCCACAGCGGTTCCGCCGGGAACAGCCAGTAGTAAACCGCGTATGCGCTGGAGGACAGCACGATCAGGAAGCGCAGCCTCTGGATGTTCGTCATCGCGAATGCGAGCATCGAGGCCGCAAAGGCAAATCCGTACAGCAGGTAAAAGATCAGTTCGGTCATCTCTTTGCTCATCGTCGTCTTCCGCCGGGTCGCCATGGCTCCTGTCAGGACACTTGCAATTGAGAATAATTATCGCGTCGGTACAGGAATGATAGCCTAAATCCGGCGCCGCGGCTGCCATCGGTCGATACACCACGGGCGCCTCGCCGTGGCCACTGCATGGGTGCGCGTAGTAAGATTGCACGCGGGTCCCGAATTGGGCCCGGCGGGGGTCGAGCAGAGGAAAATGATTCAATGAAGCGTCTGATATTCAATGAAGATCACGAGATGTTCCGCGATTCCGTCAGACGCTTCATGCGCAGCGAAATCGCACCCCACGTCGAAGCATGGCGTCGGCAAGGCATTTGCGATCCGGGCGCGTTTCGCCGCGCCGGGGAGCAGGGGCTTTTGTGCATGTGGGCCGACGAGAAGTACGGCGGCGCGGGGATATCCGATTTCCGCTTCGAGCAGATCGTCATCGAGGAGACCATCCGCCACGGTGATATCGGTCTGTTTCTGACGCTCCACAGCCGCCTGGTCGGCCCTTACATCGGCCGCTTGGGCAGCGACGCGCTGAAGACGCGCCTGCTGCCCAGGTGTGTCAGCGGCGAAACCATCCTGGGTATCGCGATGACGGAGCCGGCCGCCGGCAGCGACCTCGCAGGGATGCAGACGCGCGCACAGCGGGATGGAGACGACTGGGTCCTGAGCGGCTCCAAGACGTATATCTCCAACGGTATCAACGGCGGCGCCTTTGTCGTGGCCGCCCGCACGGTTCCGGACAAGCCCCACGGTATCGGCCTGTTTGTCGTCGAGGCGGGAATGCCGGGCTTCAGCCGCGGCCGCAACCTGAAGAAGATGGGGCTGAAGACCCAGGACACGGCGGAACTTTTCTTCGAGAACGTGCGCGTCCCGGCTGCCAACCTGCTGGGCGACCCGCACGAAGGTTTCTATAACCTGATGCATCACCTCGCCGAAGAGCGGTTGATCAGCGCCGCACAGGAGGTGACCCACGCACAGGTCGCCTTCGACCTTACGCGGGACTACATCCTCGAACGCAAGGCCTTCGGCAAACCCATTGCCGCGTTTCAGAACACGCGTTTCAAGATGGCGGAAATGCGCGCCAGCCTCGATATCATGCAGACCTTCATTGACCAGTGCGTCCTGTTGCACAACGACGGTGAACTGGACGCTGAGTTGGCGGCCGAGGCCAAGTTGAGCGCCAGCGAACTCGAATCCAGGGTCATGGACGAATGCGTGCAACTGCACGGCGGCGCCGGCTACATGAGTGAGTACCGCATTTCACACATGTTCACGGATGCCCGAGTGTCCAGGATCTATGCAGGCAGTTCCGAAATCATGAAGGAGATCATCGCACGCGGTATCGGGCTGGACGAACGTAAGCTGAACGGTTAATTGGTCAGGTTTCCATGAGAAACATTCCCTTGCCGGTTTGGCGGTTGATGGTCGCCTATGCGTTGATGATGGCGGGCACTTCGCTGATGGTGCTGATCGCCGGCATCATCGGCACGCAGTTTGCGCCTTCCCCGGACCTGGCCACGCTGCCGATCGCGCTGACGGTTGTCGGCCTGGCGTCCTCCACGCTGCCCACCGGGCGCCTGCTTGACCGCTTTGGCCGCAGACCGGTGTTCGTGGTCTATGGCCTCCTGGCAGTGGCTGCGGCACTGCTGGCGGCATTGAGTCTTGTTCACGCCAGTTTTGGCCTGTTCTGTCTTGCGGCGGTGATGATGGGCTGGTCGGCGGCGGCGGGTCACCAATACCGTTTCGCAGCGTTGGAACTGGTAGCGGCCGAGCAGGCGCCCAAGGCGACGTCGGTGTTGCTGCTCGGCGGCATCCTGGCCGCTTTTGTCGGCCCGGAAATCGCGGTTCGAGGGCGTTTCGTCGCGGGCACAGAGTATGCCGGGTCCTTCCTCTTGCTGGCTGCCGTTTACTGCGTGGGAATCGTACTCGTCAGCCTGTACCGCGATCCGGGCCGGACCGGCGGGAACAGGCGCATGGCCGGCAGGCCGCTGAGCGGGATCATCCGTTCACCGGTCGTTATCCTGGCCGTCAGCGCGTCAGCGCTCGGATACGGCGTCATGAGCCTGGTCATGACGGCAGGTCCCGTGAGTATGCATGAGTATTCCCACCACAGCCTGGAGGCGACAAAGGTGGTGTTGCAGTCCCATATCGGCGGCATGTACCTGCCGTCGTTGGTCTACCCCTGGTTGTTCAGCAAACTGCGGTTCCGCGGGATGCTCTGGGGCGGTGTGGCAGCGTTCGCGGTCTGTCTCGCGATCGCTTCCATCGACACCTCCGTGTTGCATTACTGGCTGACGATGGTGATCCTGGGTATCGGCTGGAATTTCCTGTTCCTGAGCGGCACCAATCTGTTGCCGCACGGCTATCGGCCCGAGGAACGTTTCAAAATCCAGTCGTTCAACGACTTCATGGTCTTCTCCGTACAGGCCGTCGCCAGCCTGAGTTCAGGCTGGATACTGTTTCACTTCGGCTGGCAGGGCATGATCGACGCGGCCGTGCCGTTGCTGTTGGCCTTCGCGCTCTTGCTGTGGCTGGGCGGGGGGCTGCGGGGCCGGAACGTGCAGCCATGAAGTGCTGCCCGGCCGTGTCTTGTCCAGGTCCACGTGGGCTCGAGTTTCCCTCCCGCCATCGCCACGGCCCTGGCTCTCGGTCCAGCCCGGCGTCCAGCTGCGCCTGTCCTGCACCCATTTCCGGGATGCTGCCGCAATATGCGGGTCAACCCACTTGCCCCGGCGCGGTTGTATACTGGGTCGGGCGGTCATGGTCCTGATGCATGGCCGCGGGGATGAGGACATGAGCGACCGCTTTCTCAGCATCGAAAGCCAACCCGGGCAACTGCTCGTGAACGTCAGCGGCTGCTGGGTGTTCGATCATGTGTCCGAACTGGAGCGGGCCGCGGCCGGCGTGCAGCCGGCCGAGGGCGCGCGCGTAACATTCCAGTGCCGTGGGCTCGAGGACATGGATATCGCCGGCGCCTGGGTGCTGTATGACAGGACGCAGCAATTGTCGGCGGACGGCTTCAAAACCGAGCTGAAGGGCATCAAGGCGGTCCACGTCAAGTTTCTCCAGCACATCATCGATGCGGCCGCCATTCGCCAATACCAGCAACCGGAACAGCATACGGGGCGGCCGAACCCGGTCTACGGGGCTATCGCCACGCTCGGCCGCAATGTCGCGGTGCGTATCGAAGATGTCGGCAGAATTTCGCGCTCCATCGCCGATGGGGTGCGCCGGCCTTCGCTGTACCTGGTCGGTGAGGTGATCAAGCAGGTTTATCTCACCGGCGTTCAGGCCATACCGGTCGTGGTCGTAATCACCTTCCTGATCGGCATCGTGCTGGCGTACCAGTCGTCGGGGCAGCTCGAGCAATTCGGCGCGAAGGTGTTCGTGGTCGATCTCGTCAGTATCTCCGTCATGCGCGAAATGGGTGTGTTGCTGGCAGCCGTGATGGTTGCCGGCCGTTCCGGCAGTGCCTTCGCGGCCGAACTCGGTGTGATGCAGCTCAACGAGGAAGTGGACGCCATGCGCGTACTGGGTCTGAACCCAAACCAGATGTTGATCATCCCGCGTGTGCTGGGTCTCGTGATTTCCTTGCCGATACTGACCCTGTTCGCTGACGCGGCCGGTTTGGCCGGCGGTGCGCTGGTCGCGGTGGGCTCAGCGGGCATCAGCGGGTTGCAGTTTGTCGAACGGGTGGCCCACAGCACCGATTTGTCCGACTTTTACGTGGGTTTGAGCAAGGCGCCGGTATTCGCGCTGCTGATCGCCACGGTCAGCACGCTGCGCGGCATACAGGTCAGGGCCTCGGCCGAGGAACTCGGGCAGCGGACGACGATGGCCGTGGTCCAGTCGATTTTTCTGATCATCGTCGCAGATGCCTTTTTTGCCACGATGTTTACGCGTATGGGGGTCTGAATGAACAGCGTGATCACGGTCAGGAAGCTGGTCAACCGTTTTGGCGACCAGCTCGTGCACGACAATCTTGACCTGGACGTGTACCGGGATGAGATCCTGGGGTTGGTCGGCGGTTCCGGAACCGGGAAATCCGTGTTGTTGCGCAGCATACTGGGATTGCAAAAACCCACCAGCGGCACGATCACCGTGTTGGGCCGGAGAATCGAATACCAGCAACCCGGCCCGACCCGCTGTTGGGGCGTGCTGTTCCAGGCCGGGGCGCTGCTGTCGGACCTGACGGTGCAACAAAACGTGGAGTTGCCGATTGCACTGCATTCGGACATGCCGCTTGAAACGCGCCACGAGCTGGCCAGTCTGAAGCTGCTGATGTCCGGGCTCGACCTGTCGGTGGCCGACAAGTACCCGGCCGAGCTGTCCGGAGGAATGCGCAAGCGCGTTTCCCTGGCGAGGGCGTTGGCGCTGGAGCCTAAAATCCTCTTCCTCGATGAGCCGACCGCGGGGCTGGACCCGATCGCGGCGACGGAATTTGATGAGTTGATCACCTGGCTGCATGATAATCTTGAACTGACCATCATGATGATCACGCATGATGTGGACAGCCTGTTCGGAATTTGCGACCGCATAGCGGTGCTGGTGGATGGCGGGGTGATCGTCGGGACGATGAATGAGATACTGAAATCAGAGCACCCGTGGATTCGGCGTTACTTCGGTGTGCCGCGGGCACTGCGCGCGCGGCAGGCCGCGTTGGGACGAGCACATGCTTAACCGGAATTTTATCGTCGGCTTGTTCGTCACCGCGGCGCTGGTCACGTTCGTTTTTACCACCATCTGGCTGACCGGCCGAAACAGTTCCGGCCATACGTTGGAGTACTCGCTGAATTTTGACAAGGGCGTCAGTGGCCTGATGCTGGGCGGCCCGGTGTATTACCTGGGCGTGGAAGTGGGCACCGTCACCGCCATGACCATTGTGCCGGGGGACCCTGCGCAAGTCCGGGTCGATATCGAGATCCTCGCGAGCACTCCGATCGACGCAGGTACCTGGGCCACGCTCGCACTGCAGGGTATCACCGGTGTGGCCGTCATCAAGCTGAGCGGTACGCCCGGCAAGCACGAGCCGTTGCAGAGGCGCAAGGGCCGGGATAGGCCCGTGATCGAAGTCCGCGACACCGGCTTCGCCGCGCTGATGTCCAAGGCGCCGCAAATCATCGACCGGCTGGATGACGTCCTCGAGCAGATGGCGCAGCTCATGAATGAGGAAAACCGGTCCAGGATCAGCGCCACGCTCGACGACATCGCCTCGGTCAGCGGCGCGTTGTCCGCCAAGCGGGAAGAAATCGGCCGCCTGCCGGCGGACATCGACGCCACGCTGAAGGAATTCAGGGACACGCTGGCGCAGTTGCGCACGGCGACGGACCGCACGGGCCCGGAAATCGAAACCATCCTGGAAAACATGAACCGCGCGACGGCGAATCTCGACAAATTGACGCAGCGCATGGAGAGTTGGAGCGCCGTCAGCGGAGACGACGTGGGCGCTTTTCTCGAAGACGGGCTGGGCCAGGTGCCGGCGCTTGTGGCCGATGCCCGCGCGGCCTTGCGGGAGGTCGAAAAACTGGTGCAGGACCTGCGCGCCGACCCCTCCAAGCTCATCTACCAGCCGGCAAGGGAAAACATCGATTCGGAGTGAGGCTCATGGTTCCAAGCATTACAAAACGGGTCTTGATCTCAGGTTTGGCGTTGCTGATCCTGGGCGTCGTCGGCTGCACCGGTTTGACCCGGAGCAAGCAGCCAGCGGTCAAAACGTGGCTGCTGCAACCCTATGTTGCCGCAACGCCGCACCCCACCGATCGCCCCACCCGCGTCCGCGTGACGGTGGGGGTCATTCCCGGTCTGGACAGCGACCGCATACTGACCTTTTTCATGACGGCCGAGCTGAATCATTACGCGGAGGGTCGCTGGCCCGACAACCTGCCCGAGATGACCGCCTCGCTGGTGACCAGGACACTGCAGAAATCCGGCCGCTTCGACGTCGTGTCAGGCCGCGGCGGGGTGCGCCCTGACTGTAACCTGCACCTGCTGGTGGAGAAATTCTATGCGGCCATCGAACCGTCCGGCTATGCCGCCGATGTACGCATCGCTGTGACAGGCAGCTATGCCTGTCAAGGCCGGGAGCCCGAGACTCTCGACCTGAGCGCCGCCGTGCCGGTCGACGAGCCGCATATGAGCGGAATCGTCGCGGCGTTCCAGCAAGGCGTGGATACGGTCCTGGAGCAATTGCTGCAAGCACTTCAGAACGGTTCCTGACATGCGTACGGCGTATTGGCGCGGGTCGACTGTTGACGCCCGGCCCGACGCCGGGCCGTCATTTCACGCCTTGCCCGGTTGCGTTCTGCCCGGCAGCAGGCAGCCGGCGGCCAGCGCCAGCAAGGCCATGCTCCAGACCGTGACCGCGCCGGTCGGCAGGTCGAACAGGGCCGACAGAACGATACCCGCGAAAAACGCCGCCGCACCCAGCAGATAGCCCGCCAGCAGCCGCTTGGTGCCGTGCATGTGGCGTGTCGCCAGCGCCGGTATGATCAGACTGGAAAACACCAGGTAGACCCCCACCAACTGCACCGAAGCGGTCACCGCGAAGGCGAAAATGATGTAGAAGCCGCGGTGGCCAAAGCGCCTGTGCCACTTGAACCATAGCGTCAGCAGCAGCGCATACAGCAAGGCGATGGGCGTCAGCATCTTCCAGGTGGACCAGAGGATCTGCCCGACCAGCAGGTCCTTGAGGTGTTCCGCGCCGTGCGGGTTCTGTGCCAGCAGCAGGATGCTGCCGGTGGCCGCGAGCACGAACAGTATGCCGATCAGCGGTTCTTGCGAGTTTGGCCAGCGTTTTTCCGACCAGTTCAAACCGACGGAAGCAAGCAGGGCCGCGCTGACGGCAAACAGCTGTACCAGCCAGACGTTATCCTCCCAGCCGAGGACGCCGGCCAGCAGGACCCCGAGACCGGCGATCTGGGCGATCGCCAGGTCGATGAAGATGATCCCGCGTTTGAGCACTTCCTGCCCCAGCGGTACGTGTGTGCTCAATACCAGCAGGCCCGCGACGACCGCGGGCGCAAGTATCGACCAGTCCAGAAGTTCTGTATTCATGCGGGGCGCCTCATTGCGACAGGGCGTTCAATAAACGGTCGATGATGTCATCCATCCAGCTGAAGAGGTCGGTGGCCTTGTCGCTGCCACCAACCGTCAGCGGCAGCATGACCGCCGGGATGCCCGTTTGTTTCGACAGCCATTCGGAGGCCTTCGGGCTCTGGAACGGCGCCCGGATGATCAGGTCGGCTCCGTGGTTGCCGTATTGCTGGAGCAACTTGGACAAGTGACCGGCCGTGGGCGGCACACCGGGCACGGGTTCGAGGTTGGCGACCTCAATCATGCCGAGCCAGTGTTCGAGATACACCCAGGATTTATGATGCGTAATGACGTGCTTGCCCTTGAGCGGCGCCGCACGCTGCGTCCAGCCCACGATCGCCGCCTTCCAGCGGGTCTTGAAATCTTCGAGGCCCTTGCGGTAGGCGCCGGCATTGGCCGAATCCAGTTGTGACATGCGGTCCGTCAGCGCGTCCGCGATCAGCAGGATGTTGTGCGGATTGGTCTGCACGTGCGGATTGCCTTCCGGATGAACGTCGCCCTGCGACCGGTCGACGCTGGCGGGCACATCGAGACGCTTGACGAAACTGCTGGCCTGGAAATAACCGGCCCCGCCCGGCGTGACGTGCTGGTTATTGCCCTTTCTCAGTAACATCGGCAGCCAGCCGATCTCGAGCTGGGCCCCGCTGCAAACGAGCAGGTCGGCGCGTCTGATCTTGGCGATCAGGCTGGGGCGGGCCTGGATGTAATGCGGGTCCTGCAGTGCATTTGTGGCGCTGTCGGCCCTGACCAGCTTGCCGCCGATTTCCTTGGCCAGCGCGACCCACTCGGGTTCGCAGGCAAATATTTTCAGATCCGCCTGTGCGGCCAATGGCGCGAGGAAAAGCAACGCCGCGATTAAGAGTTTTTTCATGTGACTCGATCCTTTTGCTAGAACGTGTGCGCGCCATGTGCGCCGATACTGAAAATGTATTGCAGACCCCATTGGTCGTCGTTTTCGGGACCGGATTCGTCACGCGTATACTGCAACCTCAAGCGACTGAACTCGCTGTTCGACCAGTCGCTCATGATGCTGTAGCGGCGTGGGTCGCTGCCCAGCGGCATGAGGTTGGTGCCCGCAAACACGGGTCCCGGGTCGTTCCCCGTCAACTGGTCCCAGCGCAGACCGAAACGCCAGCGCGGGAACGGCTGTAGTACGGCCTGCATGTACCAGCCTTGTTGCTTGTTGTCGTAGGGCAGGTTGGCACCGTCATGCAGCTGGTAAGAGCCGTCCTCCTTGCGCCACAGGTATTCGGCCTGGAACTTGAAATTGCGTTGCCGGATATTGCCGTTCGGCGCCCATTTCCACACGAATTCCGCCATCCCCAGGTCGGTTTGCCCGGTAAACAGCAGCGGCTCGCTTTCGCTGCCGGATTGCCGCGAACCGGCATCGGTCCGGAGCCAGGACAGACCGGTCTGCCAGCTGTTGCTGTAACCGATATCGCCGCCGAGGCGGGTTTCGATGCCGTGAAGTTCCAGACCTACGAGCCCCTGGAAGTGTTCAGTGGGAAGATCACCACCACGGAACTGAAAATGGATTACATGTACGGTCACAAGTACTGGTGGGAAGTGGCGCGGGACAATATATTAATGCCCCGGGAGTGGTTCGGCGAGATGTTCGCTTATGCGCGGGACAAAGACCTGCACGTTTTTTCCACGGTCCATTCCGCCCGGGATGCGGAATTCGTCATGCAGTTCGACCCGCCGGTATTCAAGGTGGCGTCGTTGGATGTAACCTATTTCGATTTCCTCGCCGACCTGGCGGATTTTAATAAACCCATTATCCTCTCCACCGGTATGCACTACCTGGGAGAGATCG
>Ga0210062_1000346_pt1 | contig 14288 bp, 9 predicted proteins | sample Muzzi_CordA_D2_FD_185528 | JGI IMG/M metagenome (GOLD analysis project Ga0210062, IMG submission 185528) | Wetland microbial communities from San Francisco Bay, California, USA, that impact long-term carbon sequestration - Muzzi_CordA_D2 (SPAdes) | ecosystem: Environmental > Aquatic > Marine >...
TAAAGGGCCGGCCGCCGGGCCGGGGCGCCATCGGTGTGGAGGGGACGAACTCCGATGACTCCCGGCCCTCGGCGGCCGTAGGAGGACGACATCAGTGAGATGCCACTAGGAGGACGGTTCCTGTCCGTCTCCGGAACATGCTACTACAGCATCGGCCGTCTGTCTAGGGAAGCGTCGGAAATTCAAGGAAAATCTTTTTTCATCGACTGTTACAGGTGGTCATGCCGTCTGTCATGTTGTTGGGGCGATCGACAACCCCTCGTAATCGATGCTTCGTCGGCATGGATCATGCCGGTGATCCCTGGCTGCTTCAGCTCAGCCCGTAACGCTTCAGCTTGTCGTAGAGGGTGCGCACGCCGATGCCCAGCTCCTCGGCCGCCCGCTGCCGGTGGCCGCCGTGGCGCGCGAGGGCGCGCTCGATCGACCGGCGCTCGATCTCTTCGAGGGTCCTGGGGCCCTCTTCGGGAGGGGTCTCGGCCGCCGCGGACCCCGGTGCCTGGAGCCGGGGGCCGACGGCCAGGAGCTCGGCGGTGAGGAGGTCCCCTTCGGCGAGGATCGCCGCCCGCTCGAGGGCGTTGGCCAGCTCGCGGATGTTGCCCGGCCAGTCCGAGCGCACGAGCGCGGCCTCGGCTCCGGCGTCGAGCACCGGCGCCGGGCGGCCCAGGTCCCGGGCGATCCGCTGGAGCAGGTTCCGGGCGAGCGGCAGGATGTCCTCCCGGCGCTCGGAGAGAGGCGGCATGCGCACCGGGAAGACCGCCAGGCGGTGATAGAGATCCTCGCGGAAGGCGCCGGAGCGGAGCATCTCGGCCAGGTCCCGGTTGGTGGCGGCGATCCACCGCACGTCGGCCTCCAGGGTGCGTGTGCCGCCGACCCGCTCGAAGCGCCGGTCCTGGAGCACCCGGAGCAGCTTCGCCTGAAGCTCCGGCCGGAGCTCCGCGATCTCGTCGAGCAGCAGCGATCCCCCGGCGGCGAGCTCCAGGCGGCCCCGGCGGGTGGCGGTGGCGCCGGTGAACGCCCCTTTCTCGTGGCCGAACAGCTCGCTCTCGACCAGGGTCTCCGAGACCGCGGCGCAGTTGACCGCGACGAACGGACCGCCGCTCCGGTTGCTCCAGCGGTGGACGGCCCGCGCGGCCATCTCCTTGCCGGTGCCGCTTGCGCCGGTCAGGAGCACCGTGGCGCCGGTCGCCGCCACCTTGCGCAGAGCCGCGACCACCGGCTCCATGGCGGGGGCGCCGTAGGAGAGCGGCGGCGCCTCGAGCTCCCCCTCGCTCGAGCGCTCCTTCAAGGCCCGGAGGTCGAAGCGCTCCGCTGCCCGCGCGGCGAGGAGCCGAATCTCGTCCGGGCCGGAGAGGGGTTTCTGGAGGTAATCGAGGGCGCCCAGCTTCATCGCCTCGACCGCACCGTCGACCGAGCCGTACGCGGTGAGCACCAGGACCTCGGTCTCGGGCGCCTCGGCCTTGACCTTGCGGAGCAGCTCCATGCCGTCCCGGCCGGGCATCTTGAGGTCGGTGACCAGCAGGTGGAAGCTCCGCTTGTCGAGGAGCCGTGCCGCCGCCTCCCCGTCGGCCGCCTGGACCACCCGGTGCCCGGCGCTCTCCAGTGCCTCCGCGACGAACGTCCGGACGCCCTCCTCGTCGTCGGCCACCAGGATCGTTGCCATGGAAGAGGTTCCTTCCTCGGTCAGCCGCCCGCCGGAATCGTCACCCGGAACTCGGCGCCGCCCTCGGGCAGGTTGGTGGTGGTGATGGCGCCGCCGTGGAGCTCGACGATGCGCCGGGCCACCGCGAGACCGAGGCCGGTGCCCCGGGTCCGGGTGGTGTAGAAGGGCTCGAAGATCCGCTCCCGCTCGCCCTGGGGTACCCCGGCGCCCCGGTCGCGCACCCGGTAGACGAGGGCTCCGCCCTCGGCCGAGATGGACGCGGTGGCCGCCTCCCCGTCGGGCGAGGCCTGGAGGGCGTTCCGGAGCAGGTTGCCGAGGGCCTGGCGGATGAGCCGCGGGTCGAGGGACCAGTGCTCCGGCGCGTCCGCCGTCTCGAGCTCGATCCGCTCCGGGCCCACCTCGTCGGCGGCCGAGCGCAGGATCTCCACCGGATCGATCGCCTCCCGCTCCACCTGCTCGGAGCGGATGAAGCTCAGGAGGTCGGCCGTCAGCTCCTCGAGCCGCACCGCCTCGCGCACCACGCGGCCGGCCTTCTCCTTCTCCACGCTGTCAGGCGCGAGCCGCTCGGCGAGGAGCTGGGCGTGGCCCTTCATGGAGGTCAGGGGGTTGCGGATCTCGTGGGCCAGGACCGCGGCCATCTCGCCCAGGGAGGCGAGGCGCCGGTCCCGCTCGAGGCGCTCCTTGAGCCGCGCCTCGCGGGCCGAGAAGCGCCAGAGCCCCACGGCGACCAGCACCAGCGCCAGGGTAGCGGCGCCACCGATGCCGAGGCTGCGGATCGCCCCGTGCTCGAGCTGCCGGGTGAGGATCGGCTCGAACTCGATCAGGATCGCTCCCCGTGAGCCGCCACCGGCCGACGACCCGCCGCCGCGGACCATGCGCACCCGGCGCCCGGCCGGCACCACCTCGTCGGGTCCCGAGGTGCGGATCGCCTGGCGAAGCGCCTCGGCGGTCCCCGCCAGGCACTCGCCGACGACCGACACCGGTTCGAGGTCGCGTCCCAGGACCGCGATGCACCGCAGACCCTCTTCCCGCTGCTCTTCGAGGAGCGCCTCGAGGAACGCCCGTTCGCTGCTCCGGCCGTGGCGGATCGAGTCGAGCATGGCGTCCCCTTGGCCCCGGGCCAGGGTCGCGAGCACCGCGTGGACCGAGACGTACGACGAGAGGACGGTGCCGATCAACGCCGCCGCCACGAGGAGCGTGACGAGGATCAGGATGCGTCGGGTCGGTTCCATTGGAAGGATATTAACGAGGATGCGTTCCAGGCCCTCGCCACGGCATCGCCGGTGAGTCAGCGATTTGCCGGCCGGGGCCGTTGCGTTCGAAGAAAGTCTCGGTTCTCGTCACTCTTCCTCGCACACCGTTTGGATCCATCGCATCCCCGCTCTCTCCCCCGACCCCTCTCCCACCCCCAGGGTGGAAGAGGGGCGCCGATCCATCGCATCCCCGCTCTCTCCCCCGACCCCTCTCCCACCCCCAGGGTGGAAGAGGGGCGCCCCCGCCCGGCCCTCGTGCGCGTGAGCTTCATTGGCTTTCCTAGGCGGTCGCCGCCCGGCTCTCCTCGGCCTCGTCGGTTCCCGTCTTCAGCCAGCGGTTCGCTTTGAGGCGGGCCGCCCAGCCGGTGACCGTGGTGTAGGTGACCGGGATCAAGACCAGGGTGACCAGAGTCGCCGCGATCAGGCCGCCGATCACCACGCGGGCGAGCGCCGCCTGGATCTCCGCCCCGGCACCCAGGCCGATGGCGAGGGGCAGGAGCCCCAGGACCGTGGTCAGGGTGGTCATCAGGATCGGCCGCAGGCGCAGACGCCCTGCCTCGATCACCGCGTCGGCGGCGCCCATGTGGTACTCGCGGCGGAGCAGGTTGATGGCGTCGACCAGCACGATCGCGTTGTTGACCACGATGCCGATCAGCATGACGATCCCCATGACGCTCTGGATGTTGAGCGTGGTGCCGGTCAGGAGCAGCGTCGGCACCACGCCGACCAGCGCCATCGGCACCGAGACCATGACCATCAGCGGGTCGAGGAAGCGTTCGAACTGGGCCGCCATCAGCATGTAGACCAGCACCAGCGCCATGACGATGGCGATCGAGAAGTCCCGCTGGGCCTCGAGCTGCTCCTGGTACTCGCCGCCGAAGAGGATCGAGAAGCCCTCCGGCAGCGCCAGGTCCGAGAGCTCGGCGCGGATCGCTTCGACCGCGTCGCCGAGCGCCACTCCGGTTTCGAGGCCGGCCGAGATGTAGGTCACCCGCTGGCCGTCCACCCGGTCGATCTCGAGCGGCCCGCGCTCGCGCCGCCGCTCGACCAGGGCGGAGAGCGGCACCAGGGCGCCGGCCGGGGTGCGCACCGCCACCCCTTCCAGGTCCTGTCCGGTCAGCCGGTCCTCGGGGCGCAGGCGGACCCGGATCGGGAACTCGTCGCCGCCCTCCCGGAAGCGGCCGGCCTCGATGCCGCCGACGCTCGCCTGGATCGCCCGGCCCACCTCCCGGACGGAGAGACCGAGCTCGGCCAGGCGCTCACGGTCGAAGATCAGGTTCTCCTCCGGCTGGCCCTCGCGCCGGGAGACGCGGACGTCGGTGATGCCGGGAACCCGCTCCATGCGGCTCCGGATCTGCTGGGCCAGGCGGTCGGCCCGGTCCAGGTCCCAGCCGCGGAGCTCGATCTCCACCGCGTCGCCGCCGCCCCCTGAGCTGAAGATCCGGCGGAGCATCCAGAGGCCCGGCTGGGCGTCCACGTCGATCTCGGCTCCCGGGATCGTGCCGTCGATGGCCGTGCGGATCTGGTCCGCCATCTGCCGGCTGCTCATGGAGCGCTCCTCGTCGGGCACGAGCTTGAGCTCCACCGCCGCCCCGCCGCCCCGGACCTCGGTGGTAAAGAGGTACACGTCCTCGATCGGCATTACTTCGCGCACCCGGTCCTCCATCTCCTCGAGGTAGGAGCGCGCCACGGCGATGTTCGTGCCCTGGGCCATGTCGAGGGAGATGTCGATCTCGTCGGCCGGAGTCTCGGGGGCGAGCTCCACCGGTACCAGCGGCCAGAGCAGGAGCGCCCCCGCGAGAAGCGCTCCGGCGGCGAGGAAGACCAGCCCACGGCGGCGGATCGCCCCGGTCAGGCGGCGCGTGTACCAGCCCTCGAGCGCGGTGAAGAAGCGCGCGCCCCGGGAGCGCTGGCGCTCTTCGTCCGAGCGCGTCCTCAGGAACCGGGCGGCGAGCATCGGCACCAGGGTGAGCGCCACGAAGAGCGAGCAGGCGAGGGCGAAGACGACCACCAGCGCGAGCGCCTGGAACAGTGCCCCGCTGGTGGTGGTGGTGAAGACCACCGGCAGGAAGATCACGCAGGTGGTCAGCGTCGAGGCGGTGATCGCCCCGGCCACCTCACGGGCCCCGATGTCCGCGGCCGGCACCGGCGCTTCGCCCTGCTCCTCCCGTTTCCGGACGATGCTCTCGAGCACCACGATGGCGTTGTCGACGATCAGGCCCACCCCCAGGGCGAGTCCGCCGAACGTCATCTGGTTGAGCGTCAGGCCGCCGAAGTAGAGGAGGCCGAAGCTCGAGATCACCGAGATCGGGATCGCCAGGGCGATGATCCCGGTCGAGGAGACGCTCCGCAGGAAGAGGTAGAGCACCAGCACCGCCAGGAGCGAGCCCCAGATGGCGGCGTTCCGGACGCTGGCGATCGAGCGCTCGATGAACTCGCTCTGATCGGTGACGACGGTGAGGTGGAGGTCGTCCCGGTCGGCGTTGATGCGCTCGACCTCCTGGCGGATCTGCCGGGCCACGTCGACGGTGTTGGCGCCGCTCTGCTTCTGGATGCTCAAGGAGACGGCCGGCACGCCGTTGACCTCCACCAGGTAGCGCACGTCCTCGTAGTCGTCCTCGACCCGGGCCACGTCGCGCACCCGGACGGGCAGGTCGTCGATGGTCGTGACCACGGTGCGGGCGATCTCGTCGACCGTCTGGTACTCGCCGAGGGCGCGCACGTAGAGGTCGCTGAAGCCGCTCTTGACGTTGCCGCCCGGGAGCGTCGCGTTCTCCCGGTCAATCGCCTGCTCGACGTCGAGCGGGGTGAGGCCGGCGGCCTTCAGGCGGTCCCGGGCGAGCTCCACCCGGATCTCCCGGTAGATGCCGCCGCGCACGCTGATCGCCCCGACCCCGGGGATCTGCTCGAAGCGTCGCGCCAGGTCCTTCTCCAGGATGCGGGTCGTCTCCTCGAGGTCGCGGGTCGACGTCACGTAGAGACCGACCACCTCGATGCGGTCGAGGTCGAGCTTGAAGATCTCCGGCGCGTCGGCCTCGGGCGGCAGCTCGTCGCGTAGCCGGTCGAGGGAGGCCCGCAGGTCGTTGGCGGCCTCGTCGATGTTGGTGCCGCGGGCGAACTCGAGGCGCACGCGGCTCCGGCCCTCTTCGGACTGGGAGGTGATGCGCTCCAGGTTCGGCAGGCCGGAGACGGCGTTCTCCACCCGGTCGGTGATGATCTGCTCGATCTCCTCCGGGCCGACGTTCGGGTAGTCGACGGCGACGGTGAGCTGGGTGTACTCGACCTTCGGCAGCAGGTCGACCGGCAGGGTGCGGAACGAGACCACACCGACCACGATCAGCATCAGGAAGAGCATCGCGGTCGCCACCGGGCGGCGAATCGAGACGCTGGTGATCGCGGCCATGTCAGATCTCCTTGCCGTCGGTGCTCGGGGCGGTCGCCTCGGCGAGCTGGCCCACGTCCTCGTCGGCCGCCGGCAGGTCGATGCCGAGCTGCCGCGCCAGGCGGCGCTGCTTGTCCAGGAAGCCGTGGAGCAGGTCCTCGCGCTGGAGGCCCTGGAGCTCGAGCACCGCGTCCCAGGTGGTGGGGCGGACGCGGGCGGTGACCGGCTCGCCGTCGTCGGCCGCCGCTTCGGTCGCGAGGAGGTGCTGGCCCACGGTCACCACCCACTCGCCCTCGTCGACCCCACGGACGCCGAGAGTCCCCCGGCCCTCGGCGACGACCTCCACCGGCCGGAACGCCACGGCGTATGCCGCGTCGGAGAGGCGGGTGGCGTCAGCCGACGGGGCCGACGGGGCCGCCGCGGGTGGAAAGTCGCCGTCGATCACGAACACGCCCTCGACGCCGGTCCTGGGGTCCTCCCACAGGGCCGCGGCCGGCACCAGCGTAGCCCGCTCGCTCTCGCCGTAGAGGACGTCCACGGTGACGAACATTCCGGGCCGCAGGCGATCGCCCTCGTTCCGGAGATCGATCTCGCCGGTGGTGCTGAAGCTGCCTTGTTCGAGAAACGGCGAGATGCGCGAGAGACGGGCTTCGATGGGTGTGGTCTCCTCGCCGCCGCCTCGGGTCCCCCGCCCGTCAGTGTGGACCCGGACCGGCATGTCCTCCCCGATCGAGCGGAGCATGCTTTCGGTCAGCGGCACCTCGACGATCAGCTCGTCGAAGTCACCGATCCGGAAGAGGATGGTGCTCGGGTTGGCGAGCATGCCGACCTCGGCGTTCCGGCGGCCGATCCTGCCCGAGACCGGCGCCCGGACCACCGCCTTGGACAGGGCGTTCCGGCGCTCCTCCAGGGTCGCCCGGGCCTGCTCCACCCGAGCCTCCGCCTGGGCCGCCTGGGCGTCGGCGGCGTCGACGCGGGCTTCCAGGGTCTCGAGATCCATCACCGGCACCAGGTTCTCGTCGGCGAGCCGGCGGGTGCGCCCCACCTGGGCGTCGAGCTCCGCCACCCGGGCCCGGGCCTCGGCGGCGCTCGCCCGGGCCAGCGCGACGTCCGCTTCCGATTGGCGGAGCCGCTCCCGGAGCTGGTCGTCCTCCAGCCGGACCAGCGGCTGGCCGACGGAGACCGCGTCGCCGCTTCGCGCCAGGACCGCGACCACCGGCGCCTCGATCTCCGGCCGGATCGCCACCTGGTTGCGGGCGCGGACCACGCCGCTCAACGTCTCCTGGAGGGGCAACGCGCCGTGGCGGGCCGGGACGGCCTCGACGGGAGGCGGACTACTGCCGTCTGGACCGCCCGGCCCGCCACCACGCCGCCCGGACCGCGCACGGTCCGGGGTTTCTGATTCGGCGCAAGCCAGGATCACCGAGAGGGCGAGGACACCCAGGGCGGTTGCGGCGACTCGCCGGTAGTTCGATCGCTGTCGTCGTACGTCACGCATCAGAACGCCTCCGGAAGGCCGCGGGCGGACGAGCTCCACCCCCGTGGGCTTCGAAGAGACCGCAAAGGTGGTGCCAGGGGGGCCCGGTAGGGCGAGAACGCCGTCACCGAAAGAGAATTCGCCGCTTCGGGGCTGTTCGCACGCATCCGCCAGCCGCCTCGACCGCCTGCGGAGCCCGCAGGAGGACTGCGGATTCCGCAGGTGGAGACCTGGGGAGGGCGAACTGTTCGGGGGAGGCACGATGTGAGACGGTCGGCTGGGTCACGCGACAAGGTCGGCCTGCGCCGTGCCAGGTTCTCTATAAATTCGCAATTGCTGTATAGTCGGCGGACTTGTGACGCCGCGAGGCGCCGATGCCCCGCGGATCGAGGACCTATCGAACCCAGGAGGTTTCCCATGAAGAAAGCGCTCGTCGGAGTCGCTGGAGCAATCGCGGTCGTATTGCTGGCGTTCGGCGCCTATGCCGGGCAGGGCCAGTCGTCCGAAGCGTCGGATCTCGCCGCCTCGGCGAACAATTCCGTTGCCGGCATCGAGATCGGGCTGCCGGCGCCGGAAGAGATGGCGTGTAAGCGCCAGCGTGCCATGGCGAACGACGACTACTGGACGACGACCAAGAACACGCCGATCACCGCCAGCCCGCTGGCGAACGACCCGGACACCCCCCAGAACAACCTGGGTGGCTTCGGCCAGCCGAGCCACGGGACGGCCGAGCTGGTCGGCATCGACGCCATCAAGTACACGCCCGACACGGGCTTCGTCGGCAACGACAGCTTCACCTACACCCACATCGGCTGCCTCCAGTGCTTCAACGGCTTCTGCAGCGAGCCGGACGACGATCAGGGAACCGTCTTCATCACGGTGACCGAGTAGGCCACGGGAGCAGGTCGAGCCGAGCAGTCTGCGCGGCATGGCTGGGCGGCGGCGCCCCTCTTCCACCCCGGGGCGGGAGAGGGGTCGGGGGAGAGAGCGGGGGCGGTAGGGTGCGCTTCAGCGCACCAGGCCACGGTCCGGTGCGCTGAAGCGCACCCTACCGGGGCTGTGGCATCCCTGCGCTTCGGGCTCATCGAGCGGGCGGCCGTCCTCGGGGCGCGCCGCCCGTTCTGTCTGGGCAGGTCTCGCCGTGGAGTGTCAGCCGCCGGCGGTGACCTGGAAGCCGATCGCCGCCTCGACGCCGTTGGCGGTTCTGGCGGTCAGGGTGGCCGGGCCGGTGTAGCCGCTTGCCGCCGGGCTGAACATGACCATCGCCCGGCCGTCGGCGTCGCTCGTGGCGGCGGAGCTCGTGAACAGGCCGAACGGGGCTCCGGTGTCGTCCCGCGTCGCCTCGAAGGTGACCTCGGTGCCCTCGCTCACCCGGCCGACCTCCCTGTGGAGCGTTGCGGTGGCGCCGAGCTGGTCGTCGGCGCGGTCTTCGACGGTGAGCTTCGTCAGCTCGAGCACCAGCCGGTCGGGCAGTGCCCGCTCGAACCGGATCTCCAGGGTCTGGCCCACCTGGGACGCCTCGGTGACCCGGGCGGTGACGATCGCGGTGGCGACCGCGGTACCGCTCTTGAGCGTCGCCCTGGCGCGGCCCGTGCTGTCGGCGGTCACGGTGCGGGTCGTGCCGTCGCTGCCCGTGCCACCCGCGAGGGTGCCCGCCGAGGTGGTGATCTCGATGGTGCGCCGGGTGGCATCGGGGCTGATCGAGACCACCAGGACCAGCTCGGAGGCGCCGTCGGCCGGCAGGGAGGTGGCGCCGCTCTCGGTAGAGAGCGTCAAGTACCCGTTCCCGGGTGCCGTCGGGTTGTCGAAGTCGCTCCGGTCGTAGTCGCACCCCACCGAGAGCAGCGCCCAGGACAGGGTGAAGATCAGAGCCGCCGCCCGGGTCATGGGCGGGGCCGCCACCGGCCGCGGCGTCACGACCCGCCCCCTCGGAGGATGGTCACGAAGGTCTCGTCCGGGGTCTCGATCCCCACGCCGTCGGTGATCGTCTGGCGGATGACGGCGCGCTCGACCTGGCCTCCTGCACCGTGAACCAGATTCAAGCGGTGGCTGATCGGGGTGGCCGCCCGGGCCACCGTCTCGGTGCGGGTCACGGTCTTGGTGTTGGGCGAGCTGGAGAACCAGACGTCGTCGTTCTGGCCGAGCCGGTACTCGATCGTCACCCGTTCCGAAGCCTCGCTGCTCGACAGTGTCTGGGAGAGGTCGATCCGAAACGGCAGGCGGACCGCGTCCTGGTGGACGCTCAGGTTCTTGACGATGGTGATGGCCATGGCGTCTCCTCGTTACGTGTTCGGGAAGAGCCCGGAGAACTGCTTGAAGAAGCTCAAGACGTCGACGTCGAACGACAGGCTCAGGTAGGGCGAGACGGTCACCGACTCCTCGTCGATCAGCGGGTTCGGATCCTGCTCGTTGAACACCAGGGCGCCGACGCCGAGCCGCCCCGAATCGGTGATCCGGTAGCCGACGCCGACGAGGAGCGAGTTGCTGTCCCAGAGGTCGCTCCGCGTCTGGGGCGAGCTGTCCGCCAGGCTCTTGACCGTCAAGCCGAGGGTGAACGCGAAGCGGCGCAGGAAGCCTCCCCGCACGGAGAGCGGCGCGTTCTTGTTGACCGGTTGCAGGTAGATGTTGGTGCCGACGTAGGGCACCACCTTGTCGACATCCGGACCGTAGGCGAAGCCGAAATCAGCGCTGATGTACCACTTCTGCTGGGTCTTGAAGCTGGAGACGGTGGACGCGTTGACCTGGATGGCGGAGGACCTCGCCCGGGCGCGTACCGTCTGGGAGAGCGACGCGACGGCCGTGGCGCGAGCCTCGAGAGCGGTGCCGACCTGAGAAGCGAAATTGGCCAGCGCGAAAGAGCGCTGCCGGGCCGCGTCCAGAGTGCCGAGGAGGCTTTGGAGGTGCGTGACGTTCTGGTCGGTCAGGGTGTCCGAGGCCGCGACGGCCTGGTCCAGGAGCCCGCGGTTGCCCCCGGTCACCAGGCTTCGGAGCCACTCCTGGAGCTGCCTCAGGCGGCTGGTGGTCTGGCGGTAGCCGGCGGTGAAGGTCGTCGCCGTGGCCGGGGTCGCGTCCTCGGTGAGGGTCGGTTTCGGGTCGGTGGCGTCCGCAGCCAGGCCGAGGGCCAGGTTCGCCCGCTCGTCCGCCGTCAGGTCGGCCAGCGCCAGGGCGTCGGCGTGGCGGCTCATCAGCTCCTGGATCAACCCGCTGGTGGCCGTCGGCGTCGGGGGCGCGCCCTCGGCCCGGAGCGCACGAATCAGCTCGTCCAGGGAAGCGCTCCCGGCAATGGTCGCGAGGTTCGCCTCGAGCTGGGGTTGCTGGAGCGAGCGTTGGATCAGGTTGCTCTTCACCCGGCCCTGGGCCTGGAGCACATCTCCCACGAGCTGGTTGAAGTCCAGGACCGCGCTGTCCGGGAGATCATCGTAGGCGACGGCGAGGTCGAAGAGGGTCTCGCCCGCGATCTGGAGGCCGGGGCCGGAGACCGCCTGGAGCTCGCGGACCATGACCTGCCGGAGACGCTCGTTGTCCGCGGTCGTGGCGTCGTCGTTCGGAATCTCGGCGAGCAGCTCGCCCAGCGCCGCCTGGGCCCGGGTTTGAAACGCCTGGAGCGCCTCGTCGCTCAGAGGGCCCTCGATGCGAAAGCGGACGGAGTAGTAGCTCGAGGCGTCCAGGGGGGGCACCGGCACCCGGAAGGTCACGGTGTCCCCGCTCGGCGGCGGCAGCTCGCGCCGCCAGAGGATCGCTCCGCCCGGGGGCTGCCAGCGGCAGGCAAAGACGCCGTCGGAGTCCTCGGTACAGGTCGGCTGGCAGCTCGGCGGAGCGCCGCGGTCGCACTCATCGACCGTAAACGGTCGGCGGTGCCCGATGTAGTCGACCTTGACCGTGACGGTGTCGGCCGGCACGGCCCCGTGGATGGTGAAGGGCACGTCGAACGGCAGGGTCTGGTCGAACAGCCGGCCCGACAGGTCGACCATGACATCCGGAAACGCGGTCGCGTTTCCGTCGGCCGCCGCCAGCGGGAGGGCGATCAACACCCAACAGATCCCGAGGTAGATCCACTTCGCTCGTCCCATGGGTCTCTCCTTGGTGGACGCTCCTGAGGTGCACATCTCGTGTCGGTAACCTCGATTGCCGGCGCATGCGAATCCGCTGGATGAGTGTGACGGGCGCTCGCCGATAGTTTCTCATGTTCTTCGTGAGTGGCTCGTCCTCCCCCTGGAGCGAGGAGCCAAAACCCGGACGGACGGGCTACGTAGGAAACGACAGACGATGCCGCTTTCCACTCTCGACGCCTCGATTGCGCTGGCCGTAGCGCTCTTTCTGGCGGGTCCCGCCGCCGTTCTCCCGGGTGAGGCTCCGGCCCCCGTCCAGGAGCGGGAGCACGACCCCTTCGTCGACCGCGTGGAGACCCTGCCGCTCTCGCAGGAGCTCGACGCCAGGGGGAACCTGGGCGGGGTGACGGTGGACCGGCTGGGGTTCGTCTACGTCTCCAACTTCCGCGACGCGGTCTGGCGCATCTCCCCGGACGGGGAGGTCGAGACCCTGACCCGCAGCCTCTACGGCGCTTCGGGCAACGCGGTGGACTCCCGCGGCGACCTCTACCAGGCCAACTTCCTCGCCCACACCATCACCAAGATCACGCGCACTGGCGAGGTCAGCCTGTTTGCCGGCGAGGGGCTGGAAGGGCCGGTGGGCATCGCGGTCGACCCCGAGGACGACGCCCTCTACGTCTGCAACTGCCAGGGCAACTTCCTCTCCCGGATCAACCGGGAGGGCGTGGTCGAGCGCTTCGCCGAGAGCGAGCGCTTCGCCTGTCCCAACGGGATCGTCTTCGGCCCGGACGGCGACCTGTTCGTCACCAACTTCAACCACCATGACGTCCTGCGCGTGACGCCCGAGGGCGAGGTGAGCGTCTTCGCCACCGTGCCCGGCGGGGCGGGCAACGCCCACCTCGCCTTTGCCAAGGGCTTCTTCTACGTCACCAAGATCGTCGCCAACCGGGTGGTCAAGGTCTCGACCGAGGGCGAGGTCTTCCCCGTCGCCGGCACCGGCCAGCCCGGCCACGAGGACGGCCCCGGCCCGGAGGCCTCCTTCTACCGCCCGAACGGGATCGCCGCCTCCCCGAGCGGCGACCGGCTCTACGTCAACACCATGGTGGGCGAGCACTCGGTGCCGGAGCCTTCGACCATCACCGTGCGGGTCATCGAGCTGGTGACCCTCACCGGCGTCCTGGAAGAGGCCCTCGAAGCCGGTGGCGTCGAGGCGCTGGGGGCGGCCTACGAGCGCTTCTCGAGCCACCCGGTCCGGGGCTCGGAGGACACGGTCGCCGAGATGGTGGCCCTCGGCTATCGCCTCCTCTCGGGGCGGCGGATCCCCGAGGGGCTGACCGTCTTCCGCCTCAACGCCGAGGCGCACCCGCAATCTCCGGCGGCGCAGTACCACCAGGGCGAGGCGTTTCGCTACACCGGCCAGACCGAGCGGGCGATCGAGCAGTACCGGCGCGTGCTGGAGCTCGACCCCGGGCACGGGCTGGCGGCCTCCCGTCTGCGGCAGCTCCGGGGAGACACCTGAAGCCTGGGGGCCGCCGCCTCAGAACGCCTGGTGCTCGGTGCGGGCGATGATCTCCTCCTGGAGCTCGGTCGAGAGGTCGCAGAAGTAGTCGCTGTAGCCGGCTACGCGGACGATCAGGTCTCGGTAGGCCTCCGGGTTCTTCTGGGCCTCGCGCAGGGTCTCGGCGCGGACCACGTTGAACTGCACGTGGTGGCCGTCCATCTTGAAGTAGCTCCGCACGAGGTGGGCGAGGCTTCGGATGCCGGTGTCCCCTTCGAGAAGCGAGGGGGTGAGCTTCATGTTGAGGAGCGTGCCGCCGGTCTTGACGTGGTCCATCTTGCCGGCGGACTTGATCACCGCCGTCGGCCCCTTGCGGTCCGCCCCCTGGACCGGCGAGATCCCTTCCGACAGCGGCTCTCCGGCCCGGCGCCCGTCAGGGGTCGCCCCGGTCACCGAGCCGAAGTAGACGTGGCAGGTGGTGGGGAGCATCTCCAGGCGGTAGGCCCCGCCCTCCTTGGTGGTGGGTCGGCCGTCGATCAGCTCGAAGAGGGTCCGGAAGGTCCGCTCCATGAGGGCGTCGGCCGTGTCGTCGTCGTTGCCGTACTTGGGCGTGCGGTTGACCAGCCACTGACGGAGCGGCTCGGCATCCTCGAAGTCGGCGTCCAGCGTCGCGACCATCTCCGGTAAGGTCGCCACCATCTCCGGCAGGCCGAGCTTGCCCTCTTCGAAGACCGTCTGCCGGAGCGCGGACAGGCAGTCGGTCACCGTGCCGATGCCCACCGCCTGGATGAAGGTGTTGTTGTAGCGGGCGCCGCCAGCGTTGTAGTCCTTGCCGCGGGCGATGCAGTCGTCGATCAAGACCGAGAGGAACGGCGCCGGCATCTCCTCGGCGTAGATCCGCTCGATGAGCTGGTTGCCCCGGATCTTGAGGTCGACGAAGCACGCGAGCTGGCGCCGGTAGGCGGCGAA
>Ga0210062_1000347_pt1 | contig 14248 bp, 7 predicted proteins | sample Muzzi_CordA_D2_FD_185528 | JGI IMG/M metagenome (GOLD analysis project Ga0210062, IMG submission 185528) | Wetland microbial communities from San Francisco Bay, California, USA, that impact long-term carbon sequestration - Muzzi_CordA_D2 (SPAdes) | ecosystem: Environmental > Aquatic > Marine >...
GCGCCCGGTGGTCGTCAGATGGGTCTGGTCGAGGAAGATGACCAGGTGGCGCTCAGGCGCGGCGCTCTCGGCCGCCTGCGGCTCGCCTTCCAACTGGGCGTCGCCGGCCTCCGCCGAGCCCCGGCCACCGACCGTGACCGCCTGGAAGTAGGCCACGTCCACCGGCTTCCCGTCGACGAGGAGGGTGAAATCGTCCCGCCCGAGCCCGGTGATCGGTCGCCCCTTGCGGTCCACGACCCGGACCTCGACGTCGACCACCTCGACCGAGATCGCTTCGCCGAAGCTCTCGGGCGAGACCCAGTCCTCCGTCGAGTCCGATCCGGCCACCGGTGACTGCGCCCGGCAGGGCGGCGCCACACCCGCGACCGGCAGGAGCAGGAAGGTGAGGATCGCCAGAGCCTCGAACGATCTCCTAGGCGTCATCGCTCTACCTCCGACCGGGCGGCCACCTGTGGCACCGGCACCCGGAACCGCTCCCGCAGGTAAGAGACCTCGCCGCCGAGCTCGTCGCGCACCGCCAGGGCTACGTGGTGGCTACCCTCCGGCAGGGTCAGCTCGACCTCCACCAGTTGCTCGCCGACCGGCCCCGGCGCCCCGGGGGCGACGCCCGCTTTGATCGGCACCTCCTTCTGCCGCACGGGCAGGAGGTTGCCTTTGGCGTCGGTGGTGGTCATCAGCACCCGGACCTTGCCCTCACGCTTGCCCTGGGCGCCCTCGACCAGGGTGAGCGCCTCGAGCGGCACCCAGATCCTGACCGGCACCCGGTAGGCGGCGTCGCCCTGGGGTAGGGCCTCGCCGATCTCGACCCGGGCTCCCAGGGGGTTCTCGCCCAGCCCGAACTGGGCGATCCCCTGGATCCGCTCGACCATCCGCTCCGCCAGCGGCTTGCTCCGGTAGCGGAGTCGGTGGTGGACCCGGTACCCCTCGTCACCCTTGACCTTCACCTCCAGGCGGTGCACCTCGCCGGCGCCCTCTTTGGGTGCGACGAAGCCGAGGGAGTAGTAGTTGCGCATGTCGGCCGCGAAGCGCTGAAAGTCCTGGGTGAAATCGGCCGCGTTCAGGAACGACCGCCCCCCGGTCTCGCTCGCCAGGAGCACCAGGGACGACTCTTCGTCCTGATCCTCCAGACGGATGGACTGGGTCGAGGGCTGAAAGCGATGGCCGACCGAGTGGCCCTTCTGAGCCACCGCCCCCCTGGACGCTCCGAGCCCGTTCGTCGCACCGCTTCCCGAGCCACTGAAGGTCCGGCCGCCGGCCTGGCTCTGGCCGCCCCCATCCGGGGATTCCAGCCCGAGGTCGATGGCCGGGCTCGCCGCCTCCAGGGTGTAGAGAGTGACGCCGGAAGCGTTCGCCCGGGAGGCGACCTCCTCGTAGAGCCAGGTCACGTCGTTCTCCTGCTGGAACCCGGAGATCTGGGACCGCTTGTCGGGGCAGAGCTCGCTGATGTACTCGAACATCAGCATGCCGGGGATCTGAGCAAGGCCGTTGCCCACGTAGAGGACCATCTTGCTGCCGGGCACACCGGAGAGGGTCCGGGAGAGGGTGGCGAGCGCGGCGGCGGTGCTGTGGACCTCCGCCTGCACCACGCTCGCGTAGCGTTGAGCCGCCCCCTGCATGGACCCGAAGGCGATGTCGCAGGCTCGTTCGCCGAGGCGGCCGGAGGACTCCTCGGCCTCGATCATCGCCCGCTTGATCTCGGACAGGGCCGACCGGCGCTCGGTCTCGATCTGGATCCCCGAGGTCGCCAGCTTTTCGATCCGGTCGAGGGTCCGGACGACCGCGACCGGATCGTCGGTGAACTGCTGGACCAGTTGCAGCCCCCGGTGGTTGACCGCGATGGCGACCCGGTCGCCCGCGCGCAGGTTGCTCGCCAGAAACTCCCGCATGTCCTGGAAGACCCTCGCGCGATCCGCCGGGTGAAGGGAGCGATTGTCGACCAGCACCGCCAGGTGGAGCCGGCTCTCTTCGGGGACCTCCCGGGCTTCCCTGGCCTCGAGTTTGGCGGGCTCGTCCGACACCTCCAGGGTGAAGCGCTCTTTGGGCGGCTCCCGCGGCGGGGCATTCGGGTCCGACTCGGCAGGAACACCCGGAGTCGAACCCTCGAAGGCGGCAAAGTTCGACAGCTCGACCGGCTCGCCGTCCTGGTAGAGCTCGAAGTCATCCTGGGCAAGGCCGGTGACCGGCCGGCCCTGGCGGTCGAGCACGCGAACGTCGAGGTTGACGACCTCGACCGAGATCTCCTCGCCGAAGCTGTCGAGGTCGCTCCACTCCTCGTCGGTGCCTTCTGTGACGACTGCGGTCTCCTGAGCCAACGCCGGCAAGGGCACGGCGAGGAGAAGCAGGGCGACGGTGAGCGGAAGCGTGAGCGCGTGACGGAGTCTCATGGCATCCCTCCTGCGGCTACCGGAGAATCGACCACCCTCCGGTGTTTCATGCCGGGTCTGTCTCGAACGAAGTGTCTTGCCTCGAAGCTACGCAAGATGTGTACCGCAAGGGGAGGCGCGGCGACCAGATCCCCGCGCTCTCCCCAGGGTGGAAGAGGGGCGTCACCGGCCGAGACCGCCTGCCGAGGGGACCGTCCTGCTCCGCGGATGGCGGTGTCCTCTCCTGCTGCCACCCGGACGCCCCGCTCAGACACCGAAGTAGCGAGCGTCCGGGTGGTGGAAGACGAGGGCCGAAACCGAGGCCTCCGGGTCCATCATGTCCCCCTCGGTGAGCGTGACGCCGATCTCTTCCGGCCGCAACGCCGCGAAGAGCTGGCGCTGGCCCCCGAGGTCCGGGCAGGCCGGGTAGCCGAAGCTGTAGCGCTTGCCCCGGTAGCGCGCCGCGAACAGGGCCTTGCGAGCGGCGGCGGTGTCCTCTGATGTCGCCGATGTCGCCGATGCCGCCGATGCCGCCGATGGCGACACCGGTTCGTCCGGGAATCCCCAGAGCGCCCGGAGCCTCCGGTGCACGTGCTCGGTCGCGGCTTCCGCCGTCTCGAGCGCCAGGGCGGCGTAGGCGTGGCTCTTGAGGTACTCCCCCTGGTGCTTCCACCTCTGGGCCTGCTCCTGGACCGCGTTCGGGGTCGGCCCCCCGAAGCTGGTGACGAAGAGCGCCACGTGGTCGCCGTCGAGCACATAGTCGGCCAGGCAGAGCCGGTCGCCGGTGGTCTGGCGGGGGAAGGTCCAGGCGGCCGCGACCCGGTCCGCGTCCGGATGGTCGGGGTCGAGAAGCACGATTCGCTCGCTCGGCCCCTCCCCCTCCCGGGCCACCCGCGCCGGGAAGAAGCGCCAGACCGCCCGGGCCCGGGCGCCGAGGCGAACGGCCTCGCCCTGGAGCTCTCGGACCAGCTCCCGGAGCTCTCCGAGCTTGGCGTCGCCGTTCGCCTCCAGCGCGTCGACCGAGCCCTTGAGGCCCAGGTGCTTGCCGTAGAGCATCTGCGGGTTGACGAGCTCCCAGACCTCGTCCAGCGGGAGCTCCTCCACGTGGCGCTCGAGGTCGGGGGGCGCCGGGGGTACCAGCTCCCGGCGGATCGACTCGGACGGTCCCGGGGAGATCGCCCCGCCCTCGGGAAGCGCCCGCCGGCCGCCGCCGAGGGCCTCCCCGTCCTGGTCCTTGGCGACCGTCTCGGCCACTTCCCGCTCCAGCTCCGGCCGGGCCCGCGGATCGCACAGGCGCTCCACCAGGGAGAGGCCGTTCATGGCGTCCTTGGCGTAGGTACAGACCCCGGCACCGTAGGCCGGTGCGATCTTCTTGTGGGTAAACCGCCGGGTGAGGGCCGCGCCGCCCACCAGGATCGGCGCGGCGACTCCGGCGGCGGCCAGGTCGCCGGCGGTCGCCACCATCTGCTGGGCGCTCTTGACCAGCAGGCCGGACAGGCCGATCACGTCCGGCCGGTGCTCCCGCGCCGCCTGGATCAGCACCTCGCTCGGCACCTTGATCCCCAGGTTGACCACCTCGAAGCCGTTGTTGGTGAGGATGATGTCGACCAGGTTCTTGCCGATGTCGTGGACGTCCCCTTTGACCGTGGCGAGGATCACCCGGCCCCGGCCGCGCGTGCTGTCGTCATCGCCCGTGCGCTCCATGTGGGGCTCCAGGTGGGCGACCGCTTTCTTCATCACCTCGGCGCTCTGGAGCACCTCGGCGACGATGAGCTGGTTGTCGTTGAACAGGCGCCCCACCTCGGCCATGCCGGCCATGAGCGGGCCGTTGATGATGTCGAGGGGCTCCGGCCAGCGGGGGTCGGCCAGGGCCGCGTCCAGGTCCTCCTCGAGCCCCACCTTGGAGCCCTCGACCACCGCTCGGGACAGGCGCTCGTCGAGGGGCAGGCTCTCCCGCGGACGCACCTCGCGCACCGTCTCGCGACCCCGGAAGTGGGCCGCGAACTCCTCCACCGCCCGCTCGCCGGCCGCCACGTCCCCCGGCTCGAGGTCGATCAGAGCCTCGGCCAGGCGGCGCTCCTCGTCCGGAATCTCGGCGTAGCGGGCCAGGCGCTCGGTGTTGACGATGGCGGCGTCCAGCCCCGCTTTGGTGGCGTGGTGGAGGAAGACCGAGTTGAGCACTTCGCGGCCGGCCGGCGGCAGGCCGAAGCTGACGTTCGAGACGCCGAGGATCGTCTTCGAGCGGGGAAACTCCTGCTTGAGCCGCCGCACCCCTTCGATGGTCGCCGCCGCCGAGCCGAGGTAGTCGGCGTCGCCGGTGCCGCAGGGGAAGACGAGGGTGTCCCACCAGATGTCCTCGGGCGCCACGCCCATCTCGTGCACCAGGAGCCGAAAGCTCCTCCGGGCCACCTCGAGCTTGCGCTCCACGGTCACCGCCATCCCCTGCTCGTCGATCGTCCCCACGACGAGCGCCGCGCCGTAGCGCCGGGCGAGCGGCACTACCCGCTCGAAGCGCTCCAGGCCGTTCTCCAGGTTGATCGAGTTGAGGATCGCCTTGCCCTGGCACCAGGTGAGCGCCTGCTCCATGACCTCGGGGTCGGTCGAGTCGATCATCAACGGCGCCTTGACCAGGCGGGTGATCTTGTCGAGGAAGGCGTTCACGTCCGCCACCTCGTCCCGGTCCGGGTCCTGGAGGCAGACGTCGATCACCTGAGCCCCGGAGCGCACCTGGGCACGGCCCACCTCGGCCGCCTCCTCGAAGGACCCTTCCGCCACCAGGCGCTTGAACTTCCTGCTGCCCAGGACGTTGGTGCGCTCGCCGACGAGGAGGGGCCGGTTGTCCTCGGTCAGCTCGACCGCCTCGAGCCCGGAGACGAACGCCCGATGATGGTCGGGAGCGATCCGGGGCCGCACGCCCCGGACCCGCCGCGCCAGCGCCGCCACGTGCGCCTCGGTCGTGCCGCAGCAGCCTCCGACCAGGTTGAGCCAGCCGCGCTCGGCGAAGCGGCCGACCGCCTCGGCAAAATCGTCGGCGCCCAGGGTGTAGCTGCCCTCCTCGTCCGGCAGGCCGGCGTTGGGTACGCAGGCCACCCGCGTGCGAGCGAGCTCGGCCAGGGTGCGCACGTGGTCGGTCATGAGGTCGGGCCCGGTGGCGCAGTTGAGCCCCACGTAGAGGAGGTCCTGGTGGGCGAGGGAGACGGCCAACGCCTCTGCGTCCTGGCCGGCGAGCATCGTCCCGGTCGGCTCGACGGTCACCGACACCGCTACCGGCAGGCGCCACCCCGCCTCGTCGAAGGCCTGGGCGATGCCCAGGAGCCCGGCCTTGACGTTCCGCGTGTCCTGGCAGGTCTCGAGCAGCAGATAGTCGGCGCCGCCGGCCATGAGCCCCACGGCCTGGACCCGGTAATGCTCCCGGAGCTCGTCGAAGGTGACCCCGCCGGTGACCGAGATCGCCTTGGTGGTCGGCCCCATGGAGCCGCAGACGAAGCGCGGGCGCTCCGGGGTGGCGAAGCGTGCACAGGAGCCGCGGGCGATCTCGGCCGCCCGGCGGTTGATCTCGAAGGCGCGATCCGCGAGGCCGTACTCGGCGAGCACCAGGGGCGTGGCACCGAAGGTGTTGGTCTCCACCACGTCCGCCCCGGCTTCGAGGTAGCGCACGTGGATCGCCTCGACCACGTCGGGCCGGGTGATCGAGAGATTCTCGTTACAACCCTCCAACTCGGCGCCGCCGAAGTCCTCGGCCGAGAGGCCGGCGGCCTGGAACGCGGTGCCGGTGGCGCCGTCCAGGGTGAGGATGCGGTCGGCCAGGGCCGCCTCGAGGGCGGCGGTGCGTTCGTCGAGATCGTCCGGTCGGGCCGGGGGGGACAGTGGATGCGACTCGGTCATGGAACAGCCTCCAAACTGAAACGACCCGTCCTCTGCATCACGAGAACGGGTCGTCGCCTCTCGGACAGCTCGATTGCTCCCCACCGGTCGCCTCCGACCTTCGTCGAAAGGGGTCGAAGGGCCCGGTGGGGGCCACATCCTCGCTTCGCCCGCGCGGATCGCGGTGCGGCGAGAAGGCACCTTGGGTGTCCGATCCCAGGTTGCCGCGCCCGGTGCTGCCGATCGCCGGTGTCGTCGATCGGCGGCCCGGACTGCTCGTGATGCGAGGACGAACCTAACGGAGGGCCGGAGGCCGTGTCAATCGATCGTGAGCTGGTCGAGCAGCCGGCCGATGGCCCGCGAGCTCTGCATGACGTAGAAGTGGATCGACGGCACCCCCCGGTCGAGGAGCTCCCGGGACTGTTGGAGGGCCCACTCGACCCCCACGTCCACGGCTCTCTCCGGCGCAACCGCCTCCACCTCCGCGGAGAGCTCCACCGGGATGTCGACGTGGAAGACGCGCGGGATCGAGGTGAGCTGCTTACGGGTGGCGAGGATCTTGATCCCCGGGATGATCGGCACGTCGATCCCCTCGGCCCGGCACAGGTCGACGTACTCGAAGTAGCGCGCGTTGTCGAAGAACATCTGGGTCACGATGTAGTCGGCCCCGGCCTCCACCTTCTCCTTGGCGCGGCGCACGTCGGTCACCAGGTTCGGCGCCTCGAAGTGCTTCTCCGGGTAGCCGCCGACGCCGATGCAGAAATCCGAGGCGTCGGCGTCGAGCAGGTCGTCCTCCAGGTACTTGCCCCGGTTCATGTCCGCGATCTGGCCCACCAGGTCCTTCGCGAAGAGGTTGGCGCTGCGACCGAACTGGAGGGGCTTCTGGTACCCGCTGTCGTCGCCGCGGACGGCCAGGACGTTGTCGATCCCCAGATACCGGAGCTCGATCAGAAAATCCTCGGTCTCCTCGCGGGTGAAGCTCCGGCACAGGATGTGGGGCACCGCGTCCACGTCCCACTTGTTCTGGATCAGCGCGCACACGCCGAGGGTGCCGGGCCGCTTGCGCTTGACCCGCCGCTGGAAGCCCTGGGCGGTCTCCTCGTAGATCACCTCGGCGGCGTGGGAGGTGATGTCGATGAACGGGGGCCGGTACTGGACGAGGTCGTCGATCAGGGTCAACAGCTCGCCCACGTTGCCGCCCCGGAGCGGCGGGATGATCTCGAAGCTGATGAGAGGGCCCGCGGCCCGCTCCAGATGCTCGGTGACTTTCATTCGCTAGATACTTCTACTGGATCTGACTCGTGACGATTGAGTAGCGTCTCTCGAAAGCGTCCATTTCCGCCGCCTCGATCGACCTGGATGATCCTCTGGATCCCCCCCTACAACCCCCCGACCCCCTTCTCACCCCCCACAGGGGGAGAAGGGGGCGCCACCGCCCGAAGCGCTCGTCGAGTCGAGGCACGGAATCGTCAGCGCTCCGCGCGCCAGGACTGGACTCGGCAGTATAACGAAGCGGAAACCGGACGGTGGCAACGGTAAGATCCACACCATGATCCGGCCCGAGCCCCTGCTGCGCCGATGGTTGCGCCCGATCGGTGACCTCGCCGTCGGCGTGGCGGCTTTCTACGGGGCCTTCCTGGTCCGGATCCACGTGGCGGTGCCGTTCACCCACGATCTCCTGCCGGAGGATCGGCTCGGGTTCTTCCTCACCTTCTGGCCCCTGGTGGCGGTGACCCAGGTCCTGGCCCTCTACTTCTTCGGCCTCTACGACCGGTCCCAGCCACGCCAGACCCTGGAACGGGCTCGCCGCCTGCTGCCGGCGGTGACGCTCCTCGGGCTGGCGCTCGGCGCCTTCTTCTTCCTCGCCGACCGGACCTTCCCGCGCTCGGTGCTGCTCGTCTTCACCGCCCTCGACTTCTTCCTCCTGGGAGCCTGGCGCGCGGCGGTGGCGGTCCGCATCCGGCGCCAACCCCTACGGCTCGCGCTGATCGGCGGCGGATCGGTGGCCATGGAGCTGGCCGGAACGCTCCGGCGGGACCCCTCCCCGGAGCTCGAGCTCGTCGGCTGGATTCGGCGCTCGCCCGGCGACCGGCCTTCGGACGACACCGACCCCGAGGTGTCCGAGGCGCTGGGACCCTGCCTGGGAGCCATCGAGGACCTCCCCGAGCTCATCCGCTCCGGCCAGGTAAACGACCTGGTGATCGCGGAGGACGACTCGCCCTGGCGAAGCCGCCTGCTCGACACCCTGGCCCTCGCCCGGAGCGACGCCCGGGGCAACGTCCTGCTGCTGCCCGGGCCGTTCGAGAGCACCATCGGGCGGATGCGCTACCGCTGGGTCCACGACCTGCCGCTGATCGAGGTCGTGCGGGATAGCGAATGGCGCCTCCTCCGACCGGTGAAACGGAGCCTCGACCTGTTGGCCGGAACGCTCATGCTGATCTTGGCGACGCCGGTGATCCTGGCCTGCGCCGCGGTGGTCAAGCTGACCTCCCCCGGCCCGGTCTTCTACCGCCAGGAGCGCGTCGGCCGCGAGCTCAAGCCGTTCATCCTCTGGAAGCTCCGCACCATGCGCGTCGACGCCGAGCCGGAGAGCCGCGAGATCCTGGCCACCCTGGAAGACCCCCGCCTGACCCCCGTCGGGGCCGTGCTCCGCCGCTACCGGCTGGACGAGCTACCCCAGCTCTTCAACGTCCTCGAAGGGTCCATGAGCCTCGTGGGACCGCGCCCCGAGCGGCCGGGGTTCGTCCAGCGCTACCTGGACGAGGTGCCGGGGTATGCCGAGCGCTTCTCGGTGGCCCCCGGCCTGACCGGCCTCGCCCAGATCAACGGCGAGTACCATTCGACCGCCCGCAACAAGCTGCGCTACGACCTGGCCTACATCGCCAACTGGAGCCTCTGGCTGGATCTCGCGATCCTGGTACGCACGGTGAAGATCGTGTTGACGTCACGGGGGGTGTAGGGTGCGCTTCAGCGCACCGGGCCATGGTCTGGTGCGCTGAAGCGCACCCTACGCGCACCCTACGCGCACCCTACGCGCACCCTACACCTACCGAAGCTCTCGTCGCACGGTGCTCGGCACCTGGCTCCGCAGCCGGGGGGCGAGCCGCACCGCGTCGGAGAACGCTTCCACCGCCCGCTCCCGCTCGCCCCCTTCACCGACAGCGAGGAGCGCCCGGCCCAGGTTCAGGTAGAGCTCCGGCCGCGGCTCGAGAGCGATCGCCTCCTCGTAGACCGCGACCGCACGCCGGGGCGACCCGGCCAGCAGGTGCTGGGCCGCGAGGGACGCCGGCACCGTCACGTCGGCGGGATCGAGGGTCCGCGCCTGACGCAGGAGGCGGAGGTTGCCGCTGAGGATCTGCCGCGGGATCTCACCGGTCGCAGAGACCGCCTGCGCCGTCACCACGTCGACCACGCGCAGACGCTTGCTGGCGCCGATCCGGTCCTTCGAGCGCACGGTCTGGCCGACCAGCGCCAGCGCCAGGGCCAGAGTGACCGCCCAGGCGAGCAGGCGGCGCAGGCCCCCGGCCTGCCATGGGGCACCGGGCTCGGGCGCGTCCTCCGCCGCCACCCGGAACAGCCAGGCGCCCAACAGAAGAACTGGGTAGGCGGCGAGAGCGAAGCGGAACGGGAACTGCCCCAGGGCGAGGACCGCGACCGCCGCGAGGGCGCCCAGGGCGAACCCGCGATCCTCCCGTGACCGCCGCGCCGCACCGCGCGCCACCGCACGCCCCAGGAGCCACAACGCCCAGCCGAGGGCCACCCAGCCGAGGATGCCCCATTCCGCCCCCGCCTCGAGGAGCTCGTTGTGGGCGTTGGCGAAGAACGGGTCCACATGCCCCGGATAGAGCTCGACGCCCTCGTCGAGGAGCGCCAGCTTGGCGCGCGCGAACTCCGCCCGATAGGCGCCGTGGCCGACGCCCAGAACCGGGCTCTCGCCGACCATCCAGAGCGCCGCCCGCCAACCGTCCAGGCGTCCCGAAACCAGCGCGTCGATCTTCCCTTCGCCGAGGAACTCGGCCGCGCGCGCCACCCGCTCGCGCAGGGGAGCGACCGCCAGCACGATCAGCACGACCGCCAGCAACGCCCCACCCCCCGCCGCCACCGCTTGCCGTGGCCGAAGCCGCGCCGCCCAGAGCACGACGCTCCCGACGAGCACCGCCACCAGGCCGGTGAGGGTCTGGGTCACGGCCAGGCCGTAGAGGCAGAGCGCGAGCACCGCGCCCCACAGCAGCCGGCCTCGACGGTCCACGGCGGGCGCCGCGAGTCGCCACTGGGCCACGAGCACGGGCAACACCAGGAAGGCCGCGAGATCCCCCGTGTTGCCGGCGAGCGACGACACACCGAGCCGACCGGCCTCCTCGCCCCGGGCGAACGCGAACGGGCGGTACAGGTCGTGGTACTGCAAGATGCCCACAAGCGCCAGCAGCGAGCCGCTCACCCCGAGGCCGCCGAGGAGCCTCCCGAGTCGCTTCGAGGAGAGCGCCAGGCTCCAACCGACCAGGCAGGCCAGACCGATCCAGAGGTCGGCCAGGGCCTGACGGACGTGCTCCGGGTGCTCGGTCGTGGCCAGCCCGAGGGTGGCGACGAGCGCCAGTGGCACCGCGGCCATCAGCACGCGCCGCCGCCAGGGGGGAAGGCCGCCCTCCTCCGCCTCGCCCCGGCCGAGCGCCGCGGCGAGGGCGAAGCTCGCGAGGGAAGCGAGGCCCAGCCACTCGGCGAGCAGCAGCTTCGGCAGCCGGAAGCTGTCGAGGGCGGTCGCGCTGACCACCAGCGGCACCGCCAGCACCAGCGCCCAGATCAGCCCATAGCCGACGAGCGCGAGCGGTTCGCGGGACTTGCGTGGGGATCGAGAGCGCTTCGACACGAGGTATCCGACGGTGGAACGTGGATTCGGAGCCGGCAGATGCTAGCAGAAAGGCTCCGGAGAACGCCGCCGGAGCCAGTGGAAGAACGCCACTCCCACGAGCGCTCCGACGCCGTCCGCCACGAGATCGATCCACTCCGGCGAGCGGCCCGGCACGACGGCCTGGAGAGCCTCGGTCAGGGCGCCATAGACCGTCGCGGCGAGGACGGCGACCAGCAGGGGCGCACCGAAGCCGCCGCTCGACCGCCACCGCCCGAGGAGCGCCGCCAGGACGCCGAACAGGAGGAAGTGGACCGCCTTGTCCGCGCCCGCCTGCTCGAGGGCGCGGAGCCAGGCCCGGCTCGACGGCGCGGCCGAACCCGGCACGAGCAGCGCCACGGCAACCAGCAGAGCCCAGCCGAGGGCGGCGGGGCCCGGCTCCGCCAGCCGTGCGAACCGACGAGTCAAAATGGAGGGTACGAGTGATCGCATGAGGGAATTCGGACCGCTTTGCGGGGAACGGACATCGAGACTCCGAGGTACCATATCGGACTGTCGGACCTGCCGCCCATGCCCTCACCACGCCTCCCCATCGCTCCTCGGCATCCCCTGGCCGCCGCCGTCGCCGGCGCCGTGCTGCTGTTGCTCGGCGCCCTCGCGACAGAGGAGGCGCGGCTCGGCGCCGAACGCTCGGAGCTCGCCGAGATCGCCCAGGAGCTGAGAGTCGACCGCCCGGAGCTCCTGCGCGAGATCGGGCACGCCGGAGACGGGGCCCGCGCCCGGCTCGCGGTGGCGAGCGCCCTGCTGGCGACCGAGCTGGGACCGCCGGAGGGAGCCGTCGAGCCCGACCTGTCCCGCCGCCGGCTCGAGGCGGCCCGGCGCCTGGCCGCGAGCGCCCTCGAAGACCGCCCGGCCTCCTGGCGGGCCGCCACCGTCACCGGCACCGCCACCTACCTGGCCTGGTCCGGGAGCCGGTCCCGCGAGCCGGACCCCCGGCTGCTCCAGGAGTACCACCGCTGGGAAGAGCCCCTGCTCCTGGCCCGGCGTCTCGCCCCGGGACGGGACGAGCCCGTGCGCGCGCTGGTGAGCGCCTACGTCGAGCTCTGGCCGGCGCTCTCGGACGACAAGCGGCGCCTGGCGCGCGAGCTGGCCGGGCGGGCCCTGCGGAACCGGCAGACGTTCGACCGGCTGATCGAGTCATGGCTGGCCACGGCCGGGACCGGCCCCGACGCGCTCGCCGCGATCCCGGACGAGCCGTGGGCCTGGGAGCGCATCGCGTCGACCATGGCGAATCGGGCCGACTGGACCGCGTTCTGCGACGCCCGGCAGCGGCACCGGGGCGCCCTCGAACACGGCTTGCAGCGGCACCTCGACGACGCCCGCGTCCAGCTCGACCGGGGGCAGATCCTCGCCGCCCGCGCCGCGCTCCTCGAGTTGATCGCCAGGACGCCGACGGAGCCGCGCTTCGCCCCCGTGGTGGATGCCGCCCTCCGCGCCGCTCCACCCGGCCCGCCCCACCCGGAGCTGCTCCCCGGCTTGCGCTCCTGGCTACGCTGGCACCTCGCGGCCACGGCCTCCGGGGGCACCGGTCTGTCGCACGATGCGCTCGCGCGCCTGCGCTCGGCGGCCTTCCCCGGGAGCCTCGGAACCGACGACCTGCCACTCGCCGCTCGAGCCACCCTGGCCCTCGGCGAAGCCAACTCGGTCCAGCGGGCCGAGCGGATCGAACGCAAGGCCGACGACCTGTGGAGCGACTCGTGGGGGCTCTACTTCATCGAGAAGGCGAGCGCGCTCGCCGAGCGCGGCCACACGGACGCGGCCCGCGCCACCCTCGACCGCGTGCACCCGGCATGGCGGGATCAGCCGCTCTTCCTCGATCTGGCGGCGAGGCTCGCCCGAACGGATGGACGATCAAACCAGACCGGCGAGGCCGCCCGCCTCCGCGCCGCCCTCGAACGGCAGCGGTCCAGGAGATGGCCCGTCACCGCCTGGAGCTGGAGCCACCCGACGCCGGTTCTCCGCATGCTCGTGGAGGAGCCGGGCAACGGCCTGCGGATCGCCATCGCGGAGGCCCCAGCGGCCGGGTCCGCCGTCGAGGTGCGCCTGGACGGCGAGGGGGCGGGCTGTCGCGAGGTCAGAAACGGCGACACCATCACCCTTGCGATGCCGATTGCTCCCGGACCGCACTCCCTCGAGCTCGCCACCCTGGCCGGCGAACGGGTCTGGCCCGGCCCGGTCGAGTTGCGCTGACCCGCGTCCCGCACCAGCGTCCGTCGCGGGAAGGCGGCCGGCGGAGGCCCGGAGCGATCGCTCAGCCCGCGCTCCGACGGGGCGACTCGGCGACGAGGGCGGCGCCCAGAATCACGGCGCACACCAGGGCGTTGGCCGGCATGGTGAGGCCGAAGTCGACCATCTCGTGGAGGCCGACCGACACCAGGGTCCCCAGCCCCGCCGCAACCGTCGCCTGCTCCTCGCACCGGCGCAGGCGGCCCAGCCGTCTCGCGAGGCCGAGCGCCACCGCGGCCACGCCGATCAACAGCGCCAGCGCACCGACCACGCCACCGGTCACCAGGACCTCCAGCGGATCGCTGTGCAGGTGCCACCAGGTCAACCCCACCTCCGCCGGCTGCACCAGCGGGAACGCTTCGAGGAACGTGCCCAGACCGGTCCCGGTCCACGGGAACGAGCGCCAGAGCTCGAGGGCGCTGCCGGTGGCCTCGATCCGGTCGAGGGTCGCAAGGTCGTGGCCGGAGGTCCTGGCGAACCGGGCGAAGCCGGCGGCGCCGCCGGTCCCGAGGACCGCCACCACGCCGACCGCCAGCACCGCCGCCATCACCACCGCGGCCCGGGCGAGGAGCCGCGCGCGACGGCGGCGTGACCCCCTGGCCGGCGCCAGCGCCAGGCTCAGGCCCTCGACCCCGGCACCGACGGCGGCCGCCGAGAGGCCCGCCCGCGACCCGCTCATGGCCAGCGCCACGAAGAGCGTCAGCCAGACCAGCATGGGCGGCGCCACCAGGGCGATCTTCCGCTCCAAGGAGGCCGTCCGCGTCGCCCGGACCAGCGACCACCAGCCCCAGGCGAGGGTGATCGCCAGCGCCATCTCGAGCAGCAGGGCGAAGTGGTTGGGATTGATGAAGGTGCCGCGCAAGCGGTCGCTCCCCGGCACCGGCACGCCCCA
>Ga0210062_1000349_pt1 | contig 14221 bp, 10 predicted proteins | sample Muzzi_CordA_D2_FD_185528 | JGI IMG/M metagenome (GOLD analysis project Ga0210062, IMG submission 185528) | Wetland microbial communities from San Francisco Bay, California, USA, that impact long-term carbon sequestration - Muzzi_CordA_D2 (SPAdes) | ecosystem: Environmental > Aquatic > Marine >...
TAAGGTTTCAGGTGCCAGAAAAAAATAAAAGAAAGAACCAGAGGCTGGGAGGCGAGGAAGCTATAAGGCTGGAAGGTCAAAAAGATGGGGGCTCTAGTGCTGGGAAGCATGAATGCTATAATTCATGATAGTTATTCTCCTATTTAAGCCTCCTGGCTTCCAAGCTTTCAAGCATCCCGCGCTAGTGCATGCTTCATATGTTGGAATTTTTTGACAGCCCAATCAATTTTCGCAGTTAAAATCCGCAGTAATAGGGATTCGTGTGAACAAGATTCTCGAAATAAAAGGTCTTAAAAAGTACTACCCGGTTCTGGGCGGGGTTTTGCGGCATGAAATTGCCACCGTTAAGGCGCTCGACGGCATTGATCTGGATATTTATCGCGGCGAGTGCCTGGGAGTTGTGGGGGAATCCGGCTGCGGCAAGACCACGACCGGCAAGGCCGTCATTCGCCTGCACGACCCCAGCAGCGGGCATGTGTATTATCACGGGAAAAGCCCTGAAGACGGCGCGCCGGTTGATATTGCCGCAACCAGAATATCGGCGCTAAAACGTCTTGGGATCCGCAGCAAACTGCAAATGGTTTTTCAGGATCCGACAACCTCGCTCAACCCCCGCATGCTGGTCAAAAACATTATTGCCGAGCCCATCAAAACACGGGAGCGCATGGGCGGCCGCCAGCTTGAACAGCGGGTGATTGAGCTGCTTTATCTGGTCGGATTGACCCGGGATCATTTACTGCGCTATCCGCACGAGTTTTCAGGCGGCCAGCGCCAGCGTATTGCGGTGGCCCGTGCGATTGCGACTAATCCGGAATTCATCGTGCTCGATGAGCCGACTTCGGCCCTGGACGTGTCCGTCCAATCGCAGATTTTAAATCTGCTCAAAACCTTGCAGCAGCAACTAAACCTGACATATATGTTCGTCACTCACCATTTACTGGTCGTTAAATATATCAGCCATCGTTTAGCGGTGATGTATCTGGGAAAAATTGTCGAGATTGCCGGGACCCAGGACCTGTTTTCAAACCCGGTGCATCCTTACACCCATGCCTTGTTGTCGGCCATTCCGATCCCGGATGTCAAGGGCAAGCAGCGGCGCATTGTGTTGTCCGGTGACGTACCCGGCTCGGTTAACCCCCCCACCGGCTGCCGCTTTCATACGCGATGTCCCTTTGCGGTCGACCGCTGTTTGAGGGAGGAACCCCTGCTTGAAAGCGTGAGTCATGGGCACCTGGTGTCCTGCCATCGCAAGGGTGATATGCAAAAACTGGTGGCGGATAGATTCGGCCAAAAAAGGATTGGCGGCCGGGCTTAAAAAATGATAAATGGTTTAAAAATGCTTGCAAGCTTGGAGGCCAGGAAACTTGGAAGCCGGGCGGATTGGAAATTTAAAACGGTTATTGACCTTCCAGCCAAAAACAAGGAGATATTATGAAGACTACGATTGTTTATGTTCTTATACTTTTAAGTTTATTAATTTTTTCGAGCTCAGCCAGCGCCGCGGATATTAATCCCAAAGTCGAATTGGAAACATCTAAAGGCAAGATTGTGCTGGAGCTTTATGTGGATAATGCGCCTGAAACCGTAAAGAACTATTTGGCTTATGTTGATGCAAATTATTATGACGGTACGATTTTTCACCGGGTAATTCCGAATTTCATGATTCAGGGGGGCGGTTTTACGCCTGATATGAAGCGCAAAACCACCCAGGCGCCGATTAAAAATGAAGCCGATAAAGGTCTAAAAAATGACCGGGGGACGATCGCCATGGCCCGCACCGGAGACCCCCACAGCGCCACGGCGCAGTTTTTTATTAACACCAAAAATAATGACTTTTTGAATCACAGGAGCAAAACCCAGCAGGGCTGGGGATATGCAGCCTTCGGTAAGGTCGTCGAAGGGATGAATACGGTGGATGCCATCTCGGCCGTTAAAACAGGAGCCGCCGATGGATTTCGGGACGTCCCCGAGGAGCCGGTTGTTATTATAAGCGCCAAGCGATTGAAGTAAAAGTGGTTTCATAACCTCTTCTAATGTTCGTGAGCTGCGTTGTCCCACGAATTGAAATGCTCACGTACTAACGTGTACGCTCCGCTTTAAATGCGAGGGACGCCTTGCTCACGAACATGATCTGAGGCTCTGAAACCACTTTTGATTTGTTGTTATAGTTTTTATTTTGCAATCATAAAACAAACTATCCTCTGCGCGCGCTCTGCGAGCTCTGCGGTGAAAAATGCATTTAATTGAATTCGAAAGGAATTTATGACTGAAAAGACAGATTCGAAAAAGGTATTGGTGTTGCTGGGCAGTCCGCGAAAAAAGGGCAACAGTGCAACGCTTGCGCACAAAATCATTGAGGGAGCTGAATCTGCCGGTGCAACTGTGGAGCAAATCTATCTTCACGGCCGGAATATCGCAGCGTGTCAGGCCTGTTATGCTTGCCAGAAACCGGACAGCAAGGGCTGTGCGATCGATGATGATATGCAGCCGATCTATCAAAAGCTCCTCGACGCCGATGCCTGGGTTATTGCCAGTCCGGTATACTGGTTTAGCATGTCGGCTCAGACCAAGCTGTTTTTAGACCGCTGCTTTGCGCTGCTTGCTTACAAGGAGGGTGCTTTTGCGGGCAAACGGGTTGCGGTTGCCATGAGCTACGGGGATGCGGACCCGTTTATTTCCGGTTGCGTCAATGCGCTGCGCACTTTCCAGGATGCCTTTGCCTATGTCGGGGCCAAGATGGTGGGCATGGTTTACGGCAGTGCCGAAAAGCCCGGCGAGATTGAATCGAATCAAAGCCTGATGCAGGCGGCCGAGGTCCTCGGCCGAAAATTGGTCACATCATAACAGGCACACGCTAAACTTGTACTTTGCGACTCTCATCCCCCACGATCTCTCCGGCCGCGTCAATGGATAGCAATGAAGCCGCCGTTTTCCCTTTTTCACCCGGTTCAACGACGACGCAATGTGCTTCCTTGCCGCACCAACTGCCCGAATTGACATACACGCGGTCTTTGACGAAGAGGGAATCTTTATCAATTTTGGCATTGTGGGTGTGCCCGAACACCACGACCTTATGGCCGTGCTGTTCGCTCAACCGGTCGCCGAATTTTTCCAGATCCCCCTCGCTGGCGAGCATCCTTCCGACTTTAAACGGCTGGTCATGGAAGGCCATGTTTTTATATAAGGATTTAACCTGATCGACGGAAATCGTTTCCTGCCCGGACATAATAATTTGCCGGGCATCGGCGCGCTCGGCCAATCCTTCAATGATAGCTTCGAAGATGCTGTCGCGCCCGGTCACCAGATCAAACGCGTCGTCCAGGTAGCCGATTAAATCCTTAAAACCTCTAACGTACCCTCCCAGGTGCTCTGACAACCGTGTAATCGGATAGCCGATCGGCAGGCCGTTCGCCACGCTCGGGTAACTCTGGTTAAAAAGCGTGAAGCGGTGTCCATGCTCCGCATAGAGGCCCAATTCTGCATCTAGATAGCCATCTTCTGGTATCGTCATGACCCCCGGAATTTCCGCCTGAAGCTGGGCTGCTGTCAGATCATAGTCGTGATTGCCGTGGACGTAGTACAGATTGATATCCGAAGCAGCAATCTGGCGCAAACTATCCAGAATGGTTTTGTTTTCCTGGCTGGCAAAGATTGAATCATATGTCGGCGGAATATCATCGAACGGACATACCCAGGTATCGAAAACATCGCCCAACAGTACAAGATCCTTGACATTATTCTTTCCGGCACGGATTTGCTTGTCTAAAAAGTTTAACAGCCGATCACGGTGCTTGGACGGAAAAAATCGAGCGCGTCGATTCGGTTCGGGATCCCGGTAGCGAGCGTCATCCCCCAGATGAATATCACTGATAAAAATTCGTTTACCTGACATATTTACCTCCTGTGGTCTGAAGGTTTATTAGTATTGCGGCAAGCACTATACAATTGTATCCGGCAATCCAAATTGTCAAACATTATTTGCCGGACTTGATTATCATCATTAATTAAAATACCAAATCTTTTCTATTCAGCGGGTGAGTATCTTATAACGGTCTCTCAGCCAGGACAACGCCAGGGTGACTAGTTCAAGCGTGGGATAAATCATGATCCTGGTTTTGGATTCAAATTGTATTTGCACTTCCGTCGCATTGGGTCCGTAAATCCAGCCAATGACAGGTTTTTCTGCCGGTGATGCTTCAACCACCTCGTTCAGAGCCTCGGCGACATTCAGAAAGGAAAACTCGGGCAACGGGGCAAGGGCAACACAGATAATTCCATCCACATGGGGATCATTCAAAACCGCCTTCAAGGTCACCGAATAGGTTTTGCATGCGCCATGCATCATAACCGCCGGCCAAATATCAAGGGGATTTGAAAGCGGCATCCAGCCCGGCGAGAGCGCGGCCACCTGATCAATGACCCCGGAACTTAGAGACGCCAGGCGAAAGCCGTGTTTCTCCAAACCATCGCTGATCATAATACCGGCTCCACCTGAGTAGGTGATCACAGCAACCCGGTTGCCTTTCATGGGCGGAAGATTACACAGGGATTTAACGGCATAGGGCATCTGCCCGCTCTCTTCCAAAAAGGTAACACCGGTTTGTTGCAAGGCCGCTTGCAGCAGTTTATAATTGCCGGCCAGGCTGCCGGTATGCGACATGGCGGCTTTCGCCCCGATTTCACTGCGGCCGCTCTTATGCACAACGATCGGCTTTTCTTTTACAACCCTGGCAGCCAGGGCTAGAAAATCTTTGCCCTGGTTAAGACCTTCCATATGGATGGCAATGATCTTTATGTCCGGATCTTCAGCAAAATACTTTAATGCATCATAAAAACCAATATCGCAGGAATTTCCGAGATCCACGCCTTTGCCGATCAAGCCACTGAATTGAGTCGCTCCGACAAAATGAATTCCGGATTGACAGATGAGCCCCACCCCAACGCGCTGCTTTGTCACCGGCATAAACGAGGTTGTAAAACTGGCAAAACTATTAATGACGCCCAGTGTATTGGGGCCCAGAATGCGGATCCCCTCTCTTGCGGCCATTTCTGCCATCTGCTGCTGCATTTGATGACCGCGGCTATCTGCATCGTTAAAGCCCTGGTTGACCACAATAGCCGCTTTGATGTTAGCGGCAACGCAGTCTTGCAAAATACTCAGGGTTGTTTTGCGTGGAGATGTGATGACGGCCAGGTCGATTTTCTTTTTCACAGCGGTTACACTCGGGTAAGCTTTTTTCCCGAGAATTTCCCCGGCATTGGGATTCACCGGATAAATTTCTCCAGAATAACCAAATTCGGACATGATTTCCATTAGATTAAATGAGCCCGGCCCGCTCTTGCGGCTGATTCCAATCAGCGCGACACTTTTGGGGTCCATAAAATGTTGCATGCAATATCCTCTTGTCAGCCTGAATTATTTGACAGCATTGCCTAATCGAGCAGGATGCAGGTATTCTCTTTATTAAATGAAAGCCGGCAATAATCAAGGCAAAACTAAAGGGAGATCGGTCTGAATAATTATGAAAATAAAAGCATGCGCTTTGATTTTAATGAATTTACACTTATCTTTTCCCTAGGTTGAGCGGTTCAGGGCTCAACGCTTGTCCGCCTTGTATGGTTCAGGGCTGAATAACCCGAAACAAATCATGTCATGGGAATAATAAATTGATATACCGTAAATCAACCGGAGATCAACCGACTGAAATTTATACGTTCATTAATCGGCGCAACCTCATGAAACTGTTCTGTTTGGCAGGCATCAGCATGATTTTTGCAACCAGTGCCTGCGATTTTCACAAGGTTGACGCTCAGACTGAAACTCACTCAAAGAAAGAAAGCAATATGGAATCATTACAATTTGGCGCAACGACTCAACATACTATACCGCCCATTGATGCCGTAACCGCATCTGAGACTGAAACAGCAACATTTGCTTTAGGCTGATTCTGGGGACCGGACTCCCGGTTCGGGAGTATGGATGGCGTTATCAGAACCCGGGTTGGCTATGCGGGCGGCAAGAAAAAAGATCCGACCTATCGCAGCATCGGCGACCACAGCGAAACGATCCAGATCGATTACGATCCGGCGCGCATATCATACAAAAAACTGCTTTCCGTTTTCTGGCATAGCCATAACCCGACTCAACGTTCCTGGAGCCAGCAGTACAAGTCGGCCATTTTCTATCACAATGAGAAGCAAAGAAAGCTGGCTCTTGAAACTCAAGCTTTTGAGGAACAGCAGAGAAATCAGAAGATCCAGACCGAAATTGTGCCATTCACGCAGTTCTACCTGGCGGAAGATTATCACCAGAAGTATGGGCTGCGCGGGCACAGTGATTTGATGGGGGAATTTAAGACCATGTATCCCGGCAACCTTGATTTTGTCAATTCGACTGCTGCCGCGCGGGTCAATGGTTACATCAGTGGTCACGGTACACCTGAAGAGATCAGAGCCACCATCGAAAACCTGGGCCTATCGACGGCAGGCCCGGCGCGGCTGCTGGCAACCTCCAGTAGATGGAAAAATTAGCCCTGATCGAGCGAAGCCCAATTAGCGGGTATTGGGTATTGGCTATCAAGTATTGGTTTTGAGGTCTTTGGTATCTCATTCCATTTTTCTCTCCGAGCCGGAGGCCATTATTCCAATATTCCATGGGTTATGTGACTGCCAACACCACCCCTCTCTCCGAGCTGTAAGCTCTACGAGCCGGAAGCTGGGGTGAAGTCAAAGCCTGACCCTCCCTCCGGGCTGTAAGCCTACGGGCAGGAAGCTGGGCCAGGATTCTTTACTTAGCTTTACACAGGACGGGGGCCATCCAATGGAAAAAAGTAGATGGGTGCCCCCGTTTCATTGTCAGAAAGGATGGCGGAATGGGGCTGGCTAAGCATCAATCATGGTATGATCTGCTGGACGACCGTCAAAAAAACGGGCTTAACACGATCAGGCACCGGATCGAATCATCCGGGCAAGGGTCTTTAAATACTCTGACCGGCGGCAAAGTGATTGAAATCCTTGAATCGTGGCTGATGGACGACGAACAGAAACAGTTTCTGGCGGCCAATACCTGGGATATATACTTTCTTTTCGCCGCGGCAGACATGCTTAACTCCACAAGCTCAGACTGCGCTGATAATCAGGCGCTAAGCCATTTCACGAATGATGCTGCCGTGTTTTCCCCGAGCCCTGAATCCAGAGGCACGTTTTGGCCTTCACCGGATATTGGCGATGAGCCGCAAGCTGAAATTCTCGAATTGATCGGCCAAGGGTATCTTGCCTCAAATACCATGGCTGATGCAATCCCGCCCCGGATTCCGTATGGCGACGAGGATTTTATCAACATCCAGTTCCTGGCGGCCTGTTTGCGGTTGGCCATGGCCTTTAACCTGGCGGCGCCTGATACGTTAAATCACCTGCAGGACTTGTTGCCTCCGGCCGCCGCCGGCGAAGAATCCGCACCGGATCGGTATTTTTCCGTGGTCTCAACCGGTGCCCATCCCCATGTGCAGGCCACCGTCCTGGCACAGGTGTACTGCAGCGATGCCGAAGTCCACCGGGCGCTCAAACACTATGAATCCTATCTCCAGCGTCTGCTGTATAACCTGAACCGCATTATCCGGCCGCGCTTCTTATTTACAGCGGTACGTTTTGAAATCACGCCACGCGGATATCAGCCGATTGATTTCAAATTCGGCGTGGATACTTCTGCCGCACTGCAGCTGTTTGCAGGGAACACGCTTTACAAAGACCGGCGCGTTTTTCTAAGAGAGCTTGTGCAAAACGCCGTCGACGCCTGCAATCTGCGGCAAATGCACGAACCGGATTTCACCCCCTCGATCGATATTGAATTCAGCCCCGATCTGGCCAGGATCACGTTTCGTGACAACGGGATCGGGATGAGCAAGCAGTGGATCGAGAAATATTTCCTTAACATCGGTTTGTCGTTTTATCAGTCTGGTGAAATCACCCGCATTAACCGCGATGCGAAAATTCAATTCAGTTTCATCAGCCAATTCGGCATCGGATTTCTTTCAAGTTTTCTGGTTGCCGAAAAGGTGGTTATCCAAACGCGTCAAGCCCGATCCGAAGGCTATATCATTACCATCAGCCACATTGACGACTATTTCGATGTGCGGGTTGTTGAAGGGGAAATCTCGGTCGGCACCGAAGTTACGGTCATTTTAAAAGAAAATCTGCTGCAATACTGTCGCAGCATGGAATACCTGGGTTACCTGAAAACCAATGTGCGTTTTTTGCCGATGGCCTTAAATTTTGTGGATGAAAAAGGCAAACATACGGTTCTCGGTCAGGAGTCGCTTAGCTATGATGACGAAATACGCTGGGGCACTAAATTTACCACCAAACTGGAGTTTGAAAGCTCTCAGGGGTATCTGCTGTTAAGGGTTTTAGAAAACCATCAGTACATTTATGACATGGAATCTTGCAGGGGAGGCGTGTCGATATTTCAGGACGGGATATTTATTACCCAGGTCGATTACCTGCTGCCGGACAGCGCCGGCGAATACGTCATCGGCCGGCTCAACCTGGTCGGTGATGAGAAATGCGAACTGAGCATGGATCGCAACCGCCTGCTCTGGAATAAAGATCAGATGGCCCGGACCAAAAAGCGCGTTTTGAAGGGACTCGTGAAGATTGTCAACCGTCTGCTGGAAACGCTGGCCGGGCAACTGCCGCCCGAAAACATTCAGCGCAATATCATTGTGAAGGTGGCGTCCTTTTTTGACTTCAACACGGTGGATGATTCCATTTACGACGCACTCAACAAAGATATCTGCATGCAGGTCGAGGACCAGTTCCGCAGGTTCTTTAAAATCCACCACTCCCGTTTTGATCTGCGGCATAAACCGCATGGCGCGGATTCGAATGCGCACGGATATATATACCGGTGGCAGCAGCGTGTCATCGACGGTTATAAAGAGAAGGCGAAGGGGAAAGCGAAGCTTGTTTGATTAGTTGATTGGCTGATAGGTTAAATAGTCATTTATTGACTTATCAAAACCCGGTTTTAAGTTTTGAATTAGGACCATTAAGCCAGACTAAAAAAGCAACCATTTTTTATAATTCTTTTTAGAAAAATGAATAGAGGTAAAATATGAAACGTTTATACTGTAAATTTGAAAAAGTCGGAGAAGTCGCTTTCGGAGCGACGCTGCTTCTGATTGCAATTGTTTGCTGCATAGCCGGTTTTGTTATCCTGGCTCCGGTTTTCGGCCTGTTCCTGGCAGTTCCGGTGATTATATTTTCCATTTACCTGTTCAGCACACCCCCCAGCAAGACGTGTTCGATTTAATCGAGATTATCTAATCAGCCGCCCTCTCGTTTCACTCGCTCGACAGGCGCAGACGGACACTGACCTTTGCCTCCGCGACATGCGGAGGCAATAATACTAATCCTGCTAAAGCAGGATAATATCGACGTATATGCCTAAGTGGCATTGTGCCTTTGCCTGAGCAGTCGCCCAGGCAATTAGAATTTATCGTCTGCGTAAATCAGCGTGTGTCTGCGGTAAAAATTTTTCATCGTATTTTTCAGACAATCGAGAACAACAGCACATATTTCCAATGTTAAACGAAAAAATCCGGCATCAGCTCGGCGTTCGGATCGACGGCATAGCTGCTGAGATCGGAGATCCCCTCGGCCTTCAGAACGGCATCGTCAACAAAAAAGTTGCCGGTGCACTTGCGGCTGGGTTTGGTCAGGATCGCGTGGGCGGCGTCCGCCAGGATCTCCGGCTTGCGTGAAGCCCACACCATCTCCTCACCCCCGAGCAGATTTCGAACGGCGGCGGTTGCGATGGTGGTTCGCGGCCACAGGGCGTTGACGGCTATTCCTTGGGATTTTAGCTCCTCGGCCATGCCGAGAACACACATGCTCATACCGAATTTGGCCATGGTGTAGGCGACGTGGGGTGCAAACCATCTGGCCTCCATGTTAAGCGGCGGTGACAGGTTCAAGATGTGCGGGTTTTCGGCCTTTGCCAGGTGCGGGATACATTTTTGCGAGCACAAAAACGTGCCGCGCGTGTTTATCTGGTGCATCAGGTCGTAGCGCTTCATCGGCGTCGACACTGTGTCGGTCAGGAGAATCGCGCTGGCGTTGTTAACCAGAATATCGATCCTGCCGAATGTCTCAACCGTCTTAGCCACCGCCGCTTCCACCTGGTCCTCAAAGCGGATGTCCACAATGCACGGCAGCGCCTTGCCGCCGGCCGCCTCGATCTCCTCGGCAGCGGTATAGATCGTTCCCGGCAGCTTGGGGTGCGGTTGGGTCGTCTTGGCCGCAATGGCAATATTGGCGCCGTCTTTGGCGGCGCGCAGCGCGATCGCTTTGCCGATGCCGCGGCTGGCGCCGGTAATGAACAGGGTTTTGTCTTTTAGACCGGTCATGGATCCCTCCCTTAAAAATAATTTATTATTGTCAAATGAATATTGAATAATTTACGAAACTTCAAAACGTCCCTATCTATTTTTAGGCTAATGGCACGGTTTCTTGATAATTAAACCGGCCGGAACAGTGAAATAATTGAACGTCGAACATCCACGCCAAGGCGTAATCTGACGTTCAATGTTCATTTGTTTATTCAGTCTATTGATTAGGGCTTTCAACCCTGAACCCTCCGGACAAGCGTTGAACCCAGAACCCGAACCCTTCAACCTAAACTATAAATAACCATTTCAAATATATTGTCCAAAAAAAGACGGCGATATTGACAATTTCAAGCCTGGATATATAGCATGAGATATAAATTCAAAGCTAAAATTTGAGAATCATATTTTTCGATTCCAGCTGCTTTGATAATCTTCCTGCTCTTAATATTTCACGCGATAGTCATTCCACTCAGGATAAGGAGATCATTATGAAAAAAGTATCAACGTGCCTCACTGTCATTGTTTTCTGGTGTATATCTTTATTTCCTGCAAACACTTTTAGTAATCCCTGGAACGGCAAGGTGGTGATGCAAGCCTTCTGGTGGGATTGCTGGAATGAGAAATATCCCCGGGACTGGTACACCTTTCTGGCCAAGCTCAGTCCCCGGTTGCGGGAACTGGGCGTTGACGGTATCTGGATCCCGTCCCCGGCCAAGGGCAATGCGGGCATCAACAGCATGGGATATGACCTTTATGATCATTATGACCTGGGGGATAAGGATCAAAAAGGATCCGTGGCGACCCGGTTTGGAGATAAGGACAGTCTCCTGCGACTGGTCGCCGTGGCCCATGCCAATGGATTGGAGGTGTATCCGGACATCGTGTTGAACCACGTCATCGGCGGTGAGGCGGACCCGGCGGCACCCGGGGATAAATTCAAGCGATTCCGCTATCCAGGATTTTTAAGTGCGGTGAATGGGCGCTGGCCCAAGGACCATTGGAATTTTCATCCCAATCCGGATCATCCGTGTACTACCGGGGACTGGTGCGAGCAACATTTCGGACCCGACATATGCTTTCTTGACAGCGAACATGGCGGCGGTGGAAACGGCCGCTATATGCTTGACCGGGGGCGGGAGTGGCTGGTGTGGCTGACCAGACAACTTGGTGCCGACGGGTTTCGCTTTGATGCGGTCAAACACTATCCGGCTTATGTGGTTGAGGACCTGCTGTTTAACGCGATGGGAGATCGGATTGATTATTTTGCTGTGGGAGAATACGTCGGAAACAGGCAGCAGCTGGATTCCTGGGCCGGCGAAACCAAAAATCGGGCCGGAACATTTGATTTTGCACTCAGACTGGCCCTGGCCGATATCATACAAGCGGGCGGTCTTTTCGATATGGGCAGTCTGCCTAATTATCAGCAGATTAATCGAGTTAAAACCGTGCCTTTCGTGAACAATCATGATACCTGGCGTGGCGCCTTCTGGGATTCGGAGCCCGGATCCAACTCACACGACGATCGTTTTGGTGATTGGCGGCGAAACGACGCTGAACTGGCCCCGACCATTGATCCGGATAATTCCAGGGCGGATGTGGCCTACGCGGCGGCCATTGCGGTGGATGGTAGTCCCATGGTATATTACGAGGATCTATTTATTAACTACGGTTCGGCGCGTTTTAATGTCGATCCCGCTGCGCTTCCGACGCGGGATTATCTGGTAAACTTGCTCTGGTGTCACCGGATGCTCCAATTTAAAGGTGGCGCCTACAAGGTCAGGTTCCAGGGATCCCCCGACCTCTTGATCATTGAACGCAGCGGCAAGGCCTTAATCGGACTTAATGACCACGGCAGCCAATGGCTCAGTATCCGGGTTCAAACGGATTTCGGCCCGCGGGTTCGCCTGCATGATTACAGCGGTGGCAATCAGAACGATGCCGAAACCGATGAAAACGGTCGCTTTGAAATTTCGGTACCGCCCATGAGTTATGGGGTCTGGGGGTCGGCTGGAATTACCGGCGGATTCGCACCCGCAGCCCGTCGAACGGTTCAGGAGTTTCAGTTGGATGACGACCTGGGAGACGGCCGCAGCCCGCAACCCGGCTACGGGGGTAAACTTGAATCCAGCAAATACCGCACCGCCGGGTCCGTCTGGGCGGCTGCCCGGTCGATTGTGAAAGTCTGGGTAACCACCCGGGAAAACCGAAGCATTGAACTGAGGATTACCAAACCCTTACCGAATGGGGGAAAAAACAATACCGAAGGCTACTTTAAGGCCGGTCCCGCGGCCGGCGACGCGCCCCTTTACTTTGAATTCGAGACGGATCGCGAAGGATACCATCAGCTATCCGCCAAAGCCGTCGAGGCCGGTCAACCTCCCACCCGGGCTGATATCAAAGTGGAATACGAGGCGCCGGCGGTATCCGATAAGTTTTAATCCGCCTGCGGCGGACGAGGTTTAGAGCAATGTCTAAATTTGATCATTTCCGGCTCAAAAATGAAATGCTTTTCATGAATTACCTGGCAAACACAATCGGTGTATGTGTGGTAATTTTTATTACCTATCGTCCCATAACTCAGCAATTGGCTGATGCCTTCCGTTTGATCGGCAGGGTCGGCTGGTTTTTTGATCCGTTTTGCGGCGGATTGATGTTTGTCTTGACGCTTATTTATGAGCGGCCGATTCGGCGCTTTCTGGATGATCAAAAAAACGGAGTGGTAACATCAGATCTATTAACGGTCATCGCCCAAAAAAGACTGCTCAATGAACCGTTTTTCCTGATTGCGATGAATCTGATGGTCTGGATTACTGCCGGAGGTATTTACTCGATGGTCCTGCTGGCATCAAATGCCGGACGGGATACTGTTTACTATTTATTTTTGCGCAATTTCCAGATTGGATTGATTACCGCAGTTGCCGCATTTTTTTTGCTGAGAAGTGTCCTGCACAGAAGGATGGTGCCAAGGCTGTTTCCCGCCGGCGGTCTTTATGCGACTCGCGGGGCATTGCGGATCCGACTGGGCATGCGTCTGACGGCTTTGCTCCTGGGCTGTAATCTGGTTCCCTTTTTCGCCATTATTACGGTTATGCAGAGCACATCATCTGTGGGCATATTCTCTGAGGAGCTGTATGAAGGCCTGCGATCGGATATTGTGATGAGCTCCTATATCTTTATGGCAACCGGTATATTATTGACCTATCAGTTGGCCCTCAACCTGCGACAACCTTTTCGGGATATTATCGGAGTTTTAAAGGCCGTTCGAAATGGCCAATTTGACCAAAAAGTCCGGGTAACTTCCAATGATGAAATCGGGTACACCGGTGACGTCATCAATGAAATGACGGAAGGCTTGAAGGAACGAGACCGCATGCGCCAGTCCCTGGAGCTGGCCAAAGAAGTGCAGCAAAATTTTATGCCTCAAAAATCTCCCGAAATTTCCGGATTGGATATCGCCGGGCAAAGCATCTATTGTGAGCGTACCGGTGGAGATTACTTTGATTATCTAAAAAAAGCCGAAGCCGGTGATCACAAAATAGGCATAGTCATTGGAGATGTATCCGGTCACGGCATTCCATCGGCCTTGCTGATGGCCGCGGCGCGTTCCTCCTTGCGACAGCGGGTTTTACAGCCGGGTAGTATCAGACAGATTGTCTCTGATGTAAACCGACAATTGACGGAAGATGTGGAGGAATCGGGACGGTTTATGACGCTGTTTTACAGCGAAATTGATTCCGAAAGGCGAACCATACGGTGGGTAAGGGCCGGCCATGATCCGGCCGTTCTTTTTGATCCGGAAACAAACACCTTTGAAGAGCTGAAAGGTTCGGGGG
>Ga0210062_1000351_pt1 | contig 14172 bp, 15 predicted proteins | sample Muzzi_CordA_D2_FD_185528 | JGI IMG/M metagenome (GOLD analysis project Ga0210062, IMG submission 185528) | Wetland microbial communities from San Francisco Bay, California, USA, that impact long-term carbon sequestration - Muzzi_CordA_D2 (SPAdes) | ecosystem: Environmental > Aquatic > Marine >...
AGCGCGCGTGCCCCGTTGAAGAAAAAGGGTTCCTGCAGGATGTTTGCGCGGTTTGGCTCGCCGGGCGCTAGATCGGGGAGGTAGACGAGATCGAAGGAACGTTCCTCGGCGAAACGGCGCACAGCCTCGGCCTGTTCCAGACCGATGTCCCCGTTACGGACCAGCAGCGTGACCGTGTTCCAACTGCGCAGCACCGCGAGTGAGCGGCCGGGCGCCGTCACGCCTTCCTGCTCCAGTGCTTTCAGCGCGGTGGCGAAGAGTTTCAAGCTGTCGCGGGGCGGAAGTTTCAGCCAGCGGGTGACGGCGAGGTAGCCGCCGGGTTTAAGGTGGCGGAAATATTCCCGCAGGGCCTCGACGGTATAGACATAGCTCTCGCTGAGGCCATGTGCCCCGGCAGCCGCTGCCGCAAACGTATCGAGCATGGGAATCTGGATCAGGTCCCAACTATCCCGACTGACCGCAACGAAGGCGCGCGCTTCGGCCAAATGGACCCGAACATCAGGGCGGGCATAGACGTCGCCTGCAAATGCACGGTGGGTCTCGCTGATGAGGCGGATCATTCGCGGGTCGAGCTCGACGGCATCCACCGCTGCAGCCCTGTGAAAGAGAGCCTGCAGCACGTCGGCGCCGCCGCCCGCGCCGAGGATCAGGGTCCTGGGTTTCTCGATCAGGTGGTATGGCAGCGCCGAAGTCGTGAAACCGAGATAGGCGAGAGATTCGGAGTCGTTGTCGAAGGCGGTAATCGCCGTCATCCCGTCGCCATCGGTGAACACTCCCAACTGGAGCGGCGGCTCGATCACGTTGTTGAGGCTGAGCCCCGGCGCGTGGCGAAACGGAACCACTGGACTACGGACGACCGTCAGCAGGCCCAACGGGCTCGACGTTTCACCCAGCACTTCGGTTCCGAGGATATTCAGCGCGATGCTGAGGCTCTTGTATGGGGACAGGCGGAGCGCAGTCCAGGAGGCAGGTGTTACGACCGGGACGACAATCGCCGCCGTGGCCAGGCCCGTCGCCCAGAGCCGGTAGCGTTTGCTCGATAGCATGGCCAACGCGGCCGCGCCGAGCCCCAGGCCGGCGACAAGGCGCAGTGCGCTTTCAGGGTAAAGGATGTGCAGCAGGCCTACCAGGCCCAGCGCGCCCACCCCCGAACCGACCAGATTGAATGCATAAACGCGGCCGATGCTGTCGCCGAAGCGGGCGAAGGCCAGCCCGATACAGTTGGCGGCGGCAAAGAAGGGCAAGGCGAGCAAAGGATATAGCACCAGCAGGTACAGCAACTGGCGGGGCTCCCACACCACCTGCAGCGCATCGAATGGAAGCCGCTGGGCGAGTGCGAAACTGGTCAGCGCGGTTATGCCGAAGAGCGCTGCATTGGCTGCGAATGCGAAAGTGAACCGGGGTTTCCGCCAGCGCTGGGCGATAAACAGAAATGTCCCGCTGGCCCCGAAGCCAAGCAGGGCGATGCTGATCGCCATATAGGCGAAGTGATGCCACTGGGCGATGGCGAAGAGGCGCAGCAGCAGTACCTCATAGGCCAGTGTGGCGGCCGACAGGACGGCGATGGCGAGGTAGGTCGTCACTCTTTCTCACGAATCAGCGGCACAAAGGCAACCGGCAGGATCTGGCGCGTATGAACGCGTCCGCCGGCTTCTTTTTCCACCAGGATAAGCTGCTGGGTGACGAAAGCCCCGCCGACGGGGATGACCATGCGGCCACCGGGTTTGAGTTGGTGCAAGAGGGGCGGCGGCACATGGCTGGCGGCCGCCGTTACCACGATGCCGTCGAAGGGCCCGCAATCCTCCCAGCCGTAATAACCGTCACCGATGCGCGTCTCCACATTGTCATAACCCAGCCGTTCCAGGATTGTGGCGGCCGACTCCCCGAGTTCCGGAATGATCTCGATGCTGCACACATGCTCAACCAGGGGAGAAAGAACCGCGGCCTGATAGCCGGAGCCGGTGCCGACCTCCAGCACGATGTGGTCGGGCCTGGGCGCCAGAAGATCGGTCATTAGTGCGACGATGAAAGGCTGGGACATGGTTTGGCCATAGCCGATGGGCACCGGCCGGTCGGCATAGGCGATCGACAGGGGGTCTTCGCCCAGCAGGGCGGAAAGCCAGTCGCGATCCCGCAGGACATCTTCGCGCAGGAAGGCATGACGGGGCACCTCACCCATGACCTCCATGACCCGTGGGTCGAGGCGATCCCGGCCGATCGCGTCTTTGGAAAGCATGGCATAGAGATCGATGGTCTGGACCATCGAGGCGCGCCGCTCTGCATAGGGGTCGTCATCGGCGATGGCGGGCGCGCCCGGATGAATGGCCGTGATCGCAGCGCCGATCCCTGCCGCCCACAGCGTCAGGCTGACCGCGCCCGCCCGAACGCGGCGCCATGCGATGTGGTGGCTGGAAAGGCCCATGGCGCGTCCTCCCATCCCATTATGGAAAAATAGATTCGGGGGCGGGCTTGCCCTCGCGTTCCAACGGAGACGCAACTGCAGGCCTCGCGAAACATGTCGCCCTTCTTGAGCGTCACAGCTCAAGATCGGGGGTCACAATGGCCGTTCCGCCGAGCCATGTCTTTGACCTGCGTCAACCCGCCGGCCAAGGCGGCAGGGCCCCTCGCCAAGTAGAGCCCGAGCTACGTCACAGGAGTAATATCCGCTTCGGAGACGCGCGGACGAAACCGGTTTTCTTCCAGAGGTTTCAGGCTGCTGACCTGAATTGGGCCCTTTAAGGTTGCCGCGATGCAAAGGCAGAAGCACCAGGTTTGTTCTCGTTTTCGTCACCGCCACATATGATCGAGATCAAGGCTCTGGGTCGCAAAATATGCTTACCTCCCGGCCTCGGGAGAAGCCCGCTTGATGTGACGGTGGCCATACCCGCGGAGCCTCCTCCCACTGTACCGCTTTCGACGGAAAGCCCGCTTATCGGAGCTGTACGTTGAGACACAAAAGTGCAGGCATTCAAACGATGGCAGCCCGCCCCTGTCGACGGGCGCCAGGAGGCATCTGACATGAGCTTCAACTATATCGCCCGTATGGGCGCAACTGTTACGACTGTCCTGCTGTTGGCGGCTGGTTGCGCAACCCAGGAAGGCGCCGTGACGCAGGCAGATCTCGACGCGCTGCGAATGGAAATCGCTCAGGCTCAAGCAGATTCCAAGGCGGCGGATGCCAATGCTGCCGCTGCCGCTGCCGACGCTGCGGCGGCCAGGGCCGCTGCGGAAGAAGCCAAAGAGATATATATGCAGTCGCTGCGGAAGTAGGCAGGCGGATCAGCGAGTGATGCGGACGGGGATTCCACTCCGTTTGCGTGCGGTATCGTAGACGATATCCCAAGCTACACGGTATGACGTGGAGCCGGCGGCGTTGCGTACCTGATTGTCCAGAGACCCGATCGCCACCGGCGTAAACCGGTCGCGGGCCTCGAGTTCGTCGCCCTGCGCCGCCGTCGGATGGACTTCCATGTAAAGTTCTCCATCCGACCAGCCCAGTTTGACCGGTTGATAGACGATGGTCACGGGTGTGCCGACAGAAACGAGCCGGAACAGCTGTGCTATGTCTTCCGGGTAGAGGCGGATGCATCCGCTGCTGACCCTGCGGCCGATTCCATAGGGCTTGTTGGTTCCGTGAATCACGTAGCCTCGCCAAGCAAGATCGAGCGCATGATCTCCCAATGGGTTCTGCGGACCAGGCGGGACTTCGCTGGGCAGATAGGGCCGCTCGGCGCGGACCGATGCGGGCGGTATCCAGGTCGGATATTTTCGCTTCGACTTGACATAGGTTACGCCGGTTGGCGTCTCGCGCCCCATGCGTCCAATTCCCAGCGGGAAGGTCAGGATGGGGTCGCCCTTCTTTTGGAAAAAATAGAGTCGCATATCGGCCAGGTTGATGACGATACCCCGACGTGGCGCATCGGGCAGCAGATGCGCTTTTGGCAATACCAGGGTCCGGCCTTTTTCCGGTAGCCATGGGTTGATACCCGGGTTTGCGGCAAGCAATTCGATATATCCCAGGCCGTTCAGCCGCGCGACCTGCAGAAGATTTTGCCGGCCCGTGATCTGATAATATTCGAGATGCCCTATCCGATCCCCCGCCGCGGATAGCGGAGGCGACACAACCGCCGCCAGAATTGACATGGCGATCAGTAGCATGGCCCGCCGTGGCTGGCGGTATGTGCATTTGCTGAAGTTGAGCATTCGGGCTGTATGTTCGAGCTGCGCCTCAAACAAAGGGTGGGCGCATGGCATTTCCTACAAATACACGGGTCGACTTCGTCGGCCATTGACGCAGGTCAATGTGACCTCGTCCATACTCCGCTATGCATTTCGGCTCGCAGCGGTGGCACCGATAAAGGAGGGCGCCACGATGCCTGAAAATACGGAAATCCTGAACACGGTCCGTGCGGCGCTGATGAGCGAGCCATCGGTTGGCTTGGCCACGCACCCCATCGAGCTTCACTACGACGAGGGCACCTTGACCCTGGAGGGCGAAGTGGCGAGTGTCGCCGCGAAGAAACTGGCACTCGAGGCTGCTGCCGCTGTGCCGGGCGTCACGGGCATCGTCGACAGGGTCAGGGTTGCGCCGGCCCAGCCGATGGGCGACGGGGCGATCCGCGACGAACTTCGCCGCGCGTTCCTTCAGGAACCCGCTTTCGCCGGCTTCGCGATCCGCGAGACGGCAAAGGGACGGACCGAATCCGTCAGCGAGCCACCCCGACGCGATGGAACCATCGAATATGAAGTCGCTGACGGCATCGTCACCCTGAACGGCCAGGTTCCCGGTATTGGGCATAAGCGGCTGGCCGGGGTTCTGGCATAGTGGGTGCCGGGCAGCCGCGATGTCGTCAACGGTATAGAGGAAGCGCCGGAAGAGGAAGACAGCGATCCGGAGATGACCGACGCTGTGCGGCTTGCGCTGGAAAAAGATGTTTTCGTGAACGCCAGCCAGATACGAGTATCGACGCAGGACCGCGTGGTCACGCTGGACGGGCTTGTAACCAGTGAGGCCGAAAAGGACATGGCCGAGCGGGACGCCTGGTATGTTTTCGGCGTCGACAGGGTGGTAAACCGGCTTATCGTCAGCCCCTGACGCGCAGCCTCGGGGGCGGATCGCCATCTCGGCGGCAAATACCGGTTAATCGCCGGTCGGCGTCACGGTGACAAGGCCGGTTCCCTCGGCGCGGCACTCCAGGCCGACCCGGGCCAGCCCGAAACGCTCTATCAGCCAGGCGTTTGTTTCCAGATGCCCGCTGATCCGTTCCGTCGAATACCGCGACGGTCCGTCGGCGACGGCCAGCGGCACCAGAATCTGGTCCCCCAGATGTTCATCCAACGCAGCGCCTGTGCCGTGGTGCGCCATCAGAGCCGCCACCGCTTCCTCGGCTACTTCCTCCGCCGGCTTGCCGCGTGCGCCCAGTGCGCTGAAGCCGCAGGAAATGGTCTCGTAGCGGGCGGTCAGGAAAATGCCGGCGCCGGCGCAGGCTGCGCGTACCCGCAGCGGTTCGATGGCGACAGGAACTCCCAGGCCGGCAAGCAGCGCGCCGGCCCGGTCGGTCATGCGTTGCGGTATGTGGGCCGGAAGGTTTGCCGCTACGGCCCGTCCGGCGACCTCGAGTAGCGCGCCGCGCGCTTCCAGCGCCACGGGTTTCGGCCACCCGCCCTTGTGTCCGTGAACCGTGGCGCGGATACGTCCTTGCCCGATGGGGAACCATCCCCAGGCATCGAGCGTCACTTCGGCATCGATACCGATACCGCGCAGCGACGGCAGCCAGACATCGCGGAGATAGTCGAAAGACGGGCTCCACCGCATATGCGTGCCACCCTGAATCGTGACCCGCGACTCCCCGTCGGCCAGTGCCAGGGGCAGCAGGACCGTCTGCAGGACGAGACTCGTCGCCCCGGCGCTGCCGCCTTCGCGGGCCTCGGCCACGTCGAAATGATAAGCGCCCGGCTGCACCGCCGCCTGGGGCGCGAATGTCAGGGTCTGGCTTCCCAGCATGTCGCCTTCGATACGGGCGGCGCAGATCGCCCCGGCGGCTCGAATTGAGGTGATATGTTGTGCCGCAAGACCTGGGTTTCTGCGGCCCGCGCGGATGTTCTCAATGCGGACCGGTCGCCGGAAAAGAGCAGAAAAGGCCAGCGCGGTGCGCAAAATCTGCCCGCCGCCCTCGCCATGAGCGCCGTCGATGTGCAACGGATCTGTCATAATGCGCTTGCTCCGCTCAGCTTCAGCGCTCCCGCGAAGGCGGCCTCCGCCTCGTGGCGTAGCGCATCCGCGCGATCGCTGTAGCGTGGCGAGAAATGGAAGGGGATCATTCGCTTTGCGCCCGCCTCGCGCGCCAGCCAGCCCGCCTGCGCCGCGGTCAGGTGCCGTTTGCGCGCAGCCAGTTCCGCATCCTCGTCCAGGAACGCCGCCTCGATATAGAAGAGGTCGGCATCGCGGGCGAGGGCCAGGATCGCCGCGCGGTTATCCTCGTTCCAGGTGACGTCCGTCACATAGGCGATTTTCTGGCCGGGCACGATCTGAGTCAGTTTGGCTTTGAGTTCGCCCAGCGGGCGCAGCGTCGCACGGTCGGTCCCCTCCTCACGCCACCGGACGTGGAACGGCGAATCGTCCGGGTCGTCGCGCAGGATGGCCTGTTTGAGGTCACGCAACCAGGGACCGACGCGGAAACCCATGGCCTCGACCCGGTTTTTCCAGATATTGACGTGGCGGTGCTCCTCTACAGCGAATCCGAGGCATGGAATGCCATGGTCGAGAACCGTCGCCTGCACGCGGTAGTTCGCCTCATCCACCAGAATCCCGTCCCGTGTCGCCATCGGATCCAGCATTTCCGGCCTGAACGCGGCACGGCATCGCAGTCTTGCCCGCGTGAGCATTCCGTCGGCTCTGAATTCGGTCACCAGCAGTGTGAAGTCCGTCGGATAACCGGCAACCAGGTTCCAGGTATAGGCGGCAAGCTTGTGACCGACCCGGTCTATGAAACCGGGTGGCCCGAACAGATGCAGCGTCTTTTCCCGGCCGAGGAAAATCCGCACCAGCCGGTCGAGGCCAGTGAAATGGTCCATATGGGTGTGCGAGACGAAGATATGGCCGACGCGCAGCAGTTTGCGGTCGGACAGCGGCTGCAAGTCGCCAAGGTCGAACAACAGCCCTCGTTTCTCGAACATGAATCCCACATAGACCCCCGGGTCACCGAAAGGGGGATTGACGAGCCTGCTCTGTAGGATAGGGCGTGCCATCGGTTGGTTACCTGTCACGTTGTATCCGACATGGTGCCGTCTGTTCGCCCGCCGTTCAAGCGCTGCCGCGATAACGGTATACGCCGGGCGCAGCATGATCCTTGCTGAAATTCAATGAATCCAAGGGCATGCGCTCGTTCCGGCCGATGACAAGGATGCCGCCGGCCATCATGCGCCGCGAGATTCGCCTGAGGACCCGCCGCTGTCCAACCTCGTCGAAATAGGTGAATACGAGATTGCGGCAGAGCACGAGGTCGAACGGCCCGCGTGGCATACGCTGACGGATATCCTGCCGCAAAAACCGGATGCCGGTCCGGAACTCCCGGCGCAGGCGATATTCTCCCTGCACCCGGATGAAAGCATCGGTAACCCAGCTTTCGGCCAGTTCCCGCAGGGTCCCCGCCTGATAGACCGCGCGCCGGGCGCGGGCAAGCATGGCCAGTGACGCATCAGTCGCGACAATATCTAAGCGTATTGCCGGGAAGCGGCTAGCAAGGCACAAATCCCAGAGAATGCGGAGCGTGTAGGGCTCCTCACCGCCGCCGCAGCCGGCGCTCCAGCAGTCCAGCACCGCACGATCCTGCGCAATCGCCCTGCCGGCGAGCTCAGGGAGAGCGGTTTGCTCCAGCCATTCGAAGACCTGCCGGTCGCGACAGAAGCGGCAAATCGTGATCCGGCAAAACGAATCGAGCCTCTCCCATTCGCCCGGATCGGCCTCCAGTAACTGCCGGTACGCGCCAGGGTCCGGCAGGCCGAGCGTTTGCAGGCGTCGGCCGATCCTCTTGCACACCTGCCCGCGGACACGATGGAATCCGGCGCAACGGAAACCGAGCCTGGGCAGCGCCCAGTCGAGAAATTCCCGGCAATCCGTGCCCTTCATGGCGATTGACCTTCTTCAGGGCTCCGCTGGAGGTTATAGTAGCAGGATCGCTTTCTGGTGGGCGGCACTGGAGGCCGGATGCCATGACAGGATGGAACAATCAGACGATTGCTGCGAAGCTGAGGGAACTTGCCGACCTTCTGGAGCAACAGCAGGCGAACCCCTTTCGCGTGAACGCTTACCGGCGCGCCGCGCGGACGATCGCGGGCCACGGCGAGGCGCTTTCGACGCTGTTGGAACGCGAGGGCCTCGAGGGGTTGGAGCGGCTTCCCGGTGTCGGCCATTCCATTGCGCTCGCTATTGAGGAAATACTGCGTACCGGGCGCTGGCTGCAGTTGGATCGCTTGCGCGGGTCGCTCGATCCGGAGCAGGTCTTCCGTTCCATCCCCGGTGTAGGTCCGGCGCTGGCCAAGCGGATACACGATGCGCTGGAGGTCGAGACCCTGACGGCACTGGAGCTTGCCGCACATGATGGGCGCCTGGAACAGGTGCCGGGCGTTGGCCCCCGGCGTGCCGGGATGATATCCGCTGCGTTGGCGCAGATGCTGCAAGCCCGACCGGCCAGAGGGCGACTGTCTTCCAAGGAGCCGCCGGTCGAGTTGCTGCTTGACGTCGACCGCGAGTACCGGGAAATGGTGGCGGTGGGAAACCTTCGCAAGATCGCGCCACGGCGTTTCAATCCAACCGGCGAAGCGTGGCTTCCGATCCTTCACACTCAGCGCGACGACTGGCATTTCACGGTATTGTTTTCGAATACGGCGCGGGCGCATGAACTCGCAAAGACAAATGACTGGGTGGTGCTCTATTTTCACACCGACCACGGCCCCGAGGCGCAGCGCACGGTGGTGACCGAGAGCTTTGGTCCGATGGCTGGCCACCGGGTTGTACGGGGGCGCGAGGGCGAATGTGAGGAGCTTTATTCGGTAGCAGCGCGTCGGGCCTGAGTGCCGTTCCGTCGGCGTATTGGAGGCGGAATGAAAAGAGGATATCGCGACAGGGTTCTTCGTCGCCGCCTGTTGTCGTGGGCCGTGCGAACCGGCATAGTGTTGGCTGGAGCCATCGTTGGGCCGATCATGAAGGGCGCAAGCGCAAATAGCGGAAGTGGGGCGGAACGCATCGAGCTTCCGCCGCCGATGCAGGACCACCTGCTTACGGTGGAGGCGGCAATACGATCCAGGCGATCGATACGCGAATTTGCCCCTGGTTCCATTAAAGTCGAGGAGATTTCCCAGGTTCTTTGGGCGGCGCAAGGGATTACCGATCAGGCCGGCTACAGGACCGCGCCCTCGGCGGGCGCCCTGTATCCGCTTGAGATTTCGCTGATCGCCGGCGATATCGAGTCCCTGCCAACCGGCATTTACCGGTATGACCCGCGCGCGCACGTGCTTGACGCCGTTGCAGCCGGCGACCGTCGGGCGGCAATTGCCGAGGCGGCGTTGTCGCAGCGCTGGATTGGGGATGCCGCAGCGATCCTGGTCATCGCTGCCGTCGAGGAAAGAACGACCGTAAAATATGGCAAGCGTGGCGTCCGCTATGTGCATATCGAGACCGGTCACGTTGCCCAGAACGTTTATCTTCAGGCGGCCGCGCTCGGTCTCGGCACAACCATCGTAGGCGCCTTTGACGACGCTGAAGTGACGGAGGTCGCGCGACTGCGGCATGAAGAAACCCCGCTTTGCCTTCTGCCCATCGGCCGTCCCTGAGAGTCGGGTGCCGGCTCAGGCATGGCCGGCGGCCGCATGGCTCCCGGCGACCTGCTCCATCAACGCGCTTACCTCACTGTCGTCAAGCTGTGGAAAACTGCCGTAGAACATGCTGATCGCCCAGAACGTCTGGGGCATGGCCAGGCAGACGATCTCGTCGGCGTCAGCGCGCAGGCTACCGATGGTCTCCGGCGGCGCAACCGGCGCAGCCAGCACCAGACGCGCCGGCCCGGCTCGCCTCACCGCGTGCAGTGCCGCGCGCACCGTGGCGCCGGTTGCGATGCCGTCATCCACGACCAGCGCCGTCTTGCCCTTGATCGAGACGCGGGGGCGGTCGCCAAGCCAGAGTTTGCGCCGGCGCTCGATCTCCTTCAGTTGGCGCGCCTCTTCCTGCGCGATGTAGTCATCGGGAACGCCGGCCAGCCTCTTCACGTCCTCGTTGATCACAAGTTCCGGTTTCTCACCGTCGACCACTGCGCCAACCGCAAGTTCCATCTGACCCGGTGTGCCGATCTTGCGCACGAGGATCAGGTCCAAGGGTGCCTTGAGCGCGGCGGCGACCTCCAGGCCGATTGGCACGCCACCGCGCGGCAGCGCCAGCACTACAGGATCCTTGTCCTTGAATCGGACCAGCCTGGCGGCGAGTTGCCGGCCGGCATCTTCCCTGTCCGCGAACATGGCAGAGCTCATTTTGCATCCTCTTTGATGGCGGGAAAATGTTCCGCGAACCAGGATCGGGCCAGGTCGATCACCTCATCGAGTGTGCCCGGCTCCTCGAACAAATGTGTCGCGCCCGGCACCACGGACAGTTTCTTCTCGCAGGTCAGCTGGGCCAGCGCCATGCGATTGAGGTCGAGCACCACACCGTCCGCACCACCGACGATCAGGAGGGTGGGCGCCCTGACCCGTGCGAGTTCGGCATCGGCCAAGTCCGGGCGGCCGCCGCGCGATACCACGGCCGCGATATCCCGTTCGCTGCGTGCCGCGGCGACCAGCGCAGCGGCGGCGCCCGTGCTTGCGCCGAAATATCCAATTGCCAATGCCTCTGTTTCCGGCTGAGTGGCAATCCATTCGGTGGCCATAGCCAGGCGATCGGCGAGCAAGGGAATATCGAACACACGGGCGCGGTCGGCAGCCTCCGGTTCCGTCAACAAGTCGAACAGCAGCGTGGCAAGCCCGGCCGCCTGCAAAGCCTCTGCGACATAGGTGTTTCGGGGACTTAAGCGGCTGCTGCCGCTGCCATGGGCGAATAGGACAATGCCGCTCGCCGCCTCGGGCAGGACAAGCAGTCCTTCAAGCCCCATTGGCGCGATCCGCACGGCGCACGGTACGGTATGCGTCGGGTTTTGAGTGGTGACAGTCATTGGGGCCTCCGTTTGCGGGCCCAAATACCAGAAGCCAGTCAGCCGCGATCCTCGGCGTATTTCGCTTCGGTCCTCAGTATATCGTATACGGCGGCGACGGGGCCCGTGCCGGGAAGTCTTAAATCTCCCATAACGTCGCTTTCGCCATCCGCCCAGGTGGCGGCTTCTTCGATTTGCTCGATCGTTGCGCCCGTATCAATGATGGCCAATACGCGGGCGTCGGTCAGCGGTCCGACTATGTCGATGATCTGCTTAGCCGTGACCCGGGGCCTGTTCCCGATTTCCGGGTGTTTTGCCTCAACCATGGTCCGTCCATTCTGTATCCGGCTCGTTCGAGCCTTCAGTGTGATCTTATCCGGTTTTCCCGTCACCTTTCATTGATTCAGGTCAAGCAATATTGACCATCGTCCATGGCACTATGGCACTCTATTATTGTCAACAGCTACGGGCAGGCTCGTTTACAGCTGGAAAGGCCGCATGACCAAGGGACGAAATCTGTCAGCTGAGCAACGCCATACGGCAGAGCATGAAGTCACGCTTGCCGAAAAAGTGGCGTTCCTGAGCCTGCCGGCCGCCTATCCAAACGGGACGGTCCGTGTGGAGGCGATAGAGACGCATATGTCGTGGGTATTCCTGACCGAGATGTTCGCGCACAAACTGAAGAAACCGGTCTGTTATGAGTTTCTGGATTTCCGCACCCTGGAGGCGCGGCGCCTGAACAGTGAGGAAGAAGTTCGCCTGAACCGCCGGCTGGCCCCCAAGGTCTATATTGGGACCGTGCCACTGGTGGTCGACGTCGAGCGAAAGCTTCAACTCGATGGCAAAGGGGAGATTGTCGACTGGCTGGTGCGCATGCGGCGCCTGCCGTCGGAGCGGATGCTCGACAGGGCGATCCTGCAGGGCACGGTTCACGATCAGGAACTGCAGGGCGTTGCGCGGCTATTGGCCGATTTCTATAAAAAGGCGATCCGCGCCGCCATCCTGCCGTTGGAATACCGCAGTCGTTTTCTTGATGCGATCACCGAGAACAGGCGCGCACTGCTAGCCCCGGAATTCCATCTGCCGGGAGATGTTGTGACGGGCGTATGCGATAGGCTCCGCGAAACGCTTGCCGAGAATTACTCGCTGTTCGATTCGCGTGTCCAGCATCGCCACGTGGTCGAGGGGCATGGAGACCTCAGGCCTGAACATGTCTATCTGGGACCGGATCCCGTGGTGATCGACTGCCTGGAGTTCAACCGAGATTTCCGTATCCTGGACTGGGTGGACGAACTGGCCTTCCTCGCCATGGAATGCGAGCGGCTGGGATCCCCCGAATCCGGCGAAATCATGCTCGAGACATGCTGCAGGGAACTGGACGATCAGCCACCGCCTGCGTTGATCCATTTTTACAAGGCGCACCGGGCCCTCATGCGGGCCAAACTGACGATCTTCCATTTAAGGGACGAAGACATCCGCGATCCGGAAAAGTGGCGATTGCGGGCGATGGAGTATCTCGGTCTGGCCAAAGCATATGCCGGGCGGCTCGGCTAATCTTCGCCACCGCCCATCAATTCGACGAGCGATCCTCCGGAATGGATCCGCTTGATGGCCTCGGCAAACAACGGCGCAGCATCCAGCATGGTCAGTCGCTTTTCGGCCAGATCCGCGGGTAGCCGGAACGGCGGGATCGTGTTGGTGACGACGACGCTGTCGAACACCGGGTCGGCGATGACTTTCGCAGCATCGCCCACGAATATCCCATGCGTCGCCACGGCATGGACCGCGGTCGCGCCTCGTTCCCGGCAGGCGCGGGCGGCGCGCGCCATGGTCGTCCCGGTGCTGATCAGGTCGTCGATGACGATGGCGGCGCAGCCCTCGACATCGCCGACGAAGGTCCCGCCGCTGACCACGCCCCGGCTGCGGTATTTCTCCATGAAGGCGGCGCCGATATTCTTGCCGCTCGCGTGGGCCAGCGCCTTCCGGAACCGGTCCGCGCGCTTGACGCCGCCGGCGTCCGGCGAGACGACCGCAGCGCCGTTCCCGATTAGCGGCAGGAAATGCCCGACGAAGAGCCCAGCCGCCTCGAGGTGGTCGGTGCGGCAGCGGAAAGCGTTCTGGAAGGCGGCAAGGTTGTGCACGTCGATCGTCACCACCCGGTCAGTTTCGACCGCCTCGAACAGCATGGCGACGTAGCGCGTGGCTACCGGGTCGCGCGATTTAGTCTTTCGGTCCTTGCGGGCATATCCGAGATAGGGGACAACCGCAGTTACACTCGCCGCCGATGCATCCTTCAGCGCGCCGACGAAGAACAGCAGACGCAGCAGCTTGTCATTGACGCTTTCGCCGACTTCGCCGTACAGGGCCTGCACGACAAAGACGTCACGCCCGCGTACATTCTCCAGCGGGCGCGCCTTGTGCTCGCCGTCCTCGAAGTCGCGCTCTTCATGCCGGCACAGGGCGATGCCCAGCCGTTCGGCCACCCGTTCGCCGAAAGCGCGGCTGGCGTTCAGCGCGAACAGGGCGATATCGCTTGCGGTCACGGGCCAGGACCCTGTGTCAGACCGAGGCGGTATTCAGGCCGCCGCCGGGAGATCCCGGATCACGTCCTTGAAACGCTCCCATTCGGTGGCCGCCCAGACCTCTGTCTGAGCATGACCGAAGGTGCGAACGATGGTCGCGACCTTTGTGGCGGTTTCGATATCGGCGGCCCGGAAAACGTCGACATAATCGTATGGTCCGAGCACCGCGAAGCTCGACAGCCACTCGACGTCTGGGCATTTGGCGCGGATCCGTTCCATCACCTGCCGTTCGAGTTCCTCGAGCTTGTCCGGAGATTTCAGCGCCACATGCGAAAGCCGCGTCAGCATGACGAAGGTAGACATGGCATATCCTCCACTTGGATCTGAACATGGATAGCATTTGGCGCAAAATGTCATTGATGCAGGTCAAGGGTAGCCGCACTTACCAGGTACTCTCGCTCGCGATGATGGGATAT
>Ga0210062_1000352_pt1 | contig 14155 bp, 5 predicted proteins | sample Muzzi_CordA_D2_FD_185528 | JGI IMG/M metagenome (GOLD analysis project Ga0210062, IMG submission 185528) | Wetland microbial communities from San Francisco Bay, California, USA, that impact long-term carbon sequestration - Muzzi_CordA_D2 (SPAdes) | ecosystem: Environmental > Aquatic > Marine >...
CGACTTTATCTGCCGCCGATCATGGACCCGGTCTACGGCTACGACGCCGTCAACGTGGAGGCGCAGACCCGCTCGCTGTCCTCGCTGCTGAACTGGACCAGGCGGCTGATCGGCGTGCGCAAGTCCACGAAAGTGTTCGGCCGCGGCACGCTCACTTTCATCCGCCCGGCCAACCGCGCGGTGCTGGCCTATGTCCGCCAGCTCGGCGACGAGGCGATTCTCTGTGTCGCCAATATTTCGCGCTCGGCGCAGGCGGTTGAGCTCGACATGAGCCCGTGGAAGGGCCGCATCCCGCAAGAGATGCTGGGCCGCACCCGGTTCCCGCGCATCGGCGACCTGCCCTACCTGATCACGCTGCCGCCCTATGGCTTCTTCTGGTTCTCGCTCGCCCAGGAAGCCGACCACGAGCCGGAATCGACGCTGCCGCGCGAGATCACCACCCTGGTGATCGGTCCCGGCTGGGATTCGATGCTGTCGGGCTGGACGCGGCGCACGCTCGACTTCGACGTGTTGCCGCATTTCGTCAGCGAGCGCCGCTGGTTCGCCGACAAGGCGTCTCGGCAGGTTACCATGAGCTGCTCGGTGACCGTCCCGATCGAGCACAATAACGATCACTTCCTCGCGGCTATTGTCGACGTCAGCGGCACTCACGGCGTGAGCCGCTATTTCCTGCCGCTGACCATCCGCTGGACGCGCTACACCGCCGTCGACCAAAGTTCGCCCAGCCTGCTCGCCGCCGTGCGCCGCGGCCCGCGCGAAGGCGTGCTGCTCGACGCCACCGCCGAGCCTGAATTCATCACGGCCATGCTGGCGATGATTCACGGCGGCGAAACCGTCGGGGCCGACTCCGGCCAGCTCGAATTCCGTCCGACCGGCGCCTTCGCCGCCAATCCGCTGCCGGAGATCAAGAACGTCGCGGCGATCGCCCGCGAGCAGTCGAACTCGAGCGTAATCGTCGACAACAAATACGTCGTCAAGATCCTGCGCCGCATCACCGCCGGCATCCATCCCGAGATCGAGGTCGGCCGCTTCCTCGCCGACGTTGCCCATTTCCAGAACGCACCGATGCTGCTTGGCTCGATCGAACTGGTGGAAGGCGAGAATCGCAGCGCGTTGGCGGTGGTAAACGCCTTTGTGGAAAACCAGGGCGACGCCTGGAGCGTGACCGCCGGGGTACTTGACCGGCTGATCGACGAGCACCGGCTGCTGATGACGGCGGAGACGCCGCTGGAAACACTGGAAAATGCCTCAATGCTGCAGCGGATCCGGCAAATCGGCCGGCGGACCGCAGAAATGCACCTTGCCTTCGCCTGCCGTGACGACATCTCCGCATTCGCGCCCGAACCGATTAGCGCCGAAGACGTTTCCCGCTGGACCGACGGCCTGATCCGTCACGCCCAAACAGTCTTCGGACTGCTCGAGCAGAACCGCGACGGCTTGCCCGAGCATACGGCGCAATTGGTGCAGCGCCTGTTCCGCCACAGCGACGTCATCATGACCTATCTCGAATCGCATCGGCTTGCCGGCTTTGATGGCCTCAAGATTCGCCATCACGGCGACTTCCACCTCGGCCAGGTGCTGATCGCCAAGGACGACGCCTATATCCTCGACTTCGAGGGTGAGCCGCGCCGCAGCCTCGACGAGCGCCGCGCCAAGGCGCCGCCGGCGCGCGACGTGTCCGGCTTCATCCGCTCGATCGATTATGCCGCCAGCGCCGCGCTCGACCGCGCTCCCGATCTCAACCCGGAAGAACGCACCATACTCAAGGAACGAACCCACACCTGGACCGTCGAACTGACCGACGAGTACTGGGGCAGTTACCGCGAGGCGCTCGGCCAAAACCCGCTATGGCCGGCTGACGAAGAGGCAACGCGCCGGCTGCTCGACTTCTTCCTGCTGGAGAAGGCGCTTTACGAAATCGAATACGAGCTGACCAACCGGCCGACCTGGTCGCACATTCCGCTCGAAGCAACCTTGCGCATCCTGCAACAAAGAGGGGTGATCCCATGACTGATCTTGCCCCAGCCGCCCGCGACATCATCGCCGGCCGCCACGCCGACCCGTTCAGCTATCTCGGGCCGCACAAAGAGAACGACCAAACGGTCGTGCGCGTATTCCTGCCCGACGCCAACCGCGTGGTCGCCGTTGCCGACGGCGGCGAGCGCGAGCTCAAGCGCATCGATCCGGCGGGACTGTTCGCCGGCGCGCTCAACGGCGCCAGGCACTACCGGCTGCGCGCCCGCTTCGGCGACAACGAGGTCGAGCTGGAAGACCCTTACCGCTTCCCGCCGGTGCTCAGCGAGTACGACCTCTATCTGCTCGGCGAGGGTAATCACCTGCGCCTCTACGACAAGCTGGGCGCCCATCCGATGGAACTGGAGGGCATCGCCGGCGTCGGCTTTGTGGTCTGGGCGCCCAACGCACAGCGGGTCAGCGTGGTCGGTGACTTCAATTTCTGGGACGGCCGTCGCCATGCCATGAGGGTTCGCGGCAACGGCTACTGGGAAATTTTCGTGCCGGGCGCCCGCGCCGACGACAAGTACAAATACGAGATCGTCTCGCGTTACGGCAATCTGCAGCCGCTGAAGTCCGACCCTGTCGGCTTCGCCAATGAAATGCGGCCGGCCACCGCCTCCGTCGTGGTCGACACCGGCAGGCTGCCGCGTCCGGCGCCGGCGCCCGCAAACGTCAATGCGCTCGATGCGCCGATGTCGATCTACGAGGTGCATCTCGGCTCCTGGCGCAAGAAGGGCGCGCACGGCGAATACTGGCTCAGCTACCGGGAACTCGCAGAACAGTTGCCCGCCTATGCCGCCGACATGGGCTTCACCCATGTCGAATTGCTGCCGGTCTCCGAGCATCCTTTCGACGGCTCCTGGGGCTACCAGCCGACCGGACTGTTCGCGCCGACCAGCCGCTTCGGCACGCCGGAAGATTTCGTCGCGCTGATCGACGCCCTGCACAAGGCCGGGCTCGGCGTGTTGCTCGACTGGGTGCCCGGCCATTTTCCCGACGACCCGCACGGGCTCGCCCGCTTTGATGGCACCGGCCTCTACGAGCACGAGGACCCGCGCCAGGGCCGCCATCTCGACTGGGGCACATTGATCTATAACTACGGCCGCGCCGAAGTAACCAACTTCCTGGTGTCCAACGCGCTGTTCTGGCTCGACCGCTACGGCGTGGACGGCTTGCGCGTCGATGCGGTCGCCTCGATGCTCTATCTCGACTACAGCCGCCCGGCCGATTCCTGGGTGCCAAACAAGTATGGCGGACGCGAGAACGTCGATGCCATCTCCTTCCTCCGGCGCACCAATACGGAGGTGTTCGGCCACTTCCCGCAGGCGACCACCGCGGCCGAAGAATCGACCGCCTGGCCGATGGTGTCACGCCCGGTCGATTGGGGCGGGCTCGGCTTCGGCTACAAGTGGAACATGGGCTGGATGCACGACACGCTCGATTACATTTCCAAGGACCCGGTCTACCGCCAACATCACCACGGCAATATCCTGTTCGGACTGCACTACGCCTTTTCCGAAAACTTCATCCTGCCGTTGTCGCACGACGAAGTCGTGCACGGAAAACGCTCGATCCTCGGTCGCATGCCGGGCGATCAATGGCAACGTTTCGCCAATCTGCGCGCCTATTACGCCTTCATGTTCGCCCATCCCGGCAAGAAGCTGATGTTCATGGGCTCGGAGTTCGGCCAGGACACGGAGTGGAATCACGACGTCAGCCTGCCCTGGCATCTGACCGAGCAGCAGAGCCACGCCGGAGTGCAGCGGCTGGTGCGCGATCTCAATAAGCTGTATCGTTCGATACCGGCCTTGCATGCGCTCGACTGCGATGCCGCCGGCTTCGAATGGCTGACCGCCGACGACGCCAGTCACAGCACCTTTGCCTGGCTGCGCAAGGGCAAAAACCCCAACGACCGCTGCGTGGTCGTGGTCAACTTCACGCCGGAGGTATTGCGCAACTACCGCGTGCGGGTTCCCTTTGCCGGGACCTGGCGGGAGGCGCTGAATTCCGATGCGGCGGTCTACGGCGGAAGCAACGTCGGAAACGCCGGCGCCGTTTCAACCGTCGTGACGCGTGACAGCCCGGAGCTTCACCTTGTCGTCCCACCCCTTGCTGCCGTCTTTCTCGTTCCTGAGGTCTAGCAGTCACATCGGCGCGGGCGCTCCCTACCCGCTCGGGGCGACCTGGGACGGGCGCGGGACGAACTTCGCGCTGTTCTCGGCCAACTCCACGCGTGTTGAACTGTGCCTGTTCGACCGCGAGGGCCGGCGCGAGACCGAGCGCATCGCCATGCCGGAGCGCACCGAAGACGTCTGGCACATCTATCTGTCGAACGTATCTCCCGGCCAGCTTTACGGCTACCGGGTGCACGGCCCCTACGACCCCAAGGCCGGGCATCGCTTCAACCCGCACAAGCTGCTGATCGACCCTTACAGCAAGCGGCTGGGCGGTCACTTCGCCTGGACCGACGCGCATTTCGGCTACCGCACCGGCCACAGGCTGGAAGACCTCTCCTTCGACCGCCGCGACAATGCGCGCGGCATGTTCAAATCGGTGGTGGTGGATGTGGCCCACACGTGGGCGCGCGAGCGGCGCCCGCACACCGCGTGGGAAGACACCATTTTCTACGAGGCGCACGTCAAGGGCCTCACCCAGCGCCGCGCTGACGTCCCGGCCGAGGCGCGCGGCACCTACCGCGGCCTGTCCGAGCCCGGCATGATCGCCCATCTGCGCAAACTCGGCGTCACCGCCATCGAGCTGCTGCCAATTCACAGCTTTGTCGACGACCGCCATCTGGTCGACCGCGGCTTGCGCAATTACTGGGGTTACAACACGCTCAGCTACTTCGCGCCGGACGGGCTCTATACCAGGGGCAACGCCATCGACGATTTCCGCGCCACGGTAGGCGCGCTGCATGACGCCGGCATCGAGGTCATCCTCGACGTGGTCTACAACCACACCGCCGAGGGCAACCACATGGGCCCGACGCTGTGCTATCGCGGCGTCGACAACGCCTCCTATTATTGGCTGCTGCCCGACAACCCGCGCTACTACGACGACTTCACCGGCTGCGGCAACGCGCTCAAGCTGGCGCATCCACGCGTGCTGCAAATGGTCATGGATTCGCTGCGGCTGTGGGTGGAGACCTATCACGTCGACGGCTTTCGCTTCGATCTCGCCTCGACACTTGGCCGCGGACCGGCCTTCGACGCCAACGCCCCGTTCTTTGCCGCCGTGCGGCAGGACCCGGTGCTGTGCAACGTCAAGCTGATCGCCGAACCCTGGGACGTCGGCGCCGGCGGCTACCAGGTCGGCGCCTTTCCCACCGGCTGGTCGGAATGGAACGACTTCTACCGCAACACCGTGCGGCGCTACTGGCGCGGCGACGGCAATCTGATCGGCGACCTCGCCCACTGCATGACCGGCTCGGCCGCCCAGTTCCAGCACAACGGGCGTCATCCGCGCGCCAGCATCAACCACGTCACCGTGCATGACGGCTTCACGCTGGCCGACTGGACCAGCTACGAAAGCAAGCACAACGAGGCCAACGGCGAGGAAAACCGCGACGGCTCCGACGACAATCTGAGCACCAATTGCGGCGTCGAGGGGCCGACCGACGACCCCGACATTCTCGCCGCGCGCCGACGGCTGCGACGCAACCAGCTCGCCTGCCTCTTCCTCGCGCAGGGGGTGCCGCTGTTGCTGGCCGGCGACGAGGTCAGCAACAGTCAGGACGGCAACAACAACACCTACTGCCAGGATAACGAGACCGGCTGGATCGACTGGTCGAAACTCGGCACCGAGGATGACGCAACCGGTTTCGTCGGCGAACTGGCCGGCTTGCGGCGCCAGTTTCCGCAGCTGCGGCCCCGCCAATGGATGGAGGGTCACCGCGCTGACGGCTCCTATGATGTGAAATGGCTGACCCCGGCCGGTACCGAGATGGACGAAGCCGACTGGAATTTTCCCGACGGCCGCTATCTGTCCTACGTGCTGGCGGCGCCGCAGGAGGGATACGAGCCGCTATTCATCGTACTCAACGGCGCAGACCACGCGGTCAAGATCACCTTTCCGCAATGGCCCGGCGTCGCGCATTGGAGCTGCCTGGTCGACACCGCCTCCGACCAGCCGGCCGCCCGGCATACGCCGGGCGTGACCTGGAGCGCCCAGGCGCGCTGCGTGCTGGCCTTCACGGGGCAGCCGTGAGCAAACAGTATCGCTTCGGGCCGCTGATCTCCGAGCATGGCGTCACCTTCCGCCTGTGGGCGCCGGCCGCGCGCGAGGCCGAAGTGCTGCTGGATGCGCCCGAGGCCAACAGCTTGGGCATGAGCCGGCACGGCGACTGGTTCGAAGCGCATGCACCGGACGCACACGCCGGCACGCGCTACCGCTTCCGCATCGATGGCGAGCTGGAGATCGCCGATCCGATCTCGCACTTCCAGCCCGAGGACATTGCCGGGCCGAGCGAGGTGATCGATCACAGCAATTACGAATGGCGGAGCCCGGACTGGAAGGGGCTGCCGTGGGAGCGCGCCGTGTTCCTCGAAGCGCATGTCGGCACTTTCACCGCCGAAGGCACCTTCCGCACCATGCGCGAGCGGCTCGATCATCTCGCCGAAACCGGCATCACCGCGCTCGAGCTGATGCCGGTGGCGGAATTTCCCGGCCGCCGGAACTGGGGCTATGACGGCGTGCTGCCGTTTGCGCCGGACTCAGCCTATGGCCGGCCGGAGGATCTGAAGGCGCTGATCGACGCGGCACATGCGCGCGAACTGATGGTATTCCTCGACGTGGTCTACAATCACTTCGGGCCGGACGGAAATTATCTCGGCCGCCTTGCACCAGAATTCTTTTCCGACGACCACCATACACCATGGGGCGTGGCGATCGATTATCGCGTGCCGGAAGTGCGCGCCTATATGATCGAGAACGCGCTGCACTGGTTGCGCGATTACCGTTTTGACGGGCTGCGGCTTGACGCCGTGCATGCCATCGTCGAGCCGGGCGAACCCCATATCCTGACCGAGCTGGCGACAGCCGTGAACGAGCTGGCGACGGAGAGCGGCCGCCACATCCACCTCGTGCTGGAGAACGACGACAACGCCGCACGTTTCCTGGCGCCCGGCCCCAACGCCGACAAAGGTTTCTACCGTGCGCAATGGAACGACGATTATCACCACGCCTGGCACGTGCTGCTGACGGGTGAGAGTGCCGGTTATTACCGCGACTATCAGGGGGCGGCCGAGCGGGTGGCGCGCACGCTGGCGCAGGGCTTTGACTATCAGGGCGAGCCATCGCCGCACCGCGAGGGGCGCGCGCGCGGCGAACCGAGCGGACAATTGCCGCGCATGGATTTCGTCAACTTCATCCAGAACCACGACCAGATCGGCAACCGGCCCCTGGGCGAGCGGCTGGCGGTGCTGGCGCAGCCGCCGGTGCTGGAGGCCGCGCTTGCCGTTCTCATGTTGCAGCCGGCGCCGCCGCTGATGTTCATGGGCGACGAATGGGGTGCGACCGAGCCATTCCCCTATTTCTGTGATTTTCACGGCGAGCTGGCAGAGGCCGTGCGCAACGGCCGCAGGCGCGAATTCGCCGACGCCTACGCCCAGCACGGCGATGAAATCCCCGACCCGCTCGCGGCGGAGACGCGGGCAATGGCGGTGCTCGACTGGGCCGCGCGCGAAAAGCCCGAGCATGGCGCGCGCCTGACCCTCACGCGCAGACTTTTGGCGGCGCGCCGGGCCTACGTCGCGCCGCTGCTGCCGGCGATGATCGGCGCCGGCGAGGTCAGCATCGATGACGGCCTGTTGTGCGCGCGCTGGGGCGCCGGCGACAAGGCGCTGCTGCTGCTGGCAAACCTGTCCGATGCGGCGAAACTGACACCGGGCGACCTGACCTGGGGCGAGCCCATCTGGGGTGAAGCCGCGCCGCGCGAACTGCGGCCCTGGTCGGTCTACGCCGCGATCGGGGGCCGCTGATGGCTTCGGTGGTGCCGCTGGCAACCTATCGGCTGCAGCTCACCAAGGATTTCGATTTCGACGCGGCCGCCGCGCTCGCGCCCTATCTCAGGCAACTTGGCATCACCCATCTCTACGCCTCGCCGTTCCTCAAGGCGCGGCCGGGCAGCACCCACGGCTATGACATCGTCGACCACGACCGGATCAACCCCGAGCTCGGCGGCGAGGAAGGCTTCGGCCGCCTGAGCGCGGCGCTGAAGGAGAACGGCCTCAAGCTGATCCTCGATTTCGTGCCCAACCACATGGGCGTCGGCCATTCCGATAACCTCTGGTGGCTGGACGTGCTGGAATGGGGCCAGCGCTCGCCTTACGCCATGGCCTTCGACATCGACTGGGACGCGCTGCCGCACCGGCGCCATCCCGGCGTGCTGCTGCCAATCCTCGGCCGCCCCTACGGCGACGCCCTCCAGCACGGCGAGATCGCGGTCAAATACGACGCGGAGGCGGGCAGCTTCGCCGCCTGGTATTTCGACCACAAGCTGCCGATCAATCCGCATCGCTACAGCGAAATGCTGCGCACCATCGTGGCGGCGGCCGAGGCCGCCGAGGAGCCGGCCGGCCGCGCACTGCTCGAATTGGCCGACGACTATCGCGACCCGCGCGCGCCCTCCTACCGTGACGCACCTGAAATGAAGCGGCGCCTGGCTGCGATCGAGGGCGGCGCCGCGGTCATCGAACGTGGACTTGTCGCCTACGCCGGTGACAACGAGGCCGGCGCCGCCGCCCTGCACCGGTTGCTCGAGCGCCAGCACTATCGCCTCGCCTATTGGCGGGTGGCCTTCTCGGCGGTGAACTACCGGCGCTTCTTCGACATCAACGACCTCGCCGGGCTGCGCGTGGAAAATCCGGCCACGTTCCGCGGCATCCATTCGCTGGTCGCCCGGCTGATCGCCGCCGATCAGTTGCAGGGCCTGCGCCTCGACCACATCGACGGCCTGCGCGACCCGGCGCAATACACCCGCCGCCTGCGCCAGCTCATCCACAAGGTGCGTGGCCAGGCGCGCCGCAGCGGCTCGTTCTATATCGTGGTCGAGAAGATCCTCGCCGACGGCGAGCCGATGCCCAACCTGCCCGGCGTCGCCGGCACCACCGGCTATGAATGGCTCAACGTCATCGCGCGCGTGCTGGTCGACGGCGCCGGGCTGGAACCGCTGGAACGGAGCTGGCGCGCCTTCACCGGCGAACACGCAAGCTTTGCCGAGATCGTCGAAAACGCCAAGCAGCGCGTCATCGACACCATGCTGGCGAGCGAGTTCACCGTGCTGTGCCGCGCGCTGTCGCGCATCGCCGCCGGCCATTTCTCCACGCGCGATTTCACCATCGATCGCCTGCGTGCCGCCTTGCAGCGCTATGTCATCGAATTCCCGGTCTACCGCACCTATGTGACCGCAGCCGGCACCTCGGCCGAGGACCGCAGGCTGATCGAGGACACTATCGCGCGGGCACGGGCGCGCTGGCGCGGGCCCGACCCCGACATCTTCGATTTCCTGCGCGACGTCATCACCCTCGATCTCGCCGCCAATCCCGGCTACAGCGCGCCGCGGGTGCGCAATTTTGCGCTCAAGCTGCAGCAGTTCACCGGGCCGCTGACGGCGAAGGCACTGGAGGACACCGCCTTCTACCGCTATCACCGGCTCTTGGCACTCAACGAGGTGGGCGGCGACCCGGCCGAGCCGGCGCTGGATCTGGACGAATTCCACAAGCGCCAGCAGCAGCATGCCGAAAAATCGCCGGGCGGGCTGACCGCCACCGCCACCCACGACACCAAGCGCGGCGAAGATGCCCGCGCCCGCATTCTCGCCATTTCCGAATTGCCGCAGGAATGGGACGCGGCGGTGCGCGGCTGGCGGGCGCAGAACGCGCCGCTGGTGCAGCAGGCGGGCCCCCAACGCCGGCCCTCGCTGGCGCACGAATACATGCTCTACCAGGCGCTGATCGGCGCCTGGCCGCAGACTCTCGACACGGGCTTCGCCGAGCGGATGTGCGCCTATGCGGTCAAGGCGGCGCGCGAGGGCAAGGAAGAAACCAGCTGGACCAACCCCAATGCGCTTTACGAAGCCGGGCTGCAGCAATTCCTGCGCAGCCTGCTCGATGAAAAGATTTCGCCGACGTTTCTTGCCTCGTTCGGCGAATTCGCCGAACGAACGGCCCTGCTCGGCGCCCTCAACGGGCTGTCCCAGCTGGCGCTCAAGGGGCTGCTGCCCGGCGTGCCGGATTTCTACCAGGGTACCGAGCTCTGGGATTTCTCCCTGGTCGATCCGGACAACCGGCGGCCGGTCGATTTCCCGGCGCGGCGGCGTGAGCTGGCGGCAGAGGTCTCCGGGTGGGCCGATCTCGTGGACAATTGGCGCGACGGCCGCATCAAGCTGGCGCTGACCCGGGCCGTGCTGCGGTTACGGCAGGAATTTGCCGAGATTTTCCGCCGCGGGACCTATGAGCCGCTGCCGGTGAGCGGCCGCCACGCCAGCCACGTGATTGCCTTCGCCCGCAGCGTCAAGCGCCAGCGGCTCATCGTCGCGGTCGGTCGCCATTTCGGCCCGCTGACCGACGGTGGCCGGCACTGGCCGGAGGCTTTCGAAGCGGTCATCGAGTCGCCGGCCGCGGCAAATTATTTTGATGTCATCGATACCTATTCGAACTTTCGCACCAAAGAACTAAACCTCGCGCATCTTTTTAGGCACCTGCCGGTCTGTGTGCTGCGCCGGGTCTGATCCCCGGACCCTGCGGCATCGGTATGGCTCGTCTGTGTAAAGTCGCGCGCCCGGGAACAATTTCGACAAGATTGGCGTTCTGTATAGCGGCACCGGCAACCCAGCCAATTATTGAATCCAACCGCGGCCTCAATTTTCAGCCCGTATACCAATGAAAAATAAATACACAGGGCGACTTGATCTGCATCAGGGCCGACCGGCACAGCCCGACTTGCATCGTGCCGGGCTCCACGATTCAACCTTATTCCGGCGGTTCGTGTCATGACCGCGCTCGACATCGTCGTTTCCAACCGCGTGGCGCGCATTGCGTCCGGTGGGCCCATGGTCGGCGGACTGGCGGCGGCGCTGCTGCCGGCGGTGAAAAAGTCCGGCGTGGTCTGGTTCGGCTCGAGCGGAAAGCTCAGGGACATCCCCGACGGCGTGACGCCGCTGGCCGAAGTGGCAAGCTATGGGCGCGGGGCAATCGCCAGGGTCGACCTGCCCGAGCGCCACCACGACGGCTTTTACGCCGGCTTTTCCAATTCGGCCCTCTGGCCGCTGCTGCATTCGCGCGTCGACCTGCTGCGCCTTGCCCCGGATGACTATGCATCCTACTGCGCCGTGAACCGTTACATGGCGCGCGCGCTGGCCGCCTTCGGCACCTCGGAGTCCTCCCTGTGGGTTCACGACTACCATTTCCTGCCGCTCGGCCGCGAGCTGCGCCGGCTGGGCATCCGCCGCAAGATCGGCTTCTTCCTGCATACGCCCTGGCCGGGGCGGCGGAACTGGGCCCAGCTGCCGCAACACCGCGAGCTGGCCGAGGCGATGCTGGCCTATGACCTCATTGGTTTCCAGACCGATCAGGACCGCGATAATTTCGCCGCCATGCTGCGACACGACCTGCGCGTGCCGTGCGACGGCCTGACCTTCACGGGCCGCTACGGTACCTGCCGGCTGGCGACCTTCCCCATCGGCATCGATGCCCAGGAGTTCGCCGACCGCGCACTCAGATCCGCCACCGATCCGGAGGTGCAGCGGCTGCGCGCCACACTGACCGTTTCCAGGCTGGTCATCGGAGTCGACCGCGTCGACTATACCAAGGGACTGGCCCAGCGCGTGCGTGCCTTCGACCATCTGCTCACCCGTGATCCAGGGCTCAAGCGCAAGCTGTCCATGCTGCAGATCGCCGTGCCCTCGCGCTCCGCCATCGAATGCTACCGCGCATTGCAGAACGAGGTGGCCGGCCTGGTCGGCGAGGTGAACGCCCGCCACGGCGAGGTCGACTGGACACCGATCCGTTACATCAACAGGGCCTTCGGCCAACCGACGCTGGCCGGCTTTTACCGGGCGGCGGCCGTCGGCCTGGTCACACCGCTGCGGGACGGCATGAATCTGGTGGCGAAGGAATACGTCGCCGCCCAGGACCCGGAGGATCCCGGCGTGCTGGTGCTGTCCAAATTCGCCGGCGCCGCGCATGAGCTCGACGCCGCCCTGCTGGTCGATCCGCACGATCCCGAAACCGTCGCGCGCCAGCTTGCGGTCGCGCTGGCGATGCCGCGCGAGCAACGCCGCGCCCGCTGGCAGGCCATGATGGATACGCTGCTGCGACGCTCGATCCACGCCTGGTTTGCCGATTTCATGCAGGCGCTGAAGGCTCCCGAACAGGCCAGCAACGTGTTTCCGCTGGTGCCGGCCAAGATACCGCCGCTGCGCGTCGGCGCCGGCGATCAGGCTTGGGCGGCGCATCCGTGATCGACGCCGCCATCCGTTGGCGGCTGGCGTAGTCACGCTCGAAATCGTCTCCACTCCCCGATTTCCATCAATCGGTTTCCCGCGCCGATTGTGTTCGTGATTCCGTGAGTGGGAATTGCCCACCTGATCGCGATGGAGACGTCTTGTTGGCTCGCTTGGCTGTACGACCTCTCTCGTCCTGCTGTTTTTCCAATGAAGGATTGCCGGTTGTTTGCGGCGTCGCGGCGGGGAAACAGAGACGGGTTTCCTCGTCACTGCGGTGGTGACGCGGCACGGCTCGAAAAATCTGGTTCGTCGTGAACCGGTGCAATACTTGCCCGTGGGGTGGACTTTGTTGTTTGCCGGCTTTTATTATCGTGCGCAGAAGATCCGGAAATTTACAGAGGCTATTCGAGATGCGCAGTCGCCGTGACTTTCTACGATTCGGTGGCGGGGCAATGGTTACAACTGCCGGCGCTCTCGCCCAGACCGGTTCAATGGCCCAAACGAAAGTTGGGCGTGATGCAATGCCTGCTCGATCGGATCAAAAGGCAGACTATCGGATCGACATCGGAACGAGCGTCATTGATCTCGGAACCGAAGTCGCGGTTTCGACCAAGACCTACAACGGCCAATTCCCCGGGCCATTGCTGCGCTTCACGGAAGGCAAGCGCGTCGTCATCGACATCCACAACAAGACCGACACCCCAGAGCAGCTGCACTGGCATGGTCAGTTTCTGCCGCCGGATGTCGACGGTTCAGCAGAAGAGGGAACCCCGTATATTCCGGCGCGCGGAATGCGGCGCATTTCCTTCGTGCCCCGCCCGGCTGGTTTTCGATTCTATCACACCCATGTAGCAGCCGGCACCGATCTGTCGTTGGGGCTCTATACCGGTCAGGTCGGGCTTGTCTACATCGAGCCCCGTCATGAAGCGGGCGCCTATGACCGTGAAGTATTTCTGACGCTCAAGGAGTTCGGCGCCTATTTCAATCAGACGGAGATGGGATCGGGCTTCCTCGCCCCCAAGGACAAAGTCCGTGCGTTGTTCGACATCGATCAGGTCGCTGTCCAGGCGGCGCGCAAGCAAGGCAGACAGCCCGGCTATCAGATCGGTTACTCCTTTTTCTCGGTGAACGGCCGTATGTTTCGCGAAGGCGAACCGATCCGCGTCAAGGCCGGCGAGCGCGTCCTGTTCCACATACTGAACGCCAGCGCCACCCAGAATCGCAGCCTTGCTTTGCCGGGTCACCGTTTCAAGGTCGTCGCGCTCGATGGCAATCCTGTCCCGGTGCCCGCCGAGGTGCCGGTTCTTTGGCTTGGTCCTGCCGAACGCATTTCGGCAATTGTCGAGATGAATGCGCCCGGAATCTGGACGATGGGCGACCTCGACGGAGACGCGCGGACTGGCGGCATGGGCATGGTCGTCGAATATGCCGGCCGCAGCGGGCGGCCGCAGTGGGAGCCACCTGCACGTTTTTACTGGGACTACAGGCGCTTTGCCAAACCTGAAGCGAAGGCGCAGCAACCGGACGAAGTGATCGACTTGATCTTTCAGACGCAGTACGGCGCTCGAGACGGTTTTGATGTGTTCACGGTCAATGGGCAGCCATTTTCAATGGAAAAACTGGAGCCAAAATTTTCAATCAGGAAGGGACGGCGTTATCGGCTCAAAATGCGCAACGCGACCGACGAGGCCCACC
>Ga0210062_1000354_pt1 | contig 14128 bp, 16 predicted proteins | sample Muzzi_CordA_D2_FD_185528 | JGI IMG/M metagenome (GOLD analysis project Ga0210062, IMG submission 185528) | Wetland microbial communities from San Francisco Bay, California, USA, that impact long-term carbon sequestration - Muzzi_CordA_D2 (SPAdes) | ecosystem: Environmental > Aquatic > Marine >...
TTCGACATCGTGCTGGTCAACACCCGCGCCAGCGAGTGCATCGGCACCGACGAATATCTGACCGCCGGCATCGGCATGGGCCGCGAGGCCACGCTCTATCTCACCTCGCGCGGCGTGCGCGTCTGCGGCATCGATGCCTGGGGCTGGGACGCGCCCTTCGTGCACACGCGCAAGACATGGGAGAAGACGCACGATCCGTCGATCATCTGGGAGGGGCACAAGGCCGGGCGCGAGATTCCCTATTGCCACATGGAGAAGCTGTGCAACCTCGAGCAGTTGCCGGCCGACGGCTTCGTCGTCGCCTGCTTCCCGGCCAAGATCAAAGCCGCGTCCGGCGGCTGGACCCGCGCGGTGGCGCTGTTCGACTGAGGCGCGGTCCCGACGTCCCGATCCGCCGCATCCAGCGCGCCGCCCGTTGATCCATATCAATCCTGTTTTTCACGGGCGCGGAACAATAGCCGCGCGACGCGATCGGCGGGGCAGGGCGCGCACCATCTGACGGACGCCGCTGCCCGGTATCCGCCGCGAGCCGGGCGACGCACACCGATGCGGCGGCCAGCGGGCCGTGGAAGGGATTGGGAAATTTATTATCGGGAGCAGGACAATGAACGCCGCCGATGTCATGGTCTCAAAGGTCATCACCGTCAATGCCGATACCCCGGTCGAGGAGATTGCGGAGCTCCTGCTCGCCAACCGGATCAGCGCCGTGCCAGTGGTCGACACGGCCGGCACCCTGGTCGGAATCGTCAGCGAAGGTGATCTCATTCATCGCGCAGAAACGGGCACCGAGCGCAGCCGTTCGTGGTGGCTCGAGCTGCTGACCTCGAACGAAATCCTGGAGCATGAATTCATCAAGTCGCATGCGCGCAAAGCCGCGGATTTGATGACGCATCCCGTGATCACCGTAACGCCTGACACGCCGTTGGGCGACATCGCCTCCTTGCTGGAACACCATCGCATCAAACGCGTGCCGGTCGTGGACAATGACAAGCTCGTCGGCATTGTGAGCCGCGCCAATCTGGTGCAGGCGCTCGTGCGCCGGAGTCAGCCGACGGCCGCGCAACCGGCAACCGAAGATTCGGCTCTGCACGCCAGTCTGCTGAAGCAACTGCGCGGGCATACATGGTGGCCCGCCGAGATCAACGTTGTTGTCCGTAACGGCAACATCGAACTTTGGGGAATTGTCGAATCCGAAGTCGAGAAGGATGCGGTCAAGGTCGCGATCGAGGAGATCGTCGGCGCGCGGAATATCGCGGACCATCTGTCGATTCGCGCCCAGCTGCCGCCGGGCATGTGAACGGCTGCTCTTTTCGCCTCGTGCCGAGGAGCATCGCTGGCGCGACGCTCCTCGGCATGAGGCTGATCGCGTCACTCCGCCCCCTCGATGATACGCACGTCGCGCACGGCGCCGTCGCCGAGCACGCGCACCGCCTCCTGGTAGGCGGGGCAGTCATGCGCGGCGATCGCCTTGTCCAGGCTGGGAAACTCGGTGATGACGACGCGCTCCTTCTGCCCGTGCTCGTAGACCGCCTGCGGCAGGCCGCGGCAGAGATAGCGGGCCCCGAACGGGGTGGTCGCCGGCGGCGCCAGCTTGGCGTAGGCGGCGAGCTTGTCGGGGTCGGAAATCTCGCGATAAAAGGTGATCCAGTAGGCCTTGGGCATGTTGGGCTCCGGGTATGAAACGTTGCGGCAGTTGTGCAACTTGCGATCGTAGCGCGGGACGCCGCCGGCTGTCATGCCCGGGATTGCCAGGGCGCGCAGTCTTAAATCGAGATTGGTGCAGCGGCTGGTCAATATCCGCTTTGACTCCGAACCCGGCAATCTCATCGCGGTGCTGGAAGCCTGCCGATCTCCGGTTCCATCATGCGCCGGGCGGCCATGCCGGTCGTCGCGCGCAACAAATCGGAGTCCGGCCTCTTCTCCGGCATCAAGCAAATTGGTATGTACGGATGCGGGCTCTGGCCGCGCGATCTTAAGGGAGGCGACACGATGAAAAACAAGTTTGCATGGATAACGCTGATCGCATTGTCGTTATCGGCACCGGCGTCAGCCGCGGACAAGTTGAACATCGCCTGGGGCGGTTCCAACCCCGGCGGCGTGATGTACTACATGGTCGGTGCCGCCGGCACGATCATTTCCGAGAAGCTGCCGCAGTACAACATCAACCAGGTCACCACCGGCGGCTCGACCGAGAACGCCAAGCGCCTGATCAAGGGCGAGCTCGACATGGGCATCGTCTACGGCGCCCACGTCTACATGGCGCAGAAGCCGGAAGGCCCGTTCAAGGGCGGCGCCAAGGGCACCATGCTGCGCGGCGTGGCCAAGGCCTACAAGGGCCCGACCTACTTCGTCACCCTGCCGACGACCGGCATCAAGAAGCTGAGCGACCTCAAGGGCAAGACCGTCGCCATGGGCCCGCCCGGCTCCGGCACGGTGTTCAACTGCACCAACATCGCCACGGCCGTCGGCGTCATCGGCGACATCAAGCAGCGCTATATGACCTTCGCCGACGCCGGGCGCGCGCTCGCCAACGGCCAGATCGACGCGCTCTGCCAGTCCTCGGCGCCGGCCGCAGCCGTCAAGGAGCTGGCCGAGACCAAGGGCGCGGTCGTGCTGGCGCCCTCCGACGACGAGTTGAAACAGATATCCGGCAAATATCCTTTCTACGTGACCAACACCATGCCGGCGACCACGTACAAAGGCGTGCCGGCGACCAAGCTGCCGTTCCTCACCGTCTACTGGGTCGCGCATGAGCGCGTGCCGGCCAAGGCGGTGCAGGACATCCTTGAGCTCGTTTACAAGGACGACATCAAGAAGCGGTTGGCCGCGGGCCATAAGGCCTGGGGGCAGATGGAGCCCGACACCCACAACTTCAATCAGCTCGGCGTGCCCATGCACCCCGGCGCGGTCGCCTATTACAAGTCCAAAGGGCTCTATAAGGAATAAGCCCGAGGTCTCGCACAAACGGGCCGCCCGAAGACACGGGCGGCCCGATCTTCATGCATAGCTTTCCGTGACGGTCCGGCATGCGCGGCGCGCCAAAGCGCGTCAAGCCGCGTGGCGCCGCGTCCGCAACACGGAATGAATTGCCGGACCGGGCGTGGCGATGCAGAGCATCGAAAGCTGGATCAAGCCGATCAAGGGACGCAATCGTACCCTCACCGGTCCGATCGCGCTCCTCTATGCGGCGACCGCCATCTTCTTCAGCGCCTGGTACCTCTACACGTCCGGCTTCGGGCTGGTCTCGTCGGAGAGCAACCGCGGCTTTTATCTGATGCTGACGTCGGTGCTGGTGTTTTTGCTCTACCCGGCGCTGCCGACTTCGCCCAAGACGCGGCCCAGCCTGTTCGACGCCGTCTGGGTGATCGCCGCCGTCGTTTCGGTCGGCTACTGGATGGATCAATACGTCGACTACGCCGTCAACCGGGTGAGCGATCCCAACCAATGGGATTTCTGGATGGGCGTCACGGGCATCGTCGTGATGCTGGAGACCAGCCGGCGCGTGCTCGGCATCACCATCGTGCTGATCGCCATTGCCTTCCTCGCCCAGCTCTATTTCGGCAAATACCTTCCCGGCAAGCTCGCCCATTCCGGGCTCGACGTCACCCGCATCGTCGAATTCACCTTTTCCACCCAGGAAGCGCTGTTCGGCGTGGTCGCCACGACGTTTGCCACCTTCGTCTTTCCGTTCATGATTTTCGGCGCCTTCCTGGAGGCGAGCGGCGCCGGCCAGTTCTTCATGGAGCTCGGCACCGCGGTCGCCGGCAGGTGGCGCGGCGGTCCGGCCAAGATCGCGGTGATCACTTCGGCATTGTTCGGATCGATTTCCGGCTCGTCGGTGGCCAATGTCGTTTCCACCGGTACCTTCACCATTCCGCTGATGAAGCGCATCGGCTTCCAGCCGCATCACGCCGGCGCCATCGAGGCGATCACCTCGACCGGCGGTCAGTTCATGCCGCCGATCATGGGCGCGGGCGTATTCATTCTCGCCACGTTGACCGAGACCGAATATCTCAAGATCGCATTGATGAACGTGATTCCCGCGTTCCTGTTCTTCTTCTTCCTGCTCTTCATGGTCGATCTGCAAGCGCTCAAGAGCGGGCTGAAGGGTCTCGATGACGAAGATATTCCGAGCGTGCGCGCCGTGCTCGCTCGCGGCTGGCACTATGTTATTCCCCTCGTCGTCGTGCTCGGCCTGCTGTTCAACGGCTATTCGCCCGACTTCGGCGCCTTCTGGGGGACAGTCTCGGCCTTTCTGCTCTCGTTCCGCCGCAAGGACACCTGGATGGGTCCGCGCAAGGTGATCGCCGCCTTGATCACCGGTGCGCATAACAACACCTCGGCCGGTGCGGCGATCGGCACGCTCGGTGTCATCATCGGCGGCATTGTGCTGTCCGGGCTCGGCCTGAAATTCTCCGCCGTGCTGATCGAGTTTGCCGGCGGCAGCCTGTTTTTCACCGTCGTGCTGGTGACCATCATTTCCATCATCATCGGCATGGGCTCGAGCACCACCGGCTCCTACATTATCCTGGCTGTGGTCGCGGCGCCGGCGCTGATTCAGCTCGGTGTGCCGGAAATTCCGGCGCATCTTGTGGTGTTCTACGCGGCGTGTCTTTCCAACATTACGCCGCCGGTCTGTGTGTCGGCCTTTGCCGCCGCGGCGATCGCCAGCGCCGACCCGATGAAGACCGGCTTTGCTGCGCTCAAGTTCGGCGTCACGCTGGTGCTGATCCCGTTCAGCTTCGTCTACGCGCCCGGACTGCTGCTCATTGGCTCGACGTTCGACATCGCGAGCACCTCGTTGAGCTATCTGTTCGGTTATCTGGCCCTGGCCATGATGGTGCAGAACGCGGAACCGGTGCGCGGGCGTATTGCGATTTGGCAGCGCACCGTATTTGCGATAGCTGCACTTTGCTTGCTGTTTCCGACCCACTATTGGATCGATCTGATCGGACTGATCATGCTTGCTGTCGGCTGGGCGCCGTCGATCATGGGCTCGCTCCGGCGCTTTAGTTGAGGCCCGCCGCTCCTGGTCTGCCAAGCCAGGCGCTGAGCCAACCAAGGCCATCCAGGTAAGGTTTGCCGACGGAGGAGAAATTCCGGACGTGAGCGGCTATCCTGATTGACGTGCCGGCGCCAACTTCCGGGTCAAGCCTGCGTTGCGAGGCTGCGGCCATCGTGGCGCGGGCGCGTCGCCGAGCCGGGCCGAGATGGACAAGCAAGAGCCAATCACACGGGCGAGCGGCCACACGGGCGAGCGGCGCGTTCGATGAAAGGCACTGTATCTGGCATTCCTGAAGCTCGAGCAGGACATCATCGCATGCAGCACTATTCTGATTATCTGCGAGAACAGGCAGCCAGGTTTCGAGAGCTTGCCGAAAAGGCCGAAGAGCCCGTCATCAAACAAGAGTTTTTGGAATTGGCGGAAGTTTGTGAAGAGGTCGCCAATAATCTCGATGATCGTCGGTCGAGCGGATAATCGCGTTCGTAGTCGTATATTATTCTTCGCTCCTCCTTGTAAAGGGACACTTCGCCATGGCTGACGACAAAGGCACGTCGCTCGAAGAGCGCATGCGCGCTCTCGAGGATCGGCTTGAGATCTACAACATAATCGCCAGCCATCCGCCAAGCGCGGATACTGGAAGCGACAATTACTATCGCGAGGCCTTCACGACCGACGGATTGATTGATCTCGGCGGTGGGAAGGAGGCGCGAGGCAATGAGGCCATCGCCGCTATCGTCAAGACTCCGGAACATCAAGGCGCCATTGCGGGCGGGATCGCGCATTTTTGCAGCCTGCCGTACGTTGAACTCGACGGCGACCGGGCGGTCGCGACCTCATATCTGCAAATCGTCACCCCTGATGGAAACGGCGTGCCGGTCGCAGTGTCCGGCCATGGCACCACGAACGGTTTCCGCATCCACCGTATCGGCGCCAACCGTTGGGAGTTCGCGCGCACCGATAAGGGCTGGAAAGTGACTCGACGCACGTTGCGGCCACTCGACGGCTCGCCGGGGGCACTCGACATTTTACGCGAGGCGGTCGCGCATCTCGGCGCATAATGCCGCGGCACTTCTCATTTGTGCCAAGATTCGGACTAATTGTGTGGATGAAGCGGCAATGAGACACGGGGGCCGAAGGTGCATAACAGACAACGATTTTCCATTGCGCTGATATTGGCAGCAGCGACCCTCCCGGGCTCTCCGGTGTCTGCGCAGGAGTTTGGTAGCGCGACGCGCGGCTCGGTGATCGCGCGGGACACATGCGTGGCATGCCATGGCGTTCGAAAGAACGAAATGTCAAAGGACCCGCTGGCGCCGCCCTTTGCCGCTATCGCTGACATCAAGGGCATGTCGGCCATGGCCCTCAACGTGGCGCTGCAATCGCCACATCGCGCCATGCCGAACATCATGCTCGGCTCCCAGGAGCGCGCCGACGTTATCGCCTACATCCTCAGCCTGAAGACCGACTAGCACCATTGAAAAACTGGGCGATGCCGCATCGGGTCATTAGGCGACGTCGCGGCACATCCGCATGATGTTCGCTCTTCACCGCGAACGCGCGTCAATGCTCGAACAGCACGACGCCGCGCAGGTTCCGGCCTGCCTCCAGGTCGGCATAGCCGCGGTTGATTTCGTCCAGCGCGTAGGTGCGCGTGATCAGCTCGGCGAGCTTGAGGTCGCCCTGGCGGTAGAGCCTGAGCAGTTCGGGAATCTGCACGCGCGGGCTCATGAAGCCGTAGACCGCGCCCATGATCGCCTTCTGGGTGACGAACAGCTCCAGCGGCGGCACCTCGATCTGCTTTACCGTGTCGGGCGTGATGGCGGTCACCACCACATTGCCGGCCTTGGCGGTGGCGCGGAAGGCGGCGAGCAGCGTCGCCGGCGGGTCGATGCAGACGAAAGCATGGTCGACGCCGATGCCCCCGGTCAGCTCCAGCACCGCGCGGGTCAGCGCCTCGCCCTGCGCGTTGACGCCGTGGGTGGCGCCGAAATCGCGCGCCCAGTCGAGTTTCGCCGGCACGATGTCGGCGGCGATGATGGTGGCGGCGCCGCACAGCCGCGCGCCCTGCACCACGTTCATGCCGTCGCCGCCGCAGCCGACCACCAGCACGCTGTCGCCCGGATTCACCTTGGCGCGGTGGCGCGCGGCGCCGACGCCGGCCGGCACGCCGCAGGCGACCAGCGCCGCATGATCGAGCGGCAGGTCCTTGTCGATCACCACCACCGAGGCCTGGTCGACCACGGTGCGCTCGGCGAAGCCGCCGATCATGCAGAAGGCGCCGACGTCGCGGCCGTCCGCGTCGCGCCGGCGGTAGCTGCCGTCGAGCTGTGGCCCCTGCGTGATGCGCGGCCCCTCGGCGCACAGATGGTGCAGGCCCTTGGCGCACCAGCGACAGCGGCCGCAGCCGGGAATGAAGGTGAGCACCACGTGGTCGCCGGGTCCGATGCCGCCAACCGCCGTGCCGACAGTCTCGACAACGCCGGCCACCTCGTGGCCGAGCGCCATTGGCTGCATGGCGACGCGGCGCTCGCCGCGCATGACGTGCAGGTCGGTGCGGCAGAGGCCGACCGCCGCCACTTTGACCTGCACTTCGGTGGGCGCCGGCGGGTCGAGGTCGATGGCTTCGACCGACAGCGGCGCGCCGGCCTGGCGAAACAAGGCGGCCTTGGTGAGCATGCGCGCATAATGCAGCGCCAAGCCGGTGGCGGCAACCGCTCCTGCGTTGTGCGCTCAGTCCTGCCCGGTCTCCAGCGCGACGTCCTCAAAGGTTACGTCCGCGCCCTTGGCGAAGCGGTCGCCGTTCTTCTTGTCGTGGCGGTGGAACTGCGGCGGCTCGAAGCGCACGCGCAGGCAATAGGTGCCGTCGCCAGGCACCACCCAGTTGCGGCCGTAGTGATAGAGATACGGGTGCCAGAGCAGCGGGTGGCGGTGGGTGCCGATCTCCTTGCCGTCCTTGTCGATCACCGTCACGTCGATATCGAGCCCGGGGATCAACCGTCCGTCGGCCTTGTCGCGCACCGAAATCTCGATGTGGATGTTCTCGTCTTTGGGCTCCTGCCATTCCAGCTTGCCGTTCCTCGGCGCGTACATGCCCTCGGCTTTCTCCACCGCGTAGCCGATCAGGTAGTCGCCGCTCTCGATCTCGGCGCCGCCGTCGGCGATGTCCTCGATCATGTGCTTGAGCGTGCGGCCGAAGGCCTCGCCCTGCGCCCGCCCCAGCGCCAGGCCGCGCGCATCGCCTTCTTCGCTTCGGGTCAGGCCAGTGTCCCGGGCCATCATCGTGATCCTCCTGTGCTGTTTGTTGCGTATGCCGGGACAACGCAGCAGACGGCGGATATTTCCCGCCCATCATGAAGCGTTAACGATCACCCATGCCGGCGGCGGTTTGTTGCGCACGGGTGCCCGCGAACGACACAAAATCGCGCCGGCGGCTGCCGCCGCGCCGCCCGCCCGCCCAGCTGTGAATCCTGTGCATGGAACACATGCTGAACCGGGCCTACTCAGGGGGCCTGATCGGTGTATATTGCAGTGCAATAACAGTAAGAAAATACGAGGGAAAACGCCCGGGATCGGCCCCGACAAAGGAGCACCGTATCCATGGCCTATGCCCATACCGTTTCGGTCCCGCACGACCTCAAATACGCGCGGGTCGCTGCCCGGAAGACGCCCGGCTTTTTCCGCCGCCTGTTCGACGCGATGGTCGAGGCGCGCCACCGCCAGGTCGAGCGTGAAATCGCCCGCTACCTCGGCGGCTCGAACGCCAAATTCACCGACGAAGCCGAGCGCGAGATCGAGCGCCGCTTCCTGTCCACGCCGTCACATTGGTAACGGTCATTGCGCGCGGCATCCCCGCGCAAGGAGTAAAAACGATGTCGACTCTGCAAGTCCACGCCCCGCGCCTGCCCAAGCTGGCTTCGCCGCACGCCGTCTTCGCCCGTATCGCCGGGTTCCTGAAGACGCTCGGCGAAGTCTTCAACGAGGCGCAACGCCAGGCGCACGAGGTGCGGCGGCGCTATCCCTACGTGACCTTCCGCTAGGCAAAGAACCGTCGATCCGGCCAGGACGCACCACTCTCGGCGCCACGCCCGGGCCCGACCTGGGCACCGATGATGCGTGATGGCGCCGGCAGGGCGCGCGACACTTTTCAAATGCCATGGGGCGGCGAAGACGCGCAACGCACTCAAACACCATGCCCGGGCTTGACCGGGTATCCATGATGAGGGTCAGGACGGACGAGCCTTACCCTGTCACGGCGTGGCCGATTGGCATCATGGATTGCCGGACGCTGCGTTCGTTCCGACGCGACGGCGCGAGAAGCTACGCCGCCCCCTCGACTACGCGCATGTCGCGCTCGACACTGCCGCTGCCCAGCGCCTTCAGCGCCTCCTGATAGGCCGGCGTGTCGTGGGCAGCGAGCGCTTGGTCCAGGCTGTCGAACTCCACCAGCACCACCCGCCCGTTGATGCCGGCTTCGTAGGTCTTGGCCGGCATGGCGCGCACGATGAAACGGCCGCCCGCGGCGTCGATCGCCGGCGCTGCCAGCTTGGCATAGGCCTGCCAGGCCTCCGGGTTCTTCACCGAACGATAGGTCACCACCCAATAGGCCTTCGGCATCGTGTTGCTCCCTTGTGTCGTCTCTTGCCGTGTCCGTCCGCGATGCGGAGAATGGCATGTTACACAATTTACGCGATCGGCGTCGGTTCGTCGCCCGCCGGCGGCGGCTCATAGGGCTCCGGCGCAACCACCAGCGGATTCGACAGGTCGGGCTGCTCCGGAGTCACCACGCCGCCGACCGCGGAGGTGGCGGCGAGATCGAATTCGGTCTTTTCCGGCTCGCTCAGCGACGGCACCACGGTGGTGCGATAGAACACGAACATCGCCAGCAGCAGTTGTACGGCGGCGATGAACAGGAACAGGGCGCGCGGCCCCAGCGCCGCCATCGCCAAGGGCGCCAGTAGCGGCCCGACGGCCGCGCCCAGGGCGTTGGCGAGCAGCAGCGTGGCCGCGGTCGGCACCGTGTCGGCGACCGGCGTCTTGTCATAGGCATGCGCTGCGGCCAGCGAGTAACCGGGCAGCGCGAATGCGCCGAACAGAAATCCGAACGCCAGCAACAACGGGCCCGAGGCGGCGAACAGCCACAGCAGGATGCCGGTCGCCGCCGCACCGAGCAGCAGCACCAGCAGCACAAGACGGCGGTCATGACGATCGGACAGCCGGCCCACCGGCCATTGCGCGAGCGCGCCGGCCAGCGTCGCCGACCCCATGAACAGAGCTACCTCGCCAACATTGAGCCCGTTGCCTGCCGCCGACAGCGGGCCGAGGCTGAGAAACGATCCGACGGCGAGGCCGACCATCAGGCTCGCCACCAGCCCGACCGGTGCCGCCTGGTAGAGCTGCATCGGCCGGAAACTGAAGATGGTGATCGGCGCCGGCTGCGCCGAGCGCGTCAGCGCCACCGGCACGATGGCGAGCGAGGCCAGCATGGCGGCGAGCATGTAGTTTTCCGCCGCGGTGATCGGATACAGCATCACCATCAATTGCCCGACGGTGAAGGCGACGTAATTCACGACAATGTAGGACGACATCACCAGCCCGCGCGTCTCGTTGGTGGCGCGGTCGTTGAGCCAGCTTTCGATCACCAGGTAGAAGCCGGCGATGCAGAAACCGTTGACCAGGCGGAAGACGATCCAGGGCATGACCGCATTGGCCAGCGGATAGGCGAGGGCGACCACCGCCGCCACCGCCACCAGCGCGGTGAAGGCGCGGATATGACCGGCGCGCAGGATCAGGTGTGGGGCGAGCACGCAACCGACGACAAAGCCGGCGTAATAGGCGGAGCCGATGAAGCCGAGGGCGAGCGCGCCGAAGCCGTCGGCCTGGCCGCGCAGGGGCAGCAGGGTGAACAGCAGACCGTTGCCCGCGAGCAAAAAGGCGACGCCGAGCAGCAGCGATGCGATCGGACGCAGGTTGGTCTGCATGCTGAACACCGCTGCTCCGCTGTGCTGCGTCTGGCGCGCCGGAATAACGGGAAATGTCCGTCTCGCCAAGGGGCCGGATCAGCAAGCCACCCGTCGGGTGAGCCCATGCGCGGAACGCAAAGCAGCCGCAGTGGCCGGCTATGCGCCCGCGCCCGGCTGCCGCGCTCCGCGCCTGTAGTGATCCGCCCACGCCAGGGTGGCGGCAAAGACCAGGAATGCGAGCACCACGCCGGTCACGATGATCGCAACGTCAGTCGGCATCGCATGAATCCCCTCCCGCCGGTCGGCAAAATGATAGGGGTGCCGGCGACGACGGCTTTTACGTGGATCAGGGCGAAGGAACTCGGCGCCGGCGCGCCTTCCGAATCACGATGGGGGCCGCGCCGTAACAGCCGGCATCAATTCGTGATGGAACGCACCTTAATTACCCCGGTTGCGTCACAAACCTGCCGGACTTGGTGCGTCAAACGCGGCTGTTCGAAGAATCGGAGGCCTTATGATTCGTACATCTTTCCTGACCGCCGCCGCGCTCGCGCTGGCAATCTCTTCGTTGTCGGTTCCGGCGCAGGCGCAGCGTGCCGTACGTTCGGACGCCAACGGCAATCTCAATGCGTTGATCGCCCGACACGCCGCCGCCAACAGCGTTCCCGAGAGTCTGGTACGGCGCGTCATCCACCGCGAGAGCCGCGGCAATCCGCGCGCCGTCAGCAAGGGCAATTACGGGCTGATGCAGATCCGGCTCGGCACCGCGCGCGCCATGGGCTATCGCGGCAGCGCCGCCGGCCTGCTCGATGCCGACACCAACATGACCTATGCGGTGAAATATCTCGCCGGCGCCTATCGCGCCGCCAACGGCAATCCCGATCGCGCCGTCCATTATTACGCCGCCGGCTACTATTATGCTGCCAAGCGCAAGGGTCTGCTCGACCGTAGCAAGGCCAACCCGATCGGCGCCTTCGCGGCTGCCGGTACGTCTGCTGTGCCGGGCAGGCGCGGCAACTGGAATTCGATGAAAAACAAGATCAAGCAGGCGAGGGCGGCGGGCCAGAACGTGGCCTCCTCGTCGGATCCCTATACCGGGCGGCTCGATTATTACTGAGCGTCGCAGCACGCGGCCCGGCAGCCAGCCGGGTCGCGGCGCGCTGCCACGCGCGCACGGAGCGCGGCCGCCTAGTTCAGCGATCGATTCCGGCGCTTGCCGTTCGCGGCTGCCGGCGGCCGCGCATTCGCACTGAACATGCGAAGCAGGACTTCGAAAAAATTGAAGGTTGCCGGTTCATTGGCTGCCGTCCGGGTTGCGCGCACGTGACGTGCCGGCCTGGTCGCGCGTACCGGATGGACGACGCGCTGACGGGTGACGTGTGTCGTGTGGCGCAGCTCGGCCTCGATTCCCGGCGGACGTCCGCGCGGCAGAACGACCAGCACCAGGGAGGCCGCGGCTTTGTCGGCATCGTCGGCGCTTGCCGCCGCCCCGTCCTGGGAGGGAACGATCGATCCGGTTTCGTCGTCCGCGTCGCCGGCGCGGTTGCCCACGGACAGTGCGGCAACATGTGTCGCCTCCGGCTGAACAGCGGGCGCATCGCCGGGCTCGGCGGGCTGCGGCGAGGCCACGACGTCGCTGCGTTCGACCGGCAGGACCGGATCGTCGGCGGGCTGCGGCGCGGCGGTCATCGGCTCCGGCTGAACAGCGGGAGCAGCGCGCGCATCGCCGGGCTCGGCGGGCTCCCGCAATGCCGTGACGTCGCTGCGTTCGACCGGCAGCGCCGGATCGGCAGGCTGCGGCGCGGCGGTCATCGGTTCCGGCTGAACAGCGGGAGCAGCGGGCGCATCGCCGGGCTCGGCGGGCTCCCGCAATGCCATGACCTCGCTGCGTTCGACCGGCGCGACCGGGGCGGCAGGCAGCGACGCTACAGTTGTGTCCGGTTGCGTCGAGCCGGCGTCCGGCTGCCTGGCGGCGGTTTCCGTCGCAAGAGCTTCAGGCCCGGCGATTTGCTGCGGCGCTGCCCCGGTCCCGGGTTGCGTCGATTCGCTGGTATCCGCCGCCGCCCCGCTGCGCGCCGGCGTGTCGGGCAGCTCGCGCAGGCGCTCGAGCTCGTCGGCCCGGCGTAGTGCGGCCAGGATGAGGAACTGCCGCCATTCCGGATGCGTATTGCGATTGACCAGCGGACCGCGCGCGGGCGCGTCCACCCGAGTCAGGCGCGGATGCGCGCCGTCCGGCGGGCTGAGCGCCAGCAGCATGATCGCGATGGCGAGGAGCACGCCGCCAACAGGAATGATCCGCAAAATCGGCAGCATAGCCTGTGCATAACTGAGTCGGGCGCAATGCCAAAGCCGAAGTCGTGTGCCGCTGCTGGCCGGACCACACGCCATACGAGTCCAGCGCTGTCCGGACCGGGTCGCAGCCGTGACAGCCGCCGCGGCGATTGCTAGGAAACATGACCGCAGTGAAGGGGGTAATCGTTATGATGAAGAAGCCGGCCTGCCCGATCATCGCCATTGAGGAGCACTACTGGGATCCCGAGCTGACCAAGCACTACACCGGGCCAGAGGCCGGCCGCGGCAACGAAACGGACGAGCGGCTGTACGATTTCGGCGCGTTGCGGCTGAAGGAAATGGACGAGGCCGGCATCGACGTGCAGGTGCTGTCGCACGGCGCTCCCTCTACCCAGAAGCTGGGTGCCGACATCGCGGTGGATCTGACGCGACAGGTGAACGATCGCCTGGCAAAGTTCTGCGCCGCCAACGCCAAGCGCTTTGCTGCCTTCGCCGCCTTGCCGACCGTCGATCCGAACGCGGCGGCCGATGAGCTCGAGCGCACCGTGAAAACGCACGGCTTCAAGGGCGCGATGATCCACGGCATGTCGAATGGCGAATTTGTCGATCTGAAGAAATTCTGGCCAATCTACGAGCGTGCCGAGAAGCTCGACGTGCCGGTCTATTTCCATCCTTCGCTGCCCGACCCGCGCGTCACCGAAATCTACTATCAGGAATACGCCAAGGACTTCCCGCTGGTGGTGCGGCCGGCCTGGGGCTTCACCGTGGAGACGGCGACGCAGGCCATCCGCCTGGTGCTGTCCGGCGTGTTTGAGAAGCATCCCAAGCTCAAGGTCATCCTCGGCCATTTCGGCGAGACGCTGCCGTTCCT
>Ga0210062_1000355_pt1 | contig 14081 bp, 12 predicted proteins | sample Muzzi_CordA_D2_FD_185528 | JGI IMG/M metagenome (GOLD analysis project Ga0210062, IMG submission 185528) | Wetland microbial communities from San Francisco Bay, California, USA, that impact long-term carbon sequestration - Muzzi_CordA_D2 (SPAdes) | ecosystem: Environmental > Aquatic > Marine >...
ACTTGAAAGGTCTGAAGATGCGTGTGATGGAAAGCCCTGTTTTCATGCGCTTTGTCGAATCCTTTGGCGCAGCCGCGACACCGATGCCTGGGTCCGAAATCATCATGGCCGCCAAGCAGGGCGTCATCGATGGCCAGGAAAACCCGGCTCAGGTGAACTACGATTACAATCTGATGGACGTTCAGAAGTATATGTCCACAGACGAACACATCCTCGGGGTTCACGCCTACATCATTAACGACAAGTTCTTCAACGGCCTGACTGACGACGAAAAGGCAATCGTTCTTGAAGCCGCCACTCTTGCGGCCCGCATAGAGAACACCGCCAAATTGGCCGGCGCCAAGAAGTACATCGACCTGATCAAGGAAAAGGGAGTGGAAGTCCACATGACGACGATGGCCGAGAAATCGGCGTTCGCTGCCGTTTCTCAGGAGCCGGTGCTTGAATATCTGCGCGAGCAGGTGGGCGCCGAGTTGGTGCAGGGGCTGCTGGACACCGCCAAGGCTAACGAGCCCGCTCTATACGGCAAATAGGACTCTGTCCGTTGGTGACGAGTGGGAAGCGGCACAGTCGCTTCCCACTCTTTCACTTTAAATATTTCGAGCCGTAGCCGTTTGTGTTTTTGTTATTCACTTCCATAATGTTCCGGAAAACAATGACTGAGCCCCTGAGGGGAGGACCGCAGTGAAGGACCGAGCGTTTTGGCTGGGCCTGAAGCTTGCCAACATGACTGAAATCGTGTCGGCCGTTCTTCTGGTTGCCGTCATAGTGATGAACCTTGCTCAGGTATTTTTCCGCTATGCCCTGGTCGATCCGCTGTCCTGGAGCGAAGAGACCATGCGTTATTCTACGGCATGGATGGTGATGCTTGCCGGCAGTTCAGCCTTGTTTCGCGGCGAACATATGGTCATCAGCTTGTTCGACAACGTTCGGTCGGCAAGAGCGCGAAATTTCGTCCGACTACTGGTTCTTGCCTGCATTGGTGCATTTTGCGTGCTGTTGATGTGGGAAGGCTTTCCCGCCGCGATAGACAACATGCGCCAGGTTTCGCCGGCAACACGCATTCCCATGACGATCCCCTACATGGCAATTCCCGTGGGTGCGACGTTGATGTTGATTAAAGTGCTGTGCCTCATGGTTCTCCCCGAGGACGCCCTTTTGAAAGAAGAAGCCAAGGAGAACCAGCTGTGATCGCCATGGCCATAGCGTTCGTCGTGATGCTCGTCATCGGCGTGCCAATCGTATTTGCGTTGGGCATCGCCGGCGCCATCGGCCTTTGGGCGCTCGACCTCAATCTGATTTCCGTGCCGACGCGCCTGTTCACGGGCATGGACAACTTCGTTTTGCTGGCTGCGCCGTTTTATGTATTCGCCGGTGAAATCATGAACCGCGGCGGTATCACTAAGCGCCTGATTCGATTGGCCGGGCTGGTGACGCAGGGCGTGCCCGGCGGCACGGCTTACGCCAATGTTTCGTCGTCGGTGCTCTTCGCCGGCATTTCCGGGGCCGCCGTGGCCGACACGGCTGCCTTGGGTCAGGTTTTCATCAAAGGCATGCCGGAAGAAGGCTACGACAAGAACTATGCGGCTGCGGTGACTATCGCGTCATCGGTTATCGGTCCAATCATTCCGCCATCGGTGATAATGATCATTTATGCCGCCGTCACGCGTATTTCGGTTATCGACCTGTTCGTCGCGGGGATCATACCGGGCCTGTTGATGGCCACCGCCATGTGGTTGGTGATCTGGTGGCAGGCGCGCGGCGGCCGACTTCCCCGGTCCAGCCATAAGATCGAAAAGGGTGAGGTGGGATCCCTTGTGCGCGACGGATTGTTGGTGCTTGGGTTGCCCGGCGTCATCGTCGGAGGCACGCTTTCTGGCGTGTTCACCGCGACGGAGGCGGGCGGCATTGCCGTTGTCTATGCGCTGATCATTTCCTGGTTCATGTTCAAGAGCATGAATCTCGCGGTATTATGGGATGCGTTGCGTAGAAGCGCGCGGATCACTGCCACCATCTATCTGATCATCGCCGCGGCGACCGTGGTGTCATACGTACTGACTATTGGCGGTATCGCCATGTGGGTCCAGGATTTCGCCAGGTTGTTCACCGACAATCCGACCCTGTTCATGATGGCCTTGGCTGGTGTGTTATTGCTGGTCGGAACGTTCCTCGAACCCGGTGCGGCCATCGTATTGATCGTGCCGATGCTGATGCCGGTGACCATGGGCATGAACATCGATCCGATGCAGTTCGCCATGGTGGTGATCCTGACCCTGACCCTGGGCTTGATTACGCCGCCGGTGGGGGTCTGCCTCTTCGTTGCGTGCCGGATTGCCGAAAGCCCCGTTTTCCCGATAATGAAGGCGGTATTCCCGTTTCTGGTCGTCGAGATCGCAGTGGTAGTCATGCTGGTATTGGTGCCCGAGCTATCGTCATTCTTGCCGAATGCATTGAGATAATGCTCGCCTCTCCAGAAGGATTTTACCTATGTTGATTATCTCCGAAGAATTGGCCCGCGACCTAGTGTCCGTCGAGGAAGCCATCCACTCCGTGGAAAGTGCCTTCGCCGCGATGGCCCGCGGCGACGCCCGCAACTACCCGGTGGTGCGCGAGGTTGTAGGCTATCGGGACGCCGTCTACGGCGTGAAGACCGGTTGCGATACCAGCGCCCCCTTCTTAGGTCTCAAGGCGGGCGGCTACTGGCCGCATAACGTAAAGAAAGGACTGAGCAACCACCAGTCTTCGACCCTGTTATTCGATCCGGAAACGGGCCGCGCCTCAGCCCTGGTCAGCGCCAATTACCTCACCGGCGCGCGTACCGGCGCATCCAGCGCGATCGCGACCAAATATCTGTCCCGTCCCGACTCCCAAATTCTCGGCATCATCGGAACCGGCGTTCAGGCTGAATACCAGCTCAAGGCCACCATGGCGGTGCGAAGATTGACCAAGGTCCATGCTTGGGATCCGTCAGCCGATAATCTGGCCAAATTCGGCCAGACGGTTGGCGGTTTGGGGCTTGAATTCGTCGCGGAGTCCGAGCGTGAAGCGGTCGTTGGCCAGGCGGATGTGCTAATCACCGTGACGCCGTCTCAGCAAGCGTTGGTGGACAAGGCCTGGGTTCGCCCCGGCACCCACATCAGCGCCATGGGCTGCGACACCAAGGGCAAGCAGGAACTCGACCCGCGTCTGGTCGCCGCCAGCACCCTGTTCGTGGACGAGGCCGAGCAAGCCATGACCATCGGCGAGTTCCAGCACGCCTACGCGGGCGGCCTGATCACCGAATCGTCCTTTCGCGGCAGCATCGGCCAGGTCATCGAGGGCATGTGCGACGGCCGGAGGAACGACGAGGAGATCACCATCTTCGACGGCACCGGGGTCTCTTTGCAGGATCTGGTGGTGGCGGCGCTCGCCGTGCGCTTGGCCGAGGAAAAGGGGCTTGGCGCCTCGGTTGAGTACTGAGCTGCTCCGTGCCTAATATCCGCCCTACCAGCCGTTGATCCGGGGCCAGGTTGCGACGATTTCGCGCCCGTCACCGTTTTCGCTGTCAACGACGTGGTATTGTTCGTACATCGCGGCGGTCATGCACACATGGTTGGGGTAGATGCGCAAACGTGTGCCAATCGGTAAATCATCCACAGACCTCCCCGACGGCAGGGCGATCTGGCCGTGTTCCTGATAGACTCGCCCCACCTGCATTTGGGGCACGAACGGATTTCCGTCCATGTCCGCCACCATTCCGAAGCCTATGTCGTTGGGCAGGTTTTCGGTGCTGCGGTCCTTGGACAGCGCCAGCGCCCCGGCGTCGACCAACAGGCGGTTCAGCGGTTCGTGGTGGCTATTGACTTCAGCGATGACAGATACGGCAAGGTCAGAAACCTCGCAGGAGTTGATTTGGGCCTGGAACATATCGCCAAACATGTACACGCCGGGACGGACTTCCGTCACGCCCTCGAGCGAGCGGGCATACAACGCGGTTGGCGTCGAGCCCACGCTGACATTGGGGCATACGATTCCCAACTCGCGAATACGCTCGGCGGCGTTCACAGCAGCGGCGCGCTCGGCTTCGGCCACCTCTTCCACCTCCGCAATAGTGCGGCAGGAATATGAATGGCCGGCATGGGTCATGATGCCGGCGAAGTTTGCGTGTGAGGCCTGATCGATAACTGTCGCAATTTCAACAAGTTCCGGCCCATCGGGGAAGACGCCGGAGCGGCCCTCGCCGCAATCGATCTCGACTTGCACATGGAACCCCGATCCCAGTTCCGTCCCTTTGGCGGCAATGGCACGGGCAACGTCGACACTGTCGGTGATGAGGGTGATGCGGGCGCCTGTGCTTTGAATGGCGGCGACGCGCTCCAGTTTGTCCGGAACGATTCCCACTGCGTACTGGATGTCCCGAATGCCGTTTTCGGCAAAGTACTCGGCTTCCTTCAGTGTAGAAACGGCAATCCCGCCTTTCTGGCCTTCCAGAACCAAGCGGGCGACATCAATGGATTTTGCGGTCTTCAAGTGTGGCCGAAGCGTCACGCCATTGCGTTTGGCAGCCTCCGCCATGCGCCTGATATTTCTGACAAGCTTTGCTCGGTCGAGGACCAGGCAGGGAGTAGGTAGATCAAAAATATCCATTGCGGGAGCCAAACCCTGAAATCCATTGTAGATGGTTGCCGGGGAGCTTTGAGACGCCCCACAACCAAATTAGGAAAGGGTCGCGTCGATGACCAATGCCCGTTTGACCTAGAGCGATGCATAGATCGAATTATGCCCGGGTTACGTTCCATCAAGCCACCGAGAAGAGAGGATTTAGTGTCCGCCCCGCCGCCAATACTCCGGCGCGGGTGCATGGCTGAGTATTTCCGTAACCTGAACGAGGAGAGGTCCGGCGATAGCGCTGAAACGATTTGCCGGGCAATGGATCGTTTTAAATACAACGGGTCGATGCGACTTCACACCTTCTGTCGCAGCAACCTGCGTATGTAATCCGGTGACAAAGGCTGCCGGTCCGCGATCACGCCAAACGGACGCAGAGCATCGTTGACGGCGTTGTTCACCGCGCCGATCGCGCCCATGACGCCTCCCTCCGCCATGCCCTTGATGCCGGCGGGGGTGCGTTTGTTTGGCGTGTGCTGGCCGATGATTTCAATCTCGGGCGCTTCCGTGGCGGTGGGGATCAGGTAGTCCGCCAGCGTGCCACAAAGGTTTTGGCCGCTCTCGTCATAGATCATGTGCTCGAACAGCACGCCGCCGATGCCAAGAACGGTGGCGCCCTGCTGTTGACCCGCGACTACCAGCGGATTCAGCACGGTGCCGCAATCCTCGATGATCAGGTAGCGGTCGATCGCGATTTCGCCTGTCGCCGGACTGAGCGTCACCTCGCAGAAATGAGCAGAGTTCGAATAGGTCATCTGCGGCGGGTCCCAGGCGCGATGCATCTCGAGTCCGGGCTGCATGCCTTCAGGCAGTTTCAGCGGATCGAGATAGGCGGTGCGGGCGATGTCCCCGATACCGAGCCCCGTTTCGGCCCATTCGCCGCCCACATGGCGCAAGACCTTTCCGCCCTTGACGTTCAGTTCGCTCGCACTGTTGAGGCCCAGAAGCGCCGCCGCGATATCCAGCATCTTCGCTTTCAGATCCAGAGCCGTCAGGAACAGCGTGCCGCCGCCGGCTGTCGCGCCACGACTGCCCCGGGCGCCCATGCCGTAGGGTGCGATGTCGGTGTTGCCCAGCAGGATGTCCACTTGCGCCACGTCCACGCCCAACCCTTCGGCGACAGCCTGGGCAAAGGGCGTTTCGTAGCTTTGGCCCGTGCCCATCAGCCCCGCGGAAGCGCGGATCGCGCCGGATGGTTCGATCTTTACCCAGGCAGCCTCATGCCCCGAACCCGGGATCCCGGCTGCCTTGTAGAAGGCGGAGCCGTAGGTGGTGGATTCAACCACGTTACAGATTCCAATTCCGCGATACACCTTGCGCCCCCGGTCTTCCGTCTGGCGCTTGCGGAAAGCCGCATAATCGACTTCCCTGAGGCCGCGCTCGAAACACTCGCTGGGCGTCACGTCCTCCAGCCTTTCGCCGGTCGGCATGGTGTAGGGCAAATCCGAAGGCCGCAGCATGTTGACCCGCCGGACCTCGGCCGGATCCAGGTTCAGTTCCCGTGCGACCGCATCCAGCGTGCCGTCCATTACCAGGCTGGTGATCGCCATCGGCGCGCGCATCGGCCCTGCGCCGCATTTGTTGGTCAGCGCGATCTTCACTTCGAAGGCATAGTCCTGGATCCGATAGGGGCCTGTCAGGATCATGCCGATAACGCGCGCGAGGTAATTCGCCGGATAGAAACAATAGGCGCCGAAATCCTCCAGAATCTCGGCTTCCAGCGATAATATGCGGCCATCGGCCGCGACGGCGGCGCAGGTATGCACGGTATTCTCGCGCGCCTGCAGCGAGGCCGACAGGTTTTCGATCCGATCCTCGCGCCAGCGAACCGGGCGTTTCAGATGGCGGGCAAGGGCGGCGACGGTAATTTCCTCGCGATAGACGATGATCTTCTGGCCAAAAGCGCCGCCCACGTCCGGCGAGGCGATGGTAACCTGCTGTTCTCCCAGTCTCAGCCGCCCGGCAAGCGCGGAGCGCATGGGGTGCGGCGCCTGACTGCCGATATGCATCGTCAGATGTTGCCGCCCGTCGTCCCATACCGCAATGCAGCCGCGCGTTTCGATAGGCAGATGCGTCATGCGCTGCATGGCGAAACTGGCCTCGACAATGCGGTGGGCTTCCTGCTTGCGCCGCGCGATGTCTCCTGCCTCGAATTTCTGGTGCGAAACCAGATTTGAGGACAACGTCTCATCGACCAGCGGCGCGCCATCGGCCAGCGCGGAGTCATAGCTCGTGACCGCCTCCAGCACGTCGTAATCGACCAGGACCAGCTCCGCCGCATCCTCTGCTACGTAACGGTCGGTCGCCACGACACAGGCGACCGGGTCGCCATGGAAGCGGACCTTGTCCACCGGCAGCGTGGTCATCTCGGTCGGTTGCAGCCCTTCGATCGGCGGCGCCAGCTTCAGGCCGTTGGTCCAGCCATTGATCTCGTGGCCGGTGACAATCGCGATAACACCGGGCATCGCTTTCGCCTCATCCAGATCGAAGCCGGAGATGCGCGCATGTGCGTGGGGCGAGCGCACGAAACATGCATGTAACGCGCCGGGAACCTCGATATCGTCGACATAGACGCCCTTGCCGCGCAACAGGCGGACGTCCTCCTTACGCAGAATCGGTTTGCCGATCTGGTCGAAATCACTGCGTTTCGTGTCTTCCGCTTTGATGCCACTCATTGCGCTGCCCCATCGCGAAGCATCCGGGCCGCCTTCTTCACCCCCCGTACGATATTTCCATAGCCGGTGCAGCGGCAGAGATTGCCGGCCAGGACCTCGCGAATCTCATCTTCGGAAGGGTCCGGGTTTTCGCGAAGATATGCTTCAAATGTCGTAATGATACCGGGCGTACAGAAGCCGCACTGCAGGCCGTGTTCCTCGTGCAGCGCCTGCTGCAGCGGGCTCAGTCCTTCGTCCGGCGTCAGCCCTTCCACAGTTGTGATTTCTCGTCCCTGCATCTGGATCGCGAAGATCAGGCAGGCGCGTGAGGGCTTGCCATCGACCAGCACTGTGCAGGCACCGCAGACACCATGCTCACAACCCACGTGGGTGCCGGTAAGCCGCAAATCCTCACGCAGAACGTCGGACAGCAATTTGCGCGGTTCGGCGAATACCTCGCGCACCTCGCCATTGACCGCAAGCCTGAAAGCAATCCTGCTCATGCCGCCGACTGCCTCTGCGCGCGGGCCAGCGCATCTTCCAGCGCCTGGCACAGCAACACTTCAATCAACTCCTTCCGATATACGGCCGAGGCATGCTTGTCGCTCTCCGGCTCCACCTGCGCGGCCGCCTCCGCCGCAATTTCGCCGGCCCAGCCGCCGGCTGGCGCCAAGCCGCTCGCCGACTGTTCCAGGCTGGCCAACCTGATCGGCGTGGAGCCAACACCACCGAGCGCCATAGCGATACGACCGACTTTGCCGGCACCATCCAGCATCAAGGTCGCCGCTGCATTGACCACGGCGTAGTCGCCCGACCGGCGCGCCAGCCAGCGGAAACCCCACCCCTCGCGATGCGCCAATGCGCGAAAGCGAATCGCGGCCACGATTTCCCCCGGCTCCAGCGAGGTTGTGAAGACGGAGATAAAGAAGTCCCGAGCCGGTATCGTGCGCTTGCCGGCGGCCGACTGCGCCACGATCCCTGCATCCAGCAGCATCGCCATAAGCGGTAACTCGGCCGCTGGGTCGGCCAGCGCCAGACTGCCGCCGATGGTGCCCCGTTCGCGCAGCGCGTAATGGCCGATGTTGCGAGCTGCCATGGGCAGCGGCGGACAAAGCTGCATCAGTTCGGACGAATACTCGATCTGGTGATGACGGGTCACCGCGCCGATTTCAATCGAACCGCTGTCCGGGCGGATATAGGACAGCCCCTCGATATGGTTGATGTCTATGATATGGTCGGGTTGCGCCAGGCGAAGGTTCATCATCGGCACAAGGCTCTGCCCGCCGGCAATGATACGGGCATCGTCCCCGTATTGCGCCGCCAGGATCAAGGCCTCATCGAGGGTCTCAGGCGCGTGATATTCGAACTTCGCAGGCTTCAACGTTATCCTCCGTCAATCCCACAACAGGGATTTCTCGGTTTCCGGATCGAACAGGTGCAGGCGGTCAAGGTTTGCCGCCAGCGTCACTTCCTCGCCGTTCCGGTGGCGGGTCTCCTTGCCGACGCGGAAAAACAGTTCCTCGCCTTCCAGCTTCATGTTCAGGAACTGGTCGGAGCCGATCGGCATGACGAAATTGACATGACCGTGGATGGCGCCGCCCTCCACCGGTTCATTGCGATCGTCTACATCCTCCGGCCGAATGCCAAGAATAGCCTTTCGTTCCTCCTGGCCGGATAGTTTCGCCGAGGCTTCACTATTCAAGGACAGTGTCAACCCGCCGCGCCGAAACGCCATGCGGCCGTTCGATGCGACGAGTTCACCCTCGAGATAATTGATCGGTGGATTGCCTAAGAAGGAGGCGACGAACATATTGCGCGGCTGCTCGTATATCTCGTCCGGCGCACCCAACTGCTGCACGATGCCGTCCTTCATCACCACGATGCGGTCAGCCAGGGTCAGCGCCTCCGCCTGGTCGTGGGTGACATAGACGAATGTCGTCTGCATGGTCTGGTGCAGTTCCTTGATCTCGGCGCGCATCGAAACACGCAGCGCTGCATCGAGGTTCGACAGCGGCTCGTCCATGAGAAATACGGCGGGCTGCCGGACCATGGCGCGCCCCAACGCAACCCGCTGACGCTGCCCCCCCGACAACTGGTTCGGCCTTCGGTCCAGCAAATGGTCGATATGTAACCGCGCTGCCGCATCGCGCACGCGCTTGTCGATCTCGGCCTTGGGATATTTCCGCATTGCCAGCCCGAAGGCTATGTTCTCGTATACGCTCTTGTGCGGATAAAGGGCATAGCTCTGGAACACCATCGCGACATCGCGCTTGTGCGGCGGCATGAAATTGACGATCTCGTCGTCGAACCAGATGTCGCCCTCGGACAGTTCCTCCAATCCGGCGATCATGTTCAGGGTCGTCGTCTTGCCACAGCCGGATGGGCCAAGCAGTACGACAAACTCCTTATCGCGGATATCCAGGTTCAGCTTATCCACGGCCAGCACATTGCCGTAATATTTGGTGACGTTATCGAAGCGAATGCGCGCCACGGTCCTTACCCTTTTACTGCGCCGGCCGTCAGGCCCGACACGATATAACGTTCGAACATGATTGCGACGATGACCGGCGGTATGACCGCCACAACGCCCGCCGCATTGATGAATGAGAAGCTGATCGTGAAGTCCGAGGTGAAGGACGCCACGATGATCGGCAAGGTCTGCGCCGCCTGTGTCTGGGTGAACATCAGTGCCAGCAGAAACTCATTCCAGCTGGTCAGAAAGGTGAAAAGGATAACCGCGACCAGCGACGGAACCGCCAGCGGGAGAAACACCCGGGTCAAGGTCTGGAAGCGGGAACAGCCGTCTATGCGCGCCGCCTTGTCGAGATCGTCCGGCAATGATTCGAAATAGCCAACCAGGATGAAAACAGTGAACGGCACAGTTATCGCGAGATAAGTCAGTATCAGCGCCCAAAGGCTGTCCAGCAGGCCGAGATTCTTGATCACCAGGAAGAAGGGAACGACCAGCGCGATATCCGGGATCACACGTGTCGTCAAGATCGTATAGACCGAAGCGTTGCGCCCCTTGAAACGAATCTTGGCCATGGCGTAGGCGGCCGGGACGCCGACCAGCAGATTCAGGATCACGACCGCGATCGCGACCTTGAAACTGTTCCACATGGCGGGCAGCAGGCTCTTGGCCGTCGATGGAATGTAGCCACCGCTTGCGGGATCCGCCTTGGATCGGCTCTCGTAGGTCACCTCCTCCTGGTCATAAAAGAAGATGGCCTCGAAATTCTCCAGCGTCGGTTCGTGCGGGATCCAGTGCGGCGGCACCGAGACGATCTCAGCCTCGGTCTGGAATGACGAGGATACAAGCCAGGCGAAAGGCGCCAACACATAGGTCAGCAGGACAACCGAGGCGGCGAAGATAGCCAGCTTGTAGGCTAGATCGGGTAGGCGCGGCCGCTCGCGATAGCGATATCCTGCAGGCTTCGTGCTCATATCCTGCGCCCCAGCGTGCGGATGATGAAATAGGCCAGCACGAAGGTAACGATCGCCATCATATAGGCCAGCGCACTGCCGGTGCCGAAGGACAGGTTCCGGAAGGTCTCGGCATAGACATGCCAGGCCGAGACATGCGAAGCCTCGCCAGGCCCGCCCTCGGTCAGGATAAAGAACAGGTCGAAATGGCGGATCGCCATCATGGTCTCGTATATGGCGACCAGCGCGAATCCAGGCTTCAGCGAAGGCAGAGTGATATGCACGAAACGCTGCATAACATTCGCCCCGTCGACCTTGGCCGCGCGATAGAGATCCGCCGGGATCGACTTCATAGTCACCAGGATCAGGATTGTGGCCAGCGGCACTTCCTTCCAGACGAAGGCATTGGCGATCAGCGGGATCGTCTTGTCTGGATCGCCCAGCCATATGAGATATTTATCGATCCAGCCAAGTTGCAGCAGCAGGCCATTCAACGCGCCATAACCCGAATCGTATATCCATTTCCACATCAGCCCGTTGGCGACGGTGGGGATCGCCCACGGGATCAGCAAGATCGCACTGAGAATGCGGCGGCCGCGGAAGGTCTCGTTCAGCAGCAGTGCGATCAGCATTGCCAGCACAGCGATGGCAGTCACCGATATGACGCTGAAATATACCGTTCGCCCCACCGAACTCCAGAACAGCCCGTCGCCAAGAAGGTCGATGTAATTATCGAACCAGACGAAGGGCACGCGGTGCGGGCGAGTCAGCTTCAGCTTGAAGAAACTCAGATAAAGCGAATAGGCTATCGGAAAGACTGCGACAACCGCCAGCACCGTCATCACCGGGGCGATGAACAGCATAGCGCTTCTGGTGTCGTAATTGAAGCGGCGCGCCAAGGCATCGGCCAAACGCGCCGGTAACAGTCTGGTCATACCGGCTCGCCTTCTGTATTGAGAAAAATGCAGCGCCGGGCCGAGACCCGGCGCTGCCAAGGCAAGTTGTTACGAATTCTCTTTCTTTAGCTCGTCCCACTTCTCGGCGGAGGCCTTCAGCGCATCTTCGACGCTTGACTGCTGCAGTACCGCTTTCTGCCAGGCCGCGCCGTTGGTCTCCATCCATTCGCCAAACCAGGGCGTGACCACGTCCTTCTTGCGGGCCAGGCCCTGCTGCTGTTCGATCACATTGATGTCCGTATAGGACGAGTAGGTCGCCCGGACTTCCGGATCCTTGAACAGCGGCTTGACGCCAAAACCGGCGCCGATGTCGGTGAACAGGATTTTCTGGAATTTGTATTCACCATCGGCCTTGCCGCCGAACCACTCGATCAGCCGCGCCGCGTTTTCGGCCCGCTGCTTGTCGGCCCGGGCATATGACGTCATGCCGTGGAAGCGCATCCAGCCGACTGTAGCATGGGAGCCCTTCGGCCCGCTGCCCCTCGGCATCAGGATCTGCTTGCAACGACCGGCTATCTGCGATTGTGCCGGGTCGTTCAGCATGCGCATGCGATATTTCGGCAAGAGCGCAAAGGCATGGTTGCCCGAGGCGAAAGCCTTGAGGCCGGTCAATTCACCGGTCTCGACGCTACCGGGCGAGACGATCTTGTGCTTATGCACCGCGTCGACGATCCATTGCAGCGCCTTTACCGCGCCGTCATCCTTGTGATGCATCAGGGCGTTGCCGTTACCATCGGTGAAGCTGCCGCCGTTCGAATAGACCATCGCGGCCATGAATTCGATCAGCCAGCTCTCCTGGGCAAGCGCCAGCATCACCGGATATTCGGAAGTACCCTTGGCTTTGATTTTCAACGCCTGCTCGGTGACCTCGTCCCACGTCTCCGGTTTTTTGCCAATTCCGGCATTGTTCAGGGTAACCTCATCGCACATGAAGCCCATGAAATCCGTATAGTAGGTCAGACCATATTGCTGGCCCTTGTACGTCATGGAGTCGGTGCAGAACGTCTCGGCGTCCGAATTGTACTTCATCAGAAAATCGAAATCGTCGACGGGCTTGATCCAGCCGGCTTCCGCCCATTCGGGCAGCCAGCTGTCGGACACCCACAGCATATCCAGCGGGGCGTTGCCGACGAATTTTGTGATGGCCGCTTCACGATACTGCGCCCAGGGATTGTTGCTGTAGGCGACCTTGATGCCGGTACTGGCCTCGAAGGCGGCGACATGGCTCTTGACCTGATCGACTGCCGCCGACCAGGCATAGAAATTGACCGGATCACCGGCCGCGCGGGCAGCGCCGCCGAAGCCCTGACTGATGGCGCCCACAGTGGCCGCCGCCGCCGAATATTTAAGAAATTCGCGCCGGGCGAATTTTCTGACTCTTCCGTATTTCATGAGATATTTCCTCCACTCCCTGCGGTTGCTCGGTAGGATTGGGCGGTTTCCTGCCGCCCGGCGGGAATTCACCTGGAAAAGCTATCACGCTCCGGCGCAAGTCGTCAATTGACGACTTGGATCGAAAACCATAAACGTTCTGGAGTCAGTTGCCTTTGCCGGCGGCCTCGACCATGCCCCGAAAGCCGTGAACAAAGGCGGCGATTTGTACCGCGAGTACACTGTCCTCGGGGACTTCACGGCTTGCCCTGTATAAATGCCGGCGGATCGCGAAATGGGAAACGGCGCCATGCAGTGTCCAGCCGATTTCGTGCAGAATGGCTGGGTCATCGGGTAGTGTCACATCCTGTTCCAAGGCGGCCTCGCGGGTTATCGTTTCCATAAGGTCCTTGATGATGGTGGCGATGTAGTCGGGTGCCATCTCGCTTTCCGCAAGCGAGGCGTAGAGGAAAAGCCGCAGCCATTTGCGCGTAAGAATCGCCCTGAAATAGTCACGGTAGAAGTGATTAAGCCGCTCTTCCACACTCATGGACCGGTCGGTCAGTTGGGCCAGCCAGACGGCCTTGAAGGGGCCGATAATTGTCTCTTTGTAGACCTCCCTGACCAGCGCGGCCTTATTGGGGAAAAATCGGTATAACAGCCGTTGGGAAACGCCGCAGGCCGCCGCCAGCGAACGGGTCTGGCCGGTCAGTCCGTATTCCGAGAAAAACTCCGCCGCATGATGAAGAATCTGCGCCCGGCGCTCCTCATAGGGCAGGCGGCCCTCGCCGCCATTACCGTTCCTGGGCTTTTCGTTCCGCAGTTTCGCGGATTTCGCCTCCATTCTCGCTGCTCCACCTCTTATTCCTGCAAATCAATCTAGGGGCGCAACCGTAACTCGTCAATTGACGACAAAATAACCTTGCTCTGCGCTCCGAAGCGAATAGCATAGCGGACGCGGGCACGGTCCGCGACCCAAAGGAATCGAAAAGCGGAGCAGTAAGCCATGATCTTCGAGAAAAGAACCTAT
>Ga0210062_1000356_pt1 | contig 14079 bp, 12 predicted proteins | sample Muzzi_CordA_D2_FD_185528 | JGI IMG/M metagenome (GOLD analysis project Ga0210062, IMG submission 185528) | Wetland microbial communities from San Francisco Bay, California, USA, that impact long-term carbon sequestration - Muzzi_CordA_D2 (SPAdes) | ecosystem: Environmental > Aquatic > Marine >...
GCCGCCGATGACAATCGACGGGCCGAAGACGCCGCCACTGCCGCCGGAGCCGATGGAAAATGAGGTGGTCAAAATTTTTCCGAGGGCCAGAAACAATAGAAAGGGTATGGTCAATTCATTATGGATCGCCTTCTGAGCGAAACCGTAACCAAAGGCCAGGGTTTGCGGCAGGAAAAATCCGATGATACCGGTACATAGCCCGCCGATGGCCGGTTTAATGTGATTGGGAATTTTTAATGAATGAAAAAAACCGGTAATCCCATAAAATGATTTCACATAAAACGCTCCGGTGGCCGAAAGGACTAACGCCAATATGACATAGGGCCCTAATTCCAAAGGATTTTGAAATTTGAAATCAGGCGACTCAAACAAAGATCCCCATCCGAATACCAGGCAGAACAAGCAGTAGGCCACCACCGATGAAATCCCGGCTGGAATGATCACCTCGGATTCAAATTCGGGATCCCGGTAAAGCACTTCGGCCGCAAACAATGCGCCCGCCAGCGGCGCCCTGAAAATACTGCCGACGCCGGCACCAACGCCGGCCGCCATCATGATGCGGCGTTCGCGGCGCGATAGGTTTAATTTGGTCGCCAGAAAGGACCCGAAACCGGCCCCGATCTGCGCAATCGGCCCCTCTCTTCCTCCCGACCCCCCGGTCGTCAGCGTAAGGGCGGAGGCCAGGGTTTTAATAATCGGCACCCGGCCGCGTATTAACCCTCCGGTATTATGATAGGCATTTATGGCCGCATCCGTACCGTGGCCTTCGGCTTCCGGGGCAAAGGTATAGACGAGCCATCCGCTCAAAATGCCGCCGAAGGCAGGCAGCAGCAACAGAATCCAGCGATTCAATTCGTGTGTGGTGGGAGGGATCAGGTGATGTTCACCGGCCGGAGCCGGTGGTCGATATCCGGCCATCATATCCAGAAAAAAATGGATCCCGATCTGGCATAAATACTGAAAGATGATGGCTCCGAAACCGGCGATAATGCCGATACCGATAAAATACAGCGTCCACATGCTGGCCCGTGAAACCCTGGCCGATAGCTCCTGTCCCAAAATTTTATGTAATTGTTGTTGGATTTGATTCAAAATATTTTTTATCAACTTTCAATAGCATAAATGGTTTAAACGCAACGGGTATAGCTATTTCTCACGATGTAGTAATTATATCTTGATGGTGTTGATTGTCGGTGATATAAAAATCGGCAAACACTTCGGAAAATATAATTACGAAATTGATAAATACCAGAAGAAAAGAAGAAGGACAAATAAAATGATGGAATTCGCCGCGCTAAATAACCAGGAACTTAAGCGACTCAGAGAAGATCTGCAGGCGCAGTATCGTGAATTTAAATCTCGCGGCCTCAATCTGGACATTACCCGTGGCAAACCCTGTTCCGAGCAACTGGATCTTGCCCTTGGCATGCTGGATTGTGTCAACCGCGAAAATTATTTGACCAAAGAAGGTACGGATTATCGAAATTACGGTGGATTAGACGGGATTCCCGAAGCCAAAAAATTGTTCGGAGAATATATGGAGGTGCAGCCGGAAGAGCTCATAATCGGCGGCAATTCCAGTCTCAATCTGATGCATGACACCTTCATGCGAGCCATTGTCAAAGGCGTCAGCGAAGACAGCCCACCCTGGGGAAAGCAATCTAAAATCAAATTCCTTTGTCCCAGCCCCGGCTATGATCGACATTTTTTTATCTGTGATTATCTAGGCCTTGAAATGATAACGGTTGCGATGGATGACAACGGTCCGGACATGACCGTCGTTGAAGAATTGGTGTCCGAGGACCAAAGCATCAAAGGCATCTGGTGTGTACCGAAATACAGCAATCCGACCGGAGCCGTCTATTCCGATGAAGTCGTCCAGCGCCTGGCATCGATGGATACCAAAGCTGATGACTTTCGTATATTCTGGGATAATGCGTATACCGTTCACCATCTCAACAACAAACCAGCCCGCTTGAAAAACATCCTGACCGCCTGCAAGAAGGCCGCCAACCCAGAGCGGGTTTTCATATTCGGTTCAACCTCCAAGGTGGCTTTTGCCGGCAGCGGGCTGGCCATGATGGCCGGCAGCGCAAAAAATATGGCCCTGGTCAAAAAACAGATTGCCTTTCAAACCATTGGTCCGGATAAGTTAAACCAGCTGCGTCACGTTTCCTTTTTTAAAAATATGGCCGGCATCGAGGATCATATGAAGCAGCACACAGCGATCTTAAAACCGAAATTTGATGCCGTCCAGGAAGAATTGGAAAAAGCGTTGGCCGGTAAAAACATAGCCGATTGGAGTCAACCGGCCGGCGGCTATTTTGTCAGTATCGACACCATGGAGGGGTGTGCGTCCGCGGTGATTCAAATGGCGGCCGAGGCGGGTGTAAAATTGACCCCGGCCGGTTCCACCTATCCTTACATGCGGGACCCCCGGGATCGAAATATGCGCATCGCACCATCTTTTCCACCGCTGGAGGATGTGCGTTCGGCCATGCAACTGGTGGGTATCTGCATTCAGCTGGCCAGTATTGACAAGCTAATGAACTGAAGGTGTCAGGTGTCGGGTGTCAGGTGTCAGAAGCAGATGTTAGAAATAAGAGGACAGAAGCCCGATGTGGACTACACATTACTATCGAAGGAAATAAGCTAATAAAGGACTGAGTGGTGAGGACTGAGCAAAGAAAAAATCAGGAGATGAAATGACCGGCATAATAAGTTCTCGGCGCTCATAAACTTTTCTATTAGACGGAGCGCAGCGACATCAGTAAATCTTCAATATTAAATTTTCAATATTCAATGAAGAAAAGAACCCCGCTCGAATTATGAGCGGGGTTTACCGATTAGTTTCAAGCAGGTTTATCGGCGAGCTCTTTTTGAAGCTTTGAGCGGATTGATCTTGGCCGTGCTGGCGACTTCTGTTGAACTGACATGGGATGCCAGATTACAGTTACCGTTCTTCCATTTCACTGCCGGCTCCGGACATGCAGTACAATACCAGCCGGATGAGAATTCGGATCCACGGTTGCAACCGTCACACTGCTCGATGACCTGATGGCAAATCCCGCCGTTGTATGAACACCCGTTAGCGGACATAAACGGGCACTCCATACCTTCTTTAATGGTTGTACAAATCATTGGAATCACCCCCTTAACAGAGTAAATTTGTAAAAAAAAGGCCGGGAAAGAATTAAACCCGGCCAAAACCGAAAATTCAAAGTCCGCGGAATATAACGGTGCCAACTTTAAATGTCAATAAGAATCTTACAATATTTTTTAAATTTTCTCAACCAAAAGCGCACTTGATTTTTTTGTCACAATCAATGACAATAAGTGACAAACCACCGGTAAATAAATTAATCGATTGCTGTTATTCAGGGCGGATTAATCATGGAACATGCTATGAGCAGCCATATGGCCAATAGAAGATCGAATGCAGATTCGGACAAGATCATTCAAAAAGCGGTTGATGTTTTAAAAATTGAAGCCGAGGGCATCATTAATCTGATCGACCGAATTGACGACAATTTCGCGGAAATGGTCGAGTTAATTTGCAGCACCAGCGGACGAATCATTATTAGCGGTATTGGAAAATCAGGGATTATCGGTCGCAAGATCGTCGCCACCCTCAATAGTACCGGAACGAGATCCCTGTTTTTACATCCGGTGGAGGCCATGCACGGTGATCTGGGCCAGGTAATCCCCGATGACATCTTCATTGCCCTGTCCAAAAGCGGAGAAACCGATGAATTAAACATATTGCTGTCCAGCATCCGCCGGATCGGCTGCAAAATAATTGCCTTTACCGGTGATAAGAATTCTAACCTGGCGCATCACAGCGACATTGTCATCGACGTGGGAGTAAACTGTGAAGCTTGTCCGTTGGGCCTGGCACCGACGGCCAGCACCACCGCCCTGTTGGCCATGGGGGACGCGCTAGCCGTGGTATTGCTGGAAAAAAAGCAATTCAAATCAAGTGATTTTAAGCTCTTTCATCCCGGGGGAACCCTTGGTCAACGCCTGACCACCAAAATCAGAGACCTCATGATCTCCTGCCCAATGCCGCCTTTCGTATCCGAGGGTGCACCAATGCAAGAAGCTGCCATTGCAGTCGACCGCGGGGGGCTGGGAGCAACCCTGGTTCTCAACCGCCACAATAAGCTTAGCGGCATCATCACCGACGGAGATATCCGACGCATGGTGGTATCCGGACGAACGATCACTGAACTTGTCGTCGAAGACGTTATGACTAAAAATCCACGAACCCTGGATCAAGACGCTCCGACCTATGATGCCCTAAATATAATGGAGCAGCACCAGATCACCGTACTGCCCATAGTCAATTCCGAGGGAGAAGTTAAAGGAATCTTACATCTGCACGATATATTGGGCAAAGGGGAGTTTAAATTTAATCCGCCTGCGGCGGACAGGTCCGCGCGCGATGAATAATTCCTCCAGAGGTAGCAAAAGTTATGGTGATTAGAGATCCGAAACAATATTAAAATCCCGATGTTCAAATTCTTAAAACTCGTCAAACGCAAATAGATCAAAATTTGATCCAGACATGTCACTCTTTTGAATTTTTGTCTTTTTTTAATTGATCCGCGAAGGCGAACCTTAAATATTCAATTTTCATTCTTCAATCTTCAATTTTTAGTGAGGACCAAATGAACATAGAATCCATGATCACTGAAATTTCAACCCTTGGAGAGGCTAAAATCTCTACCCCGGTTCAAAAAAGAGCAGACGGCGCTGATGGAATCAGTTTTGTTTCAGACGAAAATCGAGTTGTGATCGAAATCGATGACCATCAGATTACCCGGATGCTCAATGAGGGTCAAAGGCTACCCTGCTTTGAACTGGCAGGTCCGAGGTCGAAAATATTTTTTGATCCGAGCAAATTAAAGTGCGCCCTGGTATCTTGCGGCGGTTTATGCCCGGGCTTAAATGATATTATTCGCTCAATAGTGCTGGAATTGCACTATGGTTATGGCGTGCGAAACATATTTGGGATCCGCTACGGCCTTCAGGGGTTTATTGCCAGATACGGGCATGATTTGATTGATCTGACGCCCGAAACTGTCGTCAATATACATGACAGAGGCGGTACCATGCTGGGCTCAAGTAGAGGTCCCCAGGATATTAACGAAATAATCGACAGCCTGGAGCGCATGAATATCGGCTTGCTTTTTATGATTGGCGGCGATGGGACGCTGACGGCCGCCGGACGGATAGCGGATACGATTTTAGACCGAGGCCTGAAAATTGGTGTTGTCGGTGTGCCCAAAACAATTGACAATGACATTTACATGGTTTCTCGATCATTCGGGTTTGATACCGCCGTGGATGTAGCCACCAGGGCCATTATCAGTGCCAGCAATGAAGCCGAAGGCTATCCCAATGGTATTGGTTTAATTAAGCTGATGGGACGCCACGCGGGCTTTATCGCCGCAACAGCCGTTCTGGCCCAGCAGGATGTTAATTTCGTGCTGATTCCCGAAGTTGATTTCGACCTGGATGGACCGGGCGGTTTGTTTGCTGCGCTTGAAAAACGCCTGGTTGAAAGAAAGCATGCGGTGGTCGTCGTGGCTGAGGGTGCGGGCCAAAAATTTTTCGAAGAAAATAATGACGAACGCGATGCTTCCGGAAACATTAAGCTCAAGGATATCGGGGTATATTTAAAAGCGGCCATCGGTGCCCATTTTGCCGCCAAAGGCATCGAAATTTCAATTAAATACATCGATCCCAGCTATATGATTAGAAGTCTGCCGGCCAGTGCGAATGATCGTGTATTTTGTAATTTTTTAGGACGCAACGCCGTACATGCCGGCATGGCCGGTAAAACAAGCATGCTGATCGGCCACTGGAATAACCAGTTTGTTCATGTGCCGATGAAATTGATCGCCGGAAAGCGAAAGAACGTGGAGCCCAAAGGCAGCCTGTGGCGCAGTGCCCTTGAAGCCACGGGCCAGGGATCATTGAGAAACGGAGAATAATTATTGAAGATTTTCGATTGAAGATTGAAGATTGAAGATTGAAGAATTAAGGGCCGCCGGCGGCGGATCAATTAAAAAATGCAATCATAAAAATGACGGCGCGCAGCGACATCCACGAATCTTCAATTTACAATCTTCAATATTCAATTCTCCGCCTCTGGCGGAGTCTACTCCAACTCCACAAAACGCTTACCTTTGATCCTTAAAAGATGCAGTCTTTTTTGCACCTCACCATTTTCGTCAAAACGTGTAGTGCCGGTAATGCCCGGGAAGTTGTCCAGATTAAGCAGCTCATCTCTAATCTCATTGCGGTATCGAATATGGGGGCGGCTGACGGCATGGAATAGTATCATAGCAGAATCAAAAACTACCGCTTCAATAAAGTCAGGCTTTTCCTGATAAGTCTCCTCAAAGCTTGTCACAAATTTTTGAACCGCCGGTGAGGAACTTTCAGCAAAAAATCCATCCGGCATCACGGCGCCCTGGACGTATTGATCGGCTATCCGGATTAGAGAATCGGAATGCCAGAGATTCGTGCCAAGCAAATAAACATCCTTAACATCATAATAGGCCAGCTGGGGAACTATCAATCCGGCGATGCCGGGTGAATCGGGAATAAAAATGGCATCGAAATCAACGATCGGTTCCAGTTCTTCTTCCGCAGGCCCCCTTCCGGAACCATCTTCATGGGTTTTGCCGTCAGCACTCACCGAGGCTTTTTGTTGATCCCTATTTTCGGCCAATTCATTAGCTGCTTTAAGATCTTCAGGCACCTCATAGTAAAGTCCGACGAGTTTTTTGATCGGGTCCGCAAAATCGGTTTGTTTGGGTTGGTACGCTTCAACGCCAACAACCTTCCCCCCCAATTTTATGAGCTCGTCCCAGAATAGATTCATAAATGTGAGGCCGTAAGTTTCATCCGGATAAAGAATCGCGAAGCGATACAATCCCAACGACTCGATCGTAAAGGAAGCAATGGCCTGAACCTGCATTTTAGGGGTGATAAAATTTCTGAAAACCTTATCACCGATTTCGGGGATGTTATCTTTCTGGGTAAGCGTAATGATGGGAATTCCCATTTTTTGAGCTTCACGGGCGGCAACTTCCGAAGTTACGATGGGTCCGAGAATGGCAGCGACCTGCTCCTGATACAATTCCTCAATCGCCACAATTGTTTTATTCGGATCGGCTCCGGTATCTTTGACACTGATATTGATCGGCGGGTTGTCTCCCTGGGAGCTGAATTGATCCAGGGCCAATTCGATGCCCTTCAACGCACGAAAACCGAAGGTTTCATAAGGCCCGCTTAATGGCAGCAGAACGCCGATGGTATCGTGTTTGAAAACCGCATTTTTCTTAATTTCATCTACCAGACTTTCGACCAGAATTCGATTTTCATTGTCCGGGTATCTTTTGATGAATTCGGCTAAAATGTTTAATGCATCATCGTATTTTTCTTCCAGTGCATAATTCAAGCCCAATTGATACAGCAAAAAATCCATCGGCAGGCTTTCATCGGGGTGATTGACTAAAATAGCGACATCTGCCGTGTCAAGCCGGGCTATGGCTTCTTTGAGTTTATCGAGAATGGCTTGCTGCTCGGGACCGGACGCAAGCTCACGGGCCCGCACATAATTATCAATTGCGTCGATGGGAGAATTCATCGCCAGATAGGTATCGCCGATAAGCACATAAGTTTTGATGATGTGCAGGTTGGAATCGAGACGCTGCAAAGTTGCGGGCGCCAATTGAATCACATCCTGATAGCGGCCTTGTTGATAGTAGGTAAACAGTTCTTCCACCAGCGCATCCTGGACAAAAGAACCGGATGGGTAATCGGTTTGGATACGCCGATAGGCAGCCCGTGCGTTTTCGTAATCGCCGTTTACAGCGTAAACATATCCGATTTTCATCAGGGCCACATCCGCTTGCAAATCATCCGGATATTGCTGGATGTACTCCTCGTAAAGGGTCAGAGCTTCATTATAAGCGCCGGCTTCGAATAATTCTTCAGCCCGGGAAAAAAGCGCATCGCCCTTGCCAACTCTGACGGATTCAGGGGTTACACCTGTTTTCGTTGCGCATGCCCAGATCAGGGCGGTGACACTTAAAAGTAAGATAACATGTTTAAGCTTCATGAGTTCCAACCGATTAATTCGTCCACCTGAGTAATAGAACCTTCAGAGTTGTCAATTGCTTTCTGAAAAATTTAGAATGTTGCCAGATCGAAGGTCCAGCGGAGTAATTTTTACACCACATTCTTAGTTTGTCAAACGATATTTGTTTGAATATTTATTGTGTTTCCTGTCAATTACATATCGATAACTTTAGGCATTTTGCTTAAATTTAAAATCGAAAGGATGCATTAAATCGTCAATCGACAACCTTCAATTTTCAATTCATTCGTCTTGATATCTGTTTTGAATTGAACGCAAAACATTGAGACACGCAAAGAAAATCTCAACCAGCCCGGGGTCAAAGTGCTGACCGGCCCCGGCTTGAATATTGGCCAGCACCTCGGATTCATCCCATGCCTCCTTGTACACCCGCCGATTTGAAAGGGCATCATAAACATCGGCAATGGCAACGATCCGACCGAATAGCGGAATTTCCTCGCCACGTTTTCCACGGGCTGAACCGTCAGGCCGGGTGTATCCCGGCAACGGTTTACCGGTAGCGACATCAACATGACCGGGATAACCTTGACCGTCCCACCGTTCATGGTGGCTTAAAGCCACCTGGGCAGCGGTATCATCGAAATCGGATTGCGGGTCCAGAAATAACCGCAGGCCGAAGATGGTGTGCTGCTTCATCAATTCAAACTCATCTTTATTCAATTTGCCGGGTTTCTTTAAGATAATATCAGAGATGGCGACTTTCCCGACATCATGCAGCATGGCAGCCATACGCAGGACATCGCGGTTTTTATCAATTTCTTTTTGCTCAACATGGTGACGGTTGGCCCAGTTTTCATAGATTTCAACTGCATATCCGGCCACCCGGTTAACGTGGGCACCGGTCTCCTTGGGATCTCGCATCTCGGCCATTTTCATCATCCGCAACAATATGGCCCGGGTCAACTGGGCCCGGGCCACTGCAACCGCTGCGGTGCTGGCAAAGTGCATCATTATTTTTTCATCTGCCACGCTAAAAGGGATTACCCGCCGCGCCTCATCCTGGGCGTTGATAATTTGCAGAATACCCAATGAGTCGCCCTTGGAGGTCATCATTGGTATGGTTAAAACAGAGCGCGTGGTGTATTTGGTGGTACCATCGAATTCTTTATCGAAATGATACGGGCAGGCCGGATCAAGTCTATATACATCGGCCAGGTTGAGCGGTTGACCGGATTTGGCCACATACCCGGCGATGCTGTTTTCGTTTATGGGAACGGCAAAAGTTGAATAAATAAGCTTCTCACCCGCACGCAGCCTGTTTCGCAGGGTGTCATTTTGGGTATATGTAAAATGGAGCGTGCCTTTATCCCGGATGTAAATCGAACCGGCATCGGCGTTCACAAAACGGCGCGCTTCGGTTAAGATCCGTTCCATCAAAATATCCAGATCCTGAATTAGATTAAGGTCGACACTCAAACGCGCCAGGGCATCCAGTTTTTCCTTTTCATTCAGCATTTCCGCTTCCTTTCCGGTAATGATCGGGCTGGCGATCCGGCCAATTTTTCACCCCCGGTCAAAATAATCTCAACTTTTCAGCTTATCGGTCGATATAGGATAGTGCAGGGTGTTCAGCGCTTATTTTAGCATAATTTGCCCTACAAAAGCGCATATGATAGATTTTAAAAACCAATGAATTACCGCGCCGCATGCAACGAAGTATCAAGCGGAAATTATTATCGCCAAAAGGAGCGGGAAATTCAATCTCTATCCGCCTCCGGCGGATTAAAATGTTTATGGTTTTCTGACAAATGGTTTTTAAATTCCGCTCACATAACGCGAGTTTCTCTCTGGACGGAAAAACTTAATTTTGCATTAAGGAGGATAACCCCTTGAAAATGATAAAATTTTTAATATTACTGGCAATTGTTTTGTTTGCAGTTCAGGCCCCGGCTGAAATTTATAAATATGTTGATGAACAGGGAAACATTTATTACACGGATGATATCAACCAGGTTCCCGAAGATCAAAGGGAATCGGTCGAAGCCAGCGGCGAGTATCAGGCTGACACGGAGCAGCCTGAAGAACAACGCAGCGGGTCGGAAACAGAGGGGGTTGCAGAATCAGATTATAATATTGATAATCAGGAAGCAACCGATCCTGAGTTGGAGAGCAGCTACAAAGATGCACCGGAATTGCAGGAGAGTTTCGGCGATGACAGCGAAAATAAGGGCGCTGATGAGGTGGCGAATAATCAGCAGGGAGATGGAGACTCGGTCAATCAGCCAGGTAATGATCCAGACGGACTTGAGGCAGATCGCAAAGGTCTGGAAGCCCTTAAAAAAGAAATCGACAATGAATATGACGAAGTGGTCAGAGAAAAGGAAAAACTGGCCGAAGAATCCAAAAATTTGAAAACCCGCGAAGATATTATCAAATACAACACCAAAGTGGAGCAACTGAATAAAAGAGCTGAAGCATATATCAAGAAAGGCAAACTATACAAAGAGCAGGTCGAAGCCTACAATGAGCGCGTCATCCAAAAAAACAAGGAAGCCACTCAAAAAAAGCAATAGCGTGTATTCGATCGGGTTTCGTTTTATAATAACCTTGGACCGCTTCCGGCCCATAGATATTAGGACGCCGGCGAGTTGCTAAGTTCCTGAGTCGGTGAACAAAAAATCCGGGGAAGGCAGACGTCAAATATAAAGTGTTTTCTTAAGGGTTATCGGCACTTTTTCAGTCGAACATCTATTTATCCTTGACAGGATACCCCAATCTTCCATATGCTTGCATTCAAAATCCCTCATACCGCATAAAAATCGATTGCTAATCGAAAAAAATATCCGATCGGAATTTTGTTGCGCCTCCTGATCCGGTTAACTGAAAATCCGGGGCGATGGCCATTCGGGTTGACTGCTGGATGAAAAATTAGATATTTAATGAAATAATCTCGGCCATCAGCCGGGGAGAGTTGACTTGGCTGTCAAGATCCTTATCAAAAGATCGGTTCCGGCGCATAAGGCTCCGCAAGTAATTCCGATTCTTCAACAATTGCGCGCCCTGGCGATGAGTCAGCCCGGCTATATATCCGGTGAAACCCTCCAGAGTGTTGATAATTCGGAGGAGTATATCGTTATCAGTACCTGGCAATCGGTGGATAACTGGCAGCAGTGGGCCACCAGCCGGGCCCGAATGAAATTGCAGAACCAGATTGATGCAGCGCTCAACGAAAACACCGAATATGAAATATATCAACATTGAGTGAGGCAACCGGCAATTGTCCCTTGAACAAAATAATGCAATAAGGCAATCAACCTCCTTCATGGATATCCCTGCCGGCAACCAGCTGGTTCCCTACTATCCCGGGCAAAATCAGATTATACCTTTTACAGCGGGATCATCGCGAATGCTGACCCTTTCAAAGGAATCTGATTCAAGGCGATATTCCCAATGGCCCCCTCCATTTCATTCCGAGAAAAAAAATCAGCCTGATCCATTTGAATCTGCCTATAATTCCAGCCGCCTTCTGGTAACATCAAAAATAAATCAGGTTGGTTTACTAATTGATATTTATGCTTAACTTTTTCTTTCTGATTTAAATTGACGCTTCATAGCAGGACCTGTGGCGTCATAATGCCTTCAATAAAAAAAATCAATCAATCATAAGTCAGGAGTGCGGCTATCTATGCCACAGAATGGTGAATCGCAATTGGTTAAAATCGCCGTTTTGGAAAATGCCATCGAAGCGCAGCTGATCGGCTCAATTCTAGATCAACGGGGGATTCTTCATCGTCTGCAATCATATTACGACACGGCCTACGATGGTTTGTTTCAAATGCAAAAGGGGTGGGGCAAATTGTACGCCTCACAGTCCCGCAGACAGGAAATACTCCAGATAATCGAAGAAGTTCGATCAAAATATTATTATAGTGATGACAACAGTTAATGAACCACCCCGCCGCAAGCGACGGGGCATCAATCGGAAAATTTTAAACGCCCCAAGGGCGGAGAATTGAACCTTTATCCGTCGCAGGAGGACTCGTCCGTCGCAGGCGGATTAAAAACACAAAAAGGAGGTTGTGCCATGGTTGAAATAAAACCCGGGAATTCCGCAGATTTTGAAAAGGCCTTGCAGATTGGTCGGCCGCCGAACGTAGTCAAATGCTTTCCAAACTCCAGAGCCCTGATTGTCAGCGGAAAATTCATTGATCGGGCCATGCTGGCAAAAGGGGGGGCCATCGCCATAGCTTCCAACGGTCGAAACAGTTTTGTGATCCGTGGTGCCTTACAGGCCGCCCAGCGGGCAAACGCCGCCCTCATCATAGAAATCGCCAAGTCGGAAGGTGGCGGCAATGCATATTGCGCTGTAACCTATTGGAATATGGCCAGAATTGTTGACGCTGTTTGTAATGAATTGAACATTACCATTCCGGTGGCGATTCACGCCGATCATTACGGGTTGAAAAGTGACCAGGATGTTGCGGCCGCGAAAATCGAAATACCATCTTTGTTTGCAGCCGGTATAACATCCATTGCCATTGATGCATCCCACATGCCGGATGATAAAAACCTGCTGGCAAACCTGGAGTTGAACCCATTTATACCCGAATGGGCCGGACTTGAAACCGAAATCGGTGAAATCAAAGGTAAAGAAGGCCTGTCGACTGTCGAGGAGGCGTTGTTTCTTATCCAGGGATTAAATGCGCACAACATCTTGCCGGATTGGATCGCGTTGAACAACGGCACAACGCATGGCATTGAAGCCAGCGACCAAGGTATCCAGGTCGACCTAACCGCCCGGATTCACGACGCTCTGAAAAAGTATAACGTCTCAGGGGCTCAGCATGGGACATCCGGCAACAGCTCGGACCGCCTGCGGCATATAGCGTCAAAGACCAGAACCACTAAAGCCAATGTTGCCACCGCCCTTCAAATGATTTCATGGGGCCTTGAGGTCAACGACTACGGCAATGCCCAACTGGACGATCAAGGCAATTTTATAAAAGTCAAAGATCAGGGCGTTTCCGAAGCCCTGTGGTCTGAAATGGTGGTCTATGCGCAGGAGAAGAAATGGAAGGGCGGCGATTATAAAAAGCTGAATTTGCCGTTCGAGAATAAATTACTGGCCCAGACTAGTGAAATCAGATCCCGCATGGCCAAAAGAGTGGAAGATTTCATATATAACATGTTGGTCAATGTTCTAAACGCTGAGGATACCGCCCCCCTGGCCGTAGCGGCCATTCTTGAAGCCGGATCCTATGATGCCGGTCCAAAAGCCGAGCGCATTGAGGATCCCGCCCGCTGGACAAAAGAATTGATCATCGAACGCGCCGCCACCATTCAAAGCGACAAGGGGCCTAAAGGGGATTTTGAAGATTAGACCGGCAGGTTCGTTTCTATAACAGCTTGTTATTTCAGAAATCAAGGTTTCAGGTGTTCCGCCTCCGGCGGACCGCTGGCCTGAAAAGCGGCCATTTTGATCGGAAAAGAAACTTATGAACGTCGAACTTTGACAGTCTCGTAAAAAGTAAAAAATCTCCCTCTCCCTTGATGGGAGAGGGGTGGGGTGAGGGTGAATAAGAAAACATTTCAGCCTGTTATATCCCCCTCCCGCCAGGGGAGGGGAAATTTGACTTTTTACGGCTTTGTCAATATTGGACGTTCGAAGTTGGATGTTCGACGTTCAACCTTTTCACTGTTCCGACCAGGTGAAGTTTCATATAAGGTTTTGCGCCGGAGGCGGATCAGCTTGAGCGTCGATCCCGAAACTGCCAATAAGATCGGTAAAGTAACTCCCTCGGAAGGTAAAAAATCCTAACACTGTTAAATAAGGGAATTGAGATTTCGACACCAGTATCCCTCCTGACACCTGAAACCTTCTTTTAAACCGCAACATCCTTCCCGAACCAATATGGAAAACCTTATTGTCCGCCTCAGCAGGATTCTATAATATCCGTCCTCTG
>Ga0210062_1000357_pt1 | contig 14044 bp, 11 predicted proteins | sample Muzzi_CordA_D2_FD_185528 | JGI IMG/M metagenome (GOLD analysis project Ga0210062, IMG submission 185528) | Wetland microbial communities from San Francisco Bay, California, USA, that impact long-term carbon sequestration - Muzzi_CordA_D2 (SPAdes) | ecosystem: Environmental > Aquatic > Marine >...
TCGATGGTAGCATCGCCTTCTATACCGAATTTTATGAGCCCGTTATCCTCGCTGCTGGCGACTCCGTCTATTACGACAGCGACATGGGGCATGCCTGTATTTCGGTCAGCGACGCGGATGCCACGATCCTGTGGGTGTCCACCGGCTGACAATCCACCCTCCGCTATTGTGGGTGATGTTCGCAATCCCCGCACGGGTAGGAAGAAAGCAACACTTTACAGTGGGAATTATAGTTATCCCGGCTTGCTCCAGATCAATGTTTCGTATAAGAAACACAGTTAGCGTTTCCTGGCCTATGTCCCCGCCGGACCGCCACGACCGAAGAAGGAAACACCAATGACCGAAGCTTCTGGATCGCAGGAAATTCTTGCGCGAACCCCCCTGTTCGATCTGCATGTGGAACTGGGCGCCCGGATGGTTCCCTTCGCCGGATACGAGATGCCGGTTCAGTATAAGGGTATTCTCGACGAGCACCGCCATACGCGCAACGCGGCGGGGCTGTTCGACGTCTCCCATATGGGGCAGGTTCGGCTCGACGGGGCGGGCGCGGCGGCGGCGATGGAAACCCTGGTTCCCGCCGACTTAGTCGGCCTGGGGACGGGGTGCCAGCGCTACGCAATGTTTACCAACGACGAGGCCGGTATTCTCGATGACTTGATGGTGACCAACGCGGGCGACAATCTGTTTGTCGTGGTCAATGCCGGCTGCAAAAAGCAGGATATTGCCCATATGCGCGACAGTATCGGCGGCATGTGCGACGTTACCGAACTTGCCGATCGCGCGCTGCTGGCCCTGCAGGGGCCATCGGCCGGCGCGGTGATGGCGCGCTTTGCGCCGGCGACGGCTGATATGGTTTTCATGACAGCCAGACAGGTCGAAATCCTGGGCGCGGATTGTTTCGTTACGCGCTCGGGTTATACCGGCGAGGACGGGTTCGAGATTTCCGTGCCCGCGAACAAGGCCGATGAAGTGGCCCGCCGACTGCTGGCCGAGGAAGAGGTGGCGCCGATCGGGCTGGGCGCGCGGGATTCGTTGCGGTTGGAGGCCGGGTTGTGTCTCTATGGGCACGATATCGATACCGGTACAACCCCGGTTGAAGCGCGGCTGGTCTGGGCCATCGGCAAGGCGCGGCGCGGTGGTGGGGAACGCGCGCTGGGCTATCCCGGCGCGGAAATCGTCGAAGCGCAGATCGCCGCCGGCCCCGCCCGCAAGCGCGTGGGCCTGCTGCCGGAAGGCCGCGCGCCGGTGCGCGAAGGCGCGGAACTGCATGATGGCGAGGGCAGGGCGGTCGGCCATGTGACCAGTGGCGGTTTCGGCCCGACCATGGAGGCGCCCGTCGCAATGGGTTATGTCGAGGCCGGTATGGCGGCTGTCGGAACAAGATTGAATGCCGTCGTCCGCGGCAAACCCCTGCCTGTAACAGTCGCCAAAATGCCATTCGTAGAACAACGTTATTTTCGCGGCTGATCGGCCATATTCCACATTCGGAGATTGATGCCATGTCGAACGAGCGACTTACCCTTACCGATCTGAAGATGCGTGGCGACTTTATCCGGCGCCATATTGGCCCGGGCAAGTCTCAAATGTCGGAAATGCTGGATCGGCTTGGGTTGAAATCGCTCGATGAGTTGATCGACAAGGCGGTGCCGAAGGTCATCCGCTCGGACGATGAACCGCTGGACTTGCCGCCGCTGTTGACCGAACGCGAAACCCAGGCGGTTCTGCGCCGCGTCGCCGCGCGTAACAAGGTGTTCATTTCGATGATCGGGCTCGGTTATCACGGCACCATCATGCCGCCGGTAATCCAGCGCAACGTGTTGGAAAATCCCGGCTGGTACACGGCCTATACTCCCTATCAGGCCGAGGTCAGCCAGGGTCGGCTGGAAGTGCTACTGGCCTTCCAGCAGATGGTGATGGATCTGACCGGCATGGAACTCGCCAATGCCTCGCTGCTTGACGAGGCAACTGCGGCGGCCGAGGCGATGGCCATGTCGCACCGCCTCAGCAAGGGCAAGTCCAATGTCTTCTTCGTCGACAAGGTCTGCCATCCCCAGACGATCGAGGTCGTGAAGACCCGTGCACGTCCACTGGAAATTGAGGTGGTGGTTGGTGACCCCGAATTGGACCTGGAACAACATGATATTTTCGGCGCCTTGATCCAGTATCCCGGTTCGTGCGGTGCGGTACGCGATCTGGCGCCGTTGATCGCCAGAATCCAAGACAAGGGCGGCCTGGCCACCGTTGCCGCCGATATATTGGCGCTGGTTATGCTCAAGACGCCGGGCGAGATGGGGGCCGACATCGTCATCGGCAATACCCAGCGCTTCGGCGTGCCGATGGGCTATGGCGGCCCGCACGCGGCCTATTTCGCCACGCGTGAGGAATATAAGCGCCAGATGCCGGGCCGCATCATCGGCGTGTCGGTCGATTCCGAGGGAAACCGGGCGCTGCGCATGGCGATGCAGACCCGCGAGCAGCATATCCGCCGGGAAAAGGCGACCAGCAATATCTGCACCGCCCAGGTGCTGCTGGCGATGCTGGCGGCGCTCTATGCGATCTATCACGGGCCGGATGGGCTCAGCCGCATTGCCGAGCGCGTTCATCGCTTGACCGTCATCATGGCCGAGGGGCTGCGCCGGCTGGGCTACGAAATTCTGCACGACTCCTTCTTTGATACCGTCACGCTTCATGTGCCCGGCAATGCGCGGCGTCTGGCGGCCGCGGCGCGAGCCGTGCGCATCAACTTGCGTGTGGTCGACGCAGACCATCTGGGCATCACCTTCGACGAAACCACCCAGCGCAAGAACCTAGTGGCCCTTTGGCGAGTCTTTTCGTCGAAGGCCGACGACCTGCTGGATATCGATGCGCTGGACAAGGAGGTAAAGGACTGCATTCCCGACGATCTCTGCCGCACCAGCGAGTTCCTGACCCATCCCACCTTCGAGCTCTATCACTCCGAGACCGAGATGTTGCGTTACCTGCGCTGGCTCTCGGCAAAGGATATCGCGCTGGACCGTTCCATGATCCCGCTGGGGTCATGCACCATGAAGCTGAACGCGACGACCGAAATGGTCCCTGTCACCTGGCGCCATTTTACCCATATGCATCCCTTCGCGCCTCTGGACCAGACGCAGGGCTATCAGCAGATGTTCGAGGAACTTCAGCAGATGCTCTGCACCATCACCGGGTTTTCGGCCGTGTCGCTGCAGCCCAATGCGGGCTCGCAGGGTGAGTATGCGGGGCTTTTGGTGATCCGGAAGTATCACGAAAGCCGGGGCGAGGCGCATCGCAATGTCTGCCTGATCCCGGCCTCTGCGCACGGCACCAACCCCGCCAGCGCCAATATGGCGGGCATGCGGGTGGTGGTGGTGAGGTCCGACGAGCATGGCAATATCGATGTCGACGACCTGAAGGCGAGAGCGGCGGAACATTCCGCCAATCTGGCTGCCTTGATGGTGACCTATCCCTCGACCCATGGCGTCTACGAGGAATCTATTGTCGATATATGCAAGATTATTCACGCCAATGGCGGCCAGGTATATATGGATGGCGCGAACCTGAACGCGCTGGTCGGGATAAGCCGCCCGGGGCGGATCGGCGCCGACGTCATGCATATGAACCTGCACAAGACCTTTGCCATTCCCCATGGCGGCGGCGGGCCGGGGATGGGGCCGATCGGCGTGATGAGCCACCTTGCGCCCTTCCTGCCCGACCATCCGATGGTCGAAGGCGTTAACCCGGCGGCCAGGGGCGGCGATACGGTGGGCGCGGTTGCGGCGGCTCCATGGGGTTCTGCAAGTATTCTGCCGATAAGCTGGACCTATATCAGACTGCTGGGCGACGAAGGACTGCGTCGCGCGACGCAGGTAGCGGTTCTGAACGCCAATTACATTGCCAAGCGCCTGTCGGACCATTATCCGATTCTCTATTCCGGCAAGAATGGGCTGGTGGCCCATGAATGCATCGTCGATTTCCGGCCGTTGAAGGAAAGCAGCGGCATTGCGGTGGAGGATGTTGCCAAGCGGCTGGTGGATTACGGTTTCCATGCGCCGACCATGTCGTTCCCGGTGCCCGATACGCTGATGATCGAGCCGACGGAAAGCGAGGCCAAACGGGAACTGGACCGGCTGTGCGACGCGCTGATTTCGATCCGGCGGGAAATCGCCGATGTGGAATCGGGCAAGGCCGACGCCGAGAACAACTTGCTGCGCAACGCGCCCCATACCCATCACCTGCTACTCGAGGGTGACTGGCCGCATCCCTATTCCAAGGAAGAGGCCTATTTCCCGCTGCACACGCTGCGTGAGGACAAGTACTGGCCGCCGGTTGGGCGCGTCGACAATGTCTACGGCGACCGCCACTTGATCTGCAGCTGTCCCCCCATGGAAGCCTACGAGAAAGCCGCGGAGTAGCTGGCCCCTTCTACCGCGTAAGCGGGGAAGGGTTGGGGAGTGGGCCAAAGCTGCATTGGCCGCTTCACTTCATGGCAGCCGTGCGATTTCATTGATTGGACGATAATGCGACCGCGTATCGCGCGGTCTGTTTACTTGTTTGTCCAACCCTCCCCCACCAGCGGGAGAGGGGGCTTTGTGATTATCCTGCTACCCCACAAAAAAAACACCCGGGGAATGGTTTTAACCATTCCCCGGTAGTTTTGGCGGGTAAGAGAGGGTTAGAGGATTTCTTTATATTCCTCCCCCTTTGCCGCGACTTTGATCTAGATCAATTTCACAAATTTTTTCGTTATTTTTCCGCCGCTTAAATGCGTCAGCATGTCGCAGCACCTATTCGGTACACATTCGGTTCAGATAATATTGTTGTCCCCCCTTAAGTGGGAAGCATTCCGCCGCCCGAGACTCTGCCGGTCTATTGCGACGGCCTTGACCAACGCATGGACCTGCTTTCCCGGCTCCAGGCCAAGGCGCTGGACCGCCATTCTCGTTACCCGCGCCCAGATTTTGGCGCCGGCATCGACGATCACGTCGACCTGGCCGTCCTTACGGTCGCTGATCTCGAGAATCTGGCCGGGGAAGATGTTCAGGATGCTGATGTCCGCGGGCGCGCTCAGCGCCAGGGAAACGTCGCGCGCGCGAATGCGGATCCGCAATTCCTCGCCTACTGGAATGTCGGCATAGGGGACCAGAAGGGTCATGCCGTCGAAGGCGAGTCTGGTAATGGCTCGTTTAACGTCGTGGCCCTGGACCGTCACCGTTAGCACCGCGCCGGCCTCGTAACGGCCGGTCAGCGGGCGCAGGTCGAGGCGGCTCATCAACTCTTCCACCGGGCCGACGGCGGCGATCTTGCCGTCCGACATGATGACCAGCGTGTCGGCTAGCCTGACGATCTCCTCCATGGCGTGGCTGACATAGACGATGGGGGTGGCTAGTTCATCGCGCAACCGTTCGATGAAGGGCAGGATTTCCGCCTTCCGCCCCATATCCAGCGTGGCCAGCGGCTCGTCCATCAGCAACAGGCTGGGGCTGGCCAAGAGGGCGCGGCCTATGGCGACGCGCTGTTTCTCGCCGCCGGAAAGGTCGCGCGGTCCGCGGTCCAGCAGGTTGCCTATATCGAGCAGTTCAACGATCTCGTCGAAATCCGCGCCACTGCCATCGCCTTTCATGCCGTAGGCCAGGTTGCGGCGTACCGACATATGGGGGAACAGCCTGCCTTCCTGGAAAACATAGCCCAGACGCCGTTTGTCCGACGGCATGTCGATGCCGGCCTCGGAATCGAACAGAACGATACCGTCCACCGCAATGCGGCCCTCGTCGGGGCGGTCCAGCCCGGCCAGCAGGTTGATCAGCGAGGTTTTGCCGGCGCCCGAGCGGCCGAACAGGGCAGTGATGCCGCCGGGCGGGGTCTTGAAAGAGGCCTGTAAGGTGAAATCACCCAGTTTGCGGCGGACATCGACCTCGATCATGAACGGCCCTCCAGCCGCCGCGCCATACGCCGTGCAATCCATTCCGACGCCACGATCGCCGCCAGCGCCAGCAGGACAGAAATCACCGCCAGCCGTGCGGCGGCGGCTTCGCCATCCGGCGTCTGGGTCAATGTGTAGAGAGCTATGGGCAGGGTGCGGGTCTCACCGGGGATGTTGGAGACAAAGGTGATGGTCGCCCCGAACTCCCCCAACGCGCGCGCGAAGGCCAGCACGGTCCCGGCCAGGACGCCCGGCGCCATCAGCGGCAGGGTGATAGTCAGAAAAACCTTTACCCGCCCCGCGCCCAGCGTCCGCGCCGCGGCCTCCAGCCGCCGGTCGACCGATTCCAGCGACAGCCGCATGGCGCGCACCATCAATGGAAAGGCCATGACGGCGGCGGCGACCGCCGCGCCCTTCCATGTGAATGCGATGCTGATGCCGAAACTGTCATACAGCCAGCCGCCCACCGGCCCGCGTCGGCCCAGCGCCACCAGCAGCAGATAGCCGACAACCACTGGTGGCACCACCAGCGGCAGATGGATGATGCCGTCCACCAGCGATTTGCCGGGAAAAGACCGCCGCGCCAGCAGCCAGGCCACCGCGAGCCCGAAGGGAAGCGATCCAGCCACGCTGGCGAGTGCGACCCGCAGGCTCAGGCCAAGGGCCTCGATCTCAAGGGGAGTTAGCCAGTCCATGGGAACTATTCTAGACGGAAGCCGCGCCTGCGGAAAACCTCGGCGCTTTCGCCGGTTTTCAGGAAGTCTAGAAAGCGGCGGGCGGCGTCCGGATTTCCCTCCTTCACGACAGCCACACTGTAAATTATCGGCTCATGAGTATCTTCCGGAAAAACGGCTGCAACCTGTAGCCGGCTGTCGTCCCGCGCGTCGGAGGCATAGACGATTCCCGCCGCTGACTCGCCGCGCTGTACCAGCAGCAGGGTCGCGCGCGCATCCTTCATCCGGATCGCCATCGACCCCAGCCTGTCCCACAGTCCCATGTTCTCCAAAGCCTGCCGTGCATAGATGCCGGCAGGAACATGGTCCGGATCGCCGATCGCCAGTCGCTTACCAGCCAGTTGCTCGGGCAGGGTCTCATCGAGTGCGAGGACGGGCGCTCCGGCCGGCTGTATCAGCACCAACCTGTTGCCGAGCAGCGCAACGGGTTCACCCTCGATATTGCCGCGGCCGGCCAACCAGTTCATCCAGCCGGTATTGGCCGACAGGAACAGGTCGGCCGGCGCGCCATTGTCGATCTGCCGCGCCAGCACGCCGGAACTGGCGAAGACGGCGCGGACCGGGCCGTTTCCCGCCGCTTTCCAGGCCGCCGCGATTTCGGTAATGGCGTTGCTGGTACTGGCAGCCGCGAAGATCGTGACGTCACTCTCGGACGCGGCGCGCGCACCCGGCGCGAAAAACGCCGTCAGGACGGCCAGCAGGGCAATGGCGCCGGATATGGAACGCGGAAACTTCATACAGCCAGACTAACGCATGGCAAGGGCGATTCGTCAATCGGGGGCGGTGCCGCACAAGTTTGCAACGCTTTAATAGCGCCGATATACCTCGCGCTCGTCCAGCCATGCCTCCTCGTCCGGCCTGGCCAGTGCGTCCAGGTCCTGCGGCGTCGCGGCCGCGTCGTCCACCCATTCGCGCAAGCCTGGGCCGCCGTTGATGACATCGATGGCAAGCTTGCCTTGCTCGTATTCGTAAGGGAAATCGCGCCACAGCGGATAATCCGGATACAAACGGCCAATCGCCTTGAAGGCGAGGGCCTGGATGCGCCAGGGCTTGAACGCCTGGTGATCGTATCCGGGACCCTCGCAATGGATCTGCACGCCGTTGCACAGCGCGCCCATATGTTTGTGGAAGGTGGGCTCGAACCAGCAATCGCGCAGGATGCAGCCGCCGAGCCATTGCGGCACCAGCCCCCTCATTTCGCCTATGACGCGCCTGGCATCGATGTCGGGTGCGCCGAACAGTTCCAGCGGCCGCGTGGTGCCGCGGCCCTCGGAAAGCGTCGTGCCCTCAAGCATCACGGTGCCGGCATAGGCGCGCGCCATTGTCAGGTTCGGCGCGTTGGGGCTGGGATTGACCCAGATGCGTTCACCGAGCGGCCAGCCGAATCCCTGCGCCTCATCCGGTCGCCAGCCCTGCATCTCGATGATCCGGTATTCCACATCGAGTTTGAGCGTTTCGATGAACCACAGCCCCAACTCGGCGAGCGTGAGCCCGTGACGCATCGGCAATGGCCCGGCGCCGACAAAGCTCTCCCAGCCCTCGCGCAGCCTCAGGCCTTCGACCGGCCGGCCGGCGGGATTGGGGCGGTCCAGAACCCACACTTCCCTGCCATGCGCCGCCGCCGCTTCGAGTACGTAGCGCAGCGTCGTAACGAAGGTATAGATGCGGCAACCCAGATCCTGCAGATCGACCAGTAGGACGTCGAAGATGTCCATCATCGCGTCCGTCGGCCTGCGGACTTCCCCATACAGGCTGAAGACGGGGATGCCATGCACCGGATCGTCGAAATCGGGTGACTCGACCATGTTGTCCTGCTTGTCGCCGCGCAGGCCGTGCTGCGGGCCGAAGGCCGCCGTGAGCTTGATGTCGTCGCATGCACCCAGTGCGTCGAGCGAATGCGTCAGGTCTTCCGTGACCGAGGCGGGATGCGCAAGCAATGCCACGCGCTTGCCGTGGAGCGGCGCGCGCAGGGCGGATTCGGAAAGAAGTCGATCGATGCCAAATTTCATGATCGCTAGGCTGCTGGAAGTTCAAGTGCAAAGCAATCGGAATGATGAAAATCCGGCTTCCCCGGCGGATGCACCAACGCCCAATAGGACATGCCGCCGTTCGGCTCCTCGATCACCGCCGACAGGCCGAGACGCCATACCGCATCGCCCGGCAGGTCCGGCAATCCGTCCAGCGCCAGCGAGGCCCGCAGTTCATAAGCCTCGCTTTCCGGCCGCGCCTCGATGCGCGGCGTGCCCATATTGCGGGCAACGCTCATTCCGCTTCGATAGCCGTTGAAGCGATACGCCGCCCACTGCGTCGAGGCCGCGAAGTTGAATTCGTAATACGCGGTGCCCGGCCCCGCGCGGACGAAGGCCTCGAAGCAGCTATGCCGCCAGAGTTCGTCGGCCCGCGCAGGCAGGGTTGCCGACGGCATGCGCAGATCGGCCGGATTGCCGGTCACGAAATAGCGCAGCAGAAGATTGCCGGTGCCTGGACGCGAGGCAACCACGTCGATCCCGGTCACCGCCACGCATCGCGAATCCGGATGAAGCCTCAGCGCCTGGCGCATTCCCTAAGCCACTGGTTCCGCAATCGTTACCAACTTGCCGTCCCGCACCGCGCGGTAGAAACAGTTGCGCCGGTTGGTGTGGCAGGCCGGGCCGGTCTGATCTACCAGCAGCAACAATGTGTCGCCGTCGCAGTCGATGCGCATTTCCACCAGATGTTGTTCATGGCCCGAGCTTTCGCCCTTGCGCCAGAAAGCCTGGCGCGAGCGCGACCAGTAGCAGACGCGGCCCGTGGCCAGCGTTTCGGCGACCGAGTCGGCATTCATCCAGGCCATCATCAGCACCTCGCCAGTGTCGTGCTGCTGGGCGATCGCCGGGACCAGCCCATCGGCGTTGAACTTCATGGCGTCGGTGATATCGCTTGTCGTCATGGTTTCTGTCCTGCCTTGTTCAGTCGTTCCAGCCCGGCTTCGATGTCGGCAATCAGGTCGTCCGGATCCTCCAGCCCAACATGAATGCGCATGCACTGGCCCTCGATCTCCCAGCGTGTAGCGCTGCGGGAGGTATCGGGGCTGGAGGGGATCATCAGGCTTTCATAGCCGCCCCAACTGGCGCCCATGCCATGCAGTTTAAGCCCGTCCATCATGGCGGCCAGCGCCTTCTGATCGGTGTTATGCAGTACGAAGCCGAAGAGGCCGCAGGCGCCGGTGAAATCGCGCTTCCACAGCGCGTGGCCCGGATTGTCCGCCAGGGCTGGATGCATTACATGGCTGACCTCCGGCCGGTCCTTCAGCCAGCGCGAAATGCGCAGCCCACTTTCGAAATGGCGAGGCATCCGGACCCCCATTGTGCGCAGGCCCCTGAGCGCCAGATAGAGATCGTCCGGCCCGGCGCATATGCCCATGCTTTGCACATCGTCACGGATGTGGTCGAACCTTTCCCCGTCTTTCCACACGGCGATGCCAAGATTTGTATCCGAATGGCCGACGATATATTTGGTGCCGGCCTGCAGGCTGATGTCCGCTCCCAGCGCCAGCGGTTTGTAGTAATAGCCCGCACCCCAAGTGTTGTCGGCGATGACGATGGCGCCCGTTTTGTGGGCCGCCTCGGCGATGGCCGGGATGTCCTGTACCTCGAAGGTCAGCGAGCCCGGCGACTCGACGAAGACGACACTTGTATTGGGCCGCATGAGCGCCGCGATGCCGCCGCCCAGGGTAGGATCGTAATATTCGGTCTCTACCCCGAATTTCGCCAGGACCGTCTGGCAGAAATAGCGGGTCGGCTGATAGGCGCTGTCGCTGACCAGAATATGGTCGCCCGCCTTGACGCAGGCTGTTATCACGGCGGTGATCGCCGAAAGGCCCGACGGGGTGGAAACCGCGCCGCTGCCGCCTTCCAGCGCCGCCACCGCGTCTTCCAGCGCAAAGCTGGTGGGGGTCCCGCGGCGGCCGTAGCGCACCTTCGCGCTCTTGGCATTCCTGTATGCCTCCAGCGTCGGGAACAGGATGGTGGAGGCGTGATAGACTGGTGGGTTGACGACGCCATGGTTATCGAAGGGGGCGTTGCCGGCATGGGTTAGCAGGGTATCGTCTTTCATGAATTTTCCGCTTATGTTTGCGCCGCTTGTATACGAGTCGGGGTGCATTCAAGCATCCCGTCGGGGGCAAAGCCAGAGGCTTTTCGCAAACAGGGAAGGGAACCGGTGCAAAGGGAAAAGACCGACTGTGTGGTGATCGGCGCGGGTGTGGTGGGGCTGGCCATCGCGCGGCGCATGGCGCTTGCCGGGCGCGAGGTTATCGTCCTGGAGTCGGAAGGCGAGATCGGCGTCCATACCAGCTCGCGCAACAGCGAGGTCATCCATGCCGGCATCTATTATCCGAAGGGTAGTCTGAAGGCGCGCCTGTGCGTGGCCGGGCGCGATATGCTCTATCGTTACTGCGCGAACCGCGGCGTCGATCATCGGCGTTGCGGCAAGCTGATTGTGGCAAGCAGCGATGCTGAGGCGCCAGAGCTCGCGCGCATTGAGTCGGCCGCGGCAGGGAACGGCGTGGATGACCTGAAGCGGTTGGACAAGGCAGCGATCCGTGCGATGGAACCGGCCCTGAATGCCTGCGCGGCTCTGCTGTCGCCCTCGACCGGCATTATAGACAGTCACGGCCTGATGCTGGCCTATCGGGGCGAGGCGGAGGACCACGGCGCGATGGTTGCTTTCAACGCCTCGGTTCTGGCGGGTCGCGTGAGCGAGGACGGGTGCCTGCTGAGTGTGGGCGGCGATATGCCGATGGAACTGTATTGCCGGACGGTAGTGAACAGCGCGGGTCTTGGCGCGCCGGGCATCGCCGGCAGGATCGAGGGTTTCCCGGCGGCCCATGTTCCGCGCCAATGGCTGGCCAAGGGCAATTACTTCACGCTGGCCCCGAGGCCGCCTTTCGACCGGTTGATCTATCCGGTGCCGGAGCCGGGCGGGCTGGGCGTGCACCTGACGCTGGATCTGGCCGGGCGGGCACGCTTCGGCCCGGACGTGGAGTGGATCGAAGACATCGATTACGCCGTCGATCCCGCGCGCGGCGATCGCTTCTATGCCGCCATCCGCAAATACTGGCCCGGCCTGCCCGACGCTGCGTTGCAGCCCGGTTACGCGGGCATCCGGCCCAAGCTGGGGCCGAAGGGCTCGGCGCCGGCCGACTTCGTAATCCAGGGTCCGGCGGACCATGGCGTGGCCGGGCTGGTCAACCTGTTCGGCATAGAATCACCCGGCCTGACCGCATCCATGGCCATCGCGGATTACGTGGCGGGGTTGGCTTAGCCGCCCAGCGCGCGGGCCAGGTCTTCCTTCAGGTCCTCGACATCCTCCAGTCCGACTGATAGCCGCAGCAGGCCGTCCGTAATCCCCAGGCGTTCGCGCTCCTCGGCGGCTAGGCGCTGGTGCGTGGTGGTGGCCGGGTGGGTGATCAGGCTTTTCGAGTCGCCCAGGTTGTTGGAAATATCGATCACTTCCAGACGGTTCAGCAGGTTGAAGGCCGCTTCCTTGCCGCCGGCCAGTTCGAAGGCGACCATGGTGCCGCCCTTGCTCATCTGCTTGCGCGCGAGATCGGCTTGGGGGTGGCTGTCGAGATGGGGATAGAGCACCCGCTTGATGCTGTTATGGCCGGACAGGAACCGCGCGATCGCCAGCGCGTTGTCGCACATCCTGTCGACACGCAGATCCATGGTCTCCAGTCCCTTCAACAGCACCCAGGCGTTGAAGGGACTCAGGCTCGGCCCGGTATGGCGCAGGAAGGTCTTCAATTCGCCGCCGATGAATTCCTCGGTTCCCAGCACTGCCCCTCCCAGCGTGCGGCCCTGGCCGTCGATATGCTTGGTCGCCGAATAGATCACCACGTCGGCGCCGAAATTCATGGGTTTTTGCAGCAGGGGGGTGGCGAACACATTGTCGATCACCACCTTGGCGCCGGCCTTGTGGGCCAGGTCGCAGACCAGCGCCAGGTCGATGATTTCCAGCGCCGGGTTCGACGGGCTCTCCAAGAACACCCCCTGTGCGGGCTTCGACAGGGCGGCCTCCCACTGCGCGGTGTCGGCGCCATCGACGAACACGCTTTCCACGCCGAAACGCGGCAGGATGTCGTTGACGATATAATGGCACGAGCCGAACAGTGCGCGCGAGGCGACGATACGGTCGCCCGCCTTCAACAGCGCCATCAGTGCGGCGAACACCGCCGACATGCCGCTGGCGGTCGCCATGCAGGCCTCCGCGCCCTCGATCAGCCGCAGCCTTTCCTCGAACATCGATACGGTGGGGTTGGCGTAGCGTGAATAGACATAACGCTGCAGGTCGCCCTTGAAGGCGGCCTCCGCTTCCTCGGCCGACTCATAGACATAGCCCGAGTTCATGAAGATGGCCTCGGAGGTTTCGTGGAACCGGCTCCGCTCGACGCCGCCCCGCACCGCTTCGGTTTGCGGGCGGAGGCGAGGTTTTTTGTCCTTGCTCATCGCTGCATCACTCTTCAATTCGCCAACCCAAAAAAGCCGCGCAGGGATAGGCCGTAAGGTTCTTTATGTCAATTGGAACACTTGCCTTTTCGGCATTCGGTCAGCAGGATGCGCCCCGGTTTCGTAAGCTGGAAAAGGGGCGCAATGAATGTTGACCATCGATGAAGAGGGCGTGCGGCGCCTGCTGGAGTTCGGGCCGCTGGTCGATGCGATCCGCGAGATGTTCACCAAGGATTGCGTCATGCCCGTGCGCCATCACCACACCATTGCGGTTCCGGGTGAGCCGGACGCGACGGCGCTGCTGATGCCGGCCTGGACTGTGGGTGAGTATCTCGGCGTAAAGCTGGTCAATGTGTTTCCGGGCAATGCGGCGCGCGGCATCCCGGCGGTCAGCGGCGTCTATGTGCTGTTCAGCGGGATGACGGGACAGGCCGTTGCCCTGGTCGACGGGGGCGAGCTGACGGCGCGCCGCACCGCCGCGGCCTCTGCGCTGGCCGCCGATTACCTGGCTCGCGAGGATTCGGCGCATCTGCTGGTGGCTGCCACCGGGCGGCTGGCCCCTCACCAGGTCGCCGCCTATTGCGCGGTACGGCCGATTGAACGCGTTACCGTTTGGGGCCGTAATCAGGAGCGCGCGGCGCTGGTGGTCGAAGAACTGGCGGGCAGCGGGCTGGAACTGGCGGTCGCGACCGACCTGGAGGCGGCGGTGGCCGAGGCCGATATCGTCTCCTGCGCCACCCTGGCCAACGATCCCATCATCAAGGGCGAGTGGCTGCGGCCCGGCGTGCATCTTGACCTGATCGGCGGCTTTACCCCGAAAATGCGCGAGGCCGACGACGAATGCGTCCGCCGCGCGACGGTGTTCTGCGATACGCGCGCAGGCGCGACTGTTGAGGCGGGCG
>Ga0210062_1000362_pt1 | contig 13993 bp, 14 predicted proteins | sample Muzzi_CordA_D2_FD_185528 | JGI IMG/M metagenome (GOLD analysis project Ga0210062, IMG submission 185528) | Wetland microbial communities from San Francisco Bay, California, USA, that impact long-term carbon sequestration - Muzzi_CordA_D2 (SPAdes) | ecosystem: Environmental > Aquatic > Marine >...
CCCGCCATATACATCGCCGCGGATATTATCGCCGCGGAATCCGTGAACCAGTTTCATGGAAGACCTCACTCCTTATGCCGTCGGCGATTTCGACATGCGCTACCGGGAATGTCAACGCGCCTTTTGATCTCGCCTATCCCCCGCCCAGCGCGGCGAGCCATTCGTCGACGCTGATCAGGCCGAAGAATACCAGCACAGGGATCGGCAGCGAGGCCAGCGCCACGGTCAGCAGGAAAAATGGCCAACGGTACAGGCGACTGAATCCGCCGATCAGTGCGATGCCGCCGCCACCACCCAGCACCGAATTGCCCGGCATGTTGATGAGCGCGGCGAACAGAAGATAACGATGGCGCAGCAGGAAGGCTCCAATCCGGTGGCGCGTCTTGTCCGACAGATGCTGCCGTTCCAGAAGGTCGACCATCGACGACTTTCCATGGGCACGGTCGGCCGCCAGCAGCCCATGGCGTTCAAGCCAGTGACGCACCTGATCGGCCGGCATATAGCGTCCCGCGGCATGAGCCAGAGAAAGCCCGGCGATCGTCGCCGTCCAGGCGGCAATGGCGCCCTCGCGCCCGAACACCGCCATCATCATCAGGCCCATCTCGACACTCGGCACGAAGGGAAGGCCTAACAGCACAGCCAGCACCAGGGCGCTCGCCAGCAGGGCGCCCATGCCCATCGCCTCGCGCAGGGCCGCCAGCGTTTCGCGGATCGTCGCGGCATCGAGATGCGACAGGTGATGGCCCAGAACGATCAGGCTGACCCAGATCGCGGTCGCCAGAACCGCCCGGGGGGTAATCAGATGGCTCGGTTGCCGCACGGCCAGAATCGCGAGGGTGGCCAGTGCGACCGCCAGCGCCTGCAAGCCCAGTATCTTCAGGCCGGGCCCGGGAACCGGTTCCGTTACGGGCAGGAAGCGGTGGGTCAGTTCATGAGCCGCCAGGACGAATGCCGCCCATATCGCCACAGAAATGGCTATTCGTCCGATGGCGAGCCGCCGGGGATTGCCGGATCCGTCCACCTTCGACCCCTCGATATCGCCTCCGGTTACGGGAGGTCAGTACAACTGTTCACTCGTCGAGACGTCTACTCCGCCGCCTTGTGCGGTGTTTCGGCCCAGCGCGCGGCGGCCTCATCATCGCTTTCCCTGGCCTCGACCCAGTGCTCGCCCTGGCCGGTCTCCTCCAGTTTCCAGAACGGGGCCTTCGTTTTCAGCCAGTCGATCAGGAACTCGCAGGACTCCAGCGCGGCCTTGCGGTGGGCGCTGGCGGTGACGACCAGAACGATGTGGTCGCCCGGCTCCAGCCGGCCATAGCGGTGGATGATCAGGGTTTCGTCCAGCGGCCAGCGGCCGCGCGCCTCGGCCTCGATATCGGCCAGCATCTTCTCGGTCATGCCGGGATAATGCTCCAGCGTCATGGCCTTGACATGGTCGCCGCCGGCGATGTCGCGCACCAAGCCCAGGAAGGTCGCCACGCCGCCTATATCGGTACGCCCCGCCGTCAGCCCGGCGATCTCCGCGCCGACGTCGAAATCCTCGCGCTGGACCTTTATGGCCATGGCTCAGCCGCCCGTTACCGGCGGGAAGAAGGCGATTTCATCGTTGGCCGCGACGGCGGTATCCAGGCCCGCGAATTCCTGGTTTACCGCGACCCGGATCGCCGAGGTATCGCGCAATGCCTCCGCATGGCCGGGGCCGCGCGTCTTCAGCCATTCCACCAGGCCGGCGACGTCATGCACATTGGCCGGCGCCTCGACGGTTTCCTCGCCCATGCCGGTGCGCTGGCGCAGAAAGGCGAAATAGAGAATTCTCATGTCAAAACCTCGTTGAAGGGCAGGAAGTCAACACTGCTACCCGATTTTAGATAGGTCAAGTCGGCCCCTAAATCCACCAGCCCGTCGGCGTCGACCAGGGATGACAGGATTCCGGCGCCGCCGGCCCCTTGTTTCAGCACCACCGGCGCGCCGTCCTCGCCGATGCCAAGCGTTGCCCGGACGAATTCACGGCGGCCCTCTTTTTTCTTGTAATCGAAGCCCGCCCGCACCGCAAAGCGCCGGGCGGAAACATCCTCCAGCCCCGCCAGCCGCAGCAGGATCGGCCGCGCGATCAACAGGAAGGTCACCAGCACCGCGCCGGGATTGCCGGGCAGGCCGACGATCGGTGTGCGGCCGACCTGGCCCATGGCCACCGGCCGGCCGGGCTTGATCGCCAGGCGCCAGAAATGCAAATTGCCCCCGGCTTCGACCGCGGCACGCAGATGATCTTCCTCGCCAACCGATACGCCGCCGGAAGTGAGCAGCAGGTCATGGTTTTCCGCGGCCCTCGCCAATGCAGTGGCGATGGTCGCCTCGTCGTCGGGCAAGATGCCGAGGTCGCTGACCTCGCAGCCCAGTCGTACGACCGCGCTCATCAATGTGTAGCGGTTGGCATCGTAAATTGCGCCATCGGGAAGCGGCTGGCCGGGGTCGCGCACCTCGTCGCCGGAGGAAAACACCGCCACCCTGATCGGTTCGTAAACCGCCAGCTCGGTTCGTCCTACCGCCGCGGCGAGGCCGATATCCTGGGGTTTCAGCCGCCGGCCGCGTCGCAGCACGATATCGCCCTTGTGCACATCTTCGCCCGCATTGCGGCGGTTTGCGCCCTTCTTTATGCCCGGCATGACGAACACATGGCCGCCATCTTCGCGGCAATCCTCCTGCATCATGACCGTGTCCGGCCCCTCGGGCATCGGCGCGCCGGTGAATATCCGGATAGCCTCGCCGCGCACGGCGGCGCGGCCCAGCGGATGGCCCGCGGCCACCCGCCCGCCGACCGGCAGGCGCGTTTCATTCCCGGGATCCAGATCGTCGATGAATACCGCATAACCATCGACCGCCGAATTGTCGTGCGGCGGTACATCGACAGCGGCCGTAACGTCCTCGGCCAACAGGCGGCCGCCGGTTTCGGCCAGCGGCAGGCGAACGATCCCCGCGACCGGGCCGACCCGTTCGGTCAGCATCGCCAGTGCCTCGTCCAGCGGCATCAGCGCGCCGCCATGAGCGAAACAGTCGTCGCTAAGCTGTGCCATTACTGGCTCCGATCTTCAGGCCGCAATACTCGATAATGAAATCCGCGATCGCCGGGACGTCATTCAGGTCCAGCTGTGGAATATCCAGCCCGCCGAGAATTTCATCGCTCGCCACCGCGACGATTTTCGGATCCTGCCTGCAGATCAATGGTTTGCCAGTGGCGGAACGATAGACTTCCATCTTGGGGTGTTCGTCATTCTTGAAGCCCTCGATCATCAGCAGATCCACCGGCGTCATATGGCTCATCAGGTCGCCGACGCTCGGCTCGGCCTTCTCGCGGATCTCATGCATCAGCGCCCAGCGTCTGCCGCCCGTGACCATGACCTCGGTCGCCCCGGCCTCGCGGTGTTCGTATGAATCCTTGCCCGGCCGGTCGATTTCGAAGTTGTGATGCGCATGCTTTACCGTGGAGACCGTCAGGCCGCGCCCGACCAGTTCCGGCAAAAGGCTCACCATCAGGGTCGTCTTGCCGCTGCCGCTCCAGCCAGCCAGGCCAAATATCTTCATGGAGTTGTCGTTCATCTCCGGGAATCGGCTCGCCTCACGCCGTGGGCGGGTCGTGATCCTCCGACATATATTTAAGGCCGGCCTGCAAATAGTCATAGCCGGTGATCATGGTCAGCAGCGCCGCGGCCCACAGCAGGGCCTCGCCGACGGCCGTGGTCGTGATTTCGGCGTGCCAGAAGACCGGCCCGGCGGCGCCGACGATCAGGAAACCCAGCGCGAACATCTGTACGGTGGTCTTCCACTTGGCGAGACCGCTGACCGGAACGCCGACCTTGATGCCGGCGAGGAATTCGCGCAATCCCGAAACCAGGATTTCGCGGCAAAGGATGACCAGCGCCGGCAGGATGACCAGACCGGAGATGTCGCCCGACCAGACCAGCATCATCAGCAGCGCCGATACCAGCAACTTGTCCGCCACCGGATCCAGGAAACGTCCAAGATTGGAAATCTGGCCCATGGAACGGGCCAGCATCCCATCGAAATAATCGGTGATGCACGCCATGGTGTAGAGGGTGAGCATCGCCCAGCGCGCCGCATCGCCCTTGACCCAGAACAACGCCACGATCAACGGAATCGCGAGAATACGCGAAATCGTCAGGATGTTGGGCAGGCTGTAAAGCATCGATTCTCTAATGTTGGCCATGCTGGCGACAGGAAAGCAGATTGCGGCATTCTAACCATCGTCGTGGAAATGGCCATAAATTTTCCGGGCCACGGCATGACTAATTCCGCCGACAGCCTCCAGGTCGCCGAGGCCGGCCTGGCCGACGGCCCGGGCCGACCCGAAATGGCGCAGCAGGGCGCGCTTGCGCGCCGCGCCGATGCCGGGGATTTCGTCCAGCGGGGAAGTGGCGATTCCCTTGGCCCGGCGGGTGCGGTGGGCACCGATCGCGAAGCGATGCGACTCGTCGCGCAGCCGCTGCAGGAAATAGAGTACGGGGTCGCGGGACTCCAGCATGAAAGAAGGCCGGTCTGGGCGGAAAAACCGCTCGCGGCCGGCGTCGCGGTCCGGCCCCTTGGCGATGGCCAGCAGTTCCACGTCATCTATGCCCAGTTCCTCCAGTGCTTCGCGCGCCGCCGTCAATTGTCCCTGTCCGCCGTCGATCACCACCAGGTCCGGCCAGCTGCCGTCCTCGCGGTCGGGATCCTCCTTCAGCGCGCGGGCGAAACGGCGGCCCATCACCTCGCGCATCATCGCATAATCGTCCCCGGACGAGGCCTCGCCGTCCGCGCCGCCGGCAGTGCGGATATTGAATTTCCTGTAGGCGCCCTTGTTCAAGCCTTCCGGCCCGGCGACGATCATCGCGCCGACCGCGTTCGATCCCTGGATATGGCTGTTGTCGTATACCTCGATGCGTTCCGGCGGGGAGTCCAGGCCCAATGCCGTCGCCAGCCCCTCCAGCAAGCGGCGCTGGGACGCGCTTTCCGACATGCGCCGCGCCAGCGCCTGACGCGCATTGGACAGCGCATGTTCCACGGGTTTGCGGAAACCGCCGCGCTGCGGCATGCGGATTTCCACCTTGTGCTCGGCCTTTACCGACAGGGCCTCGGCCAGCAGGTCCCTCTCGGCCGGTTCGATGCTGGTCAGCACCAACCTCGGCGCCGGCCGCCCGTCATAGAACTGGCCCATGAAGGCGGCCATGATTTCCGCGGGTTCCGCCTTGCGGTCGTGGCTGGGATAATAGGCCCGGTTGCCGTGATTGCGCCCATCCCTGAAAAAGAAAATCTGGATACAGGACTGGCCGCCTTCCTGGGCCAGGGCGATGACATCGGCATTGCCGATACCCAACGGGTTTATGTCCTGGTGGGACTGCACCATGGTCAGCGCCTGGATGCGGTCGCGTAGCGCGCCTGCCCGCTCGAATTCCAGACTGTCGCTCGCCTCCTGCATCTGGCGGGCCAGTTCCTGCTGCACCGCGTGCGAGCGGCCGACCAGGAATTCGTGGGCCTGGCGGACCAGCGCGGCGTAGTCGGCCAGACCGATCCGCCCGACGCAGGGCGCGCTGCAACGCTTGATCTGATATTGCAGGCAGGGCCGGGTGCGGCTGGCGAAGATCGAATCCGAACAGTTGCGCAGCAGGAAAGCGCGTTGCAGGGCCGTGATCGTCCGGTTCACCGAGCCGGCCGACGCGAAGGGCCCGTAATATTTGCCTGGCCGCTTACGTGCCCCGCGATGCTTGATGAGTTGGGGAAAGTCGTGGTCCGTCGCGATCAGGATGTCGGCGAAGGATTTATCGTCGCGCAGCAGGATGTTGTAATGCGGCTTCAGCGTCTTGATCAGATTCGACTCAAGCAGCAGCGCCTCGACCTCGGTATGCGTGGTGACGATTTCCATCTCGCGGGTCTCGGCGACCATGCGCTGCAGCCGCACCGGCAGACGGGCGACATTGGCGTAGGTTGCCACGCGTTTTTTCAGATTGCGGGCCTTGCCGACATACAGAACCTTGCCGCGCGCGCCCAGCATGCGGTAAACGCCGGGATTGCCCGGCATACCTTTCAGCTTGCCGCGGATCAGAGCTGCGCCATCCGCCAGGCTGACCTCTGTGAGATTATTGACGGCTGGTTCGCCCTGCGGGCCTGTTTCGTTGCTGTTCATCCTGCCTTATTTCGGTATCGTCCGGCGACCCGTCAATGGCGACGCCATGCCCGGGCAATTTAACGAACCCTTAATGGATTGGAAATTCAGGCCTTTACCGATCAATCCACGACTTCTGTGGATAACTCTGTCAATAACTTCATGACTCATGCTGCCGCCCGCAGGAAACAAACGGATTTTCCAGAGTTGCACAAAAAACAGGCAATGAATCTAACTATTTGAAAATGCTCGGTTAACCATTGTGTGTACAAGTGCAGATGCACTTGGTAGGTGGAAAATACACGAGTAAAACCGGTGAAAACAGGCGGCCAGGAGGACTGTGCAAAAATATTCCCGATTCGTTCACAAAATACCTCAGCTGGCGTAACCGGTATTCTTTGTAAAACAGTATGATCGCCAATATTTGTCTCTATTCGAACGGAACGAACCCGCGCGACGGTTGGGCCCAGCCCAGATGTTCGCCGCCGTCCAGCGCGATCATCTGGCCGGTCATCGAGTGGGCGGCAACGATATAGCGAACGCCGGCGGCAATTTCTTCCGCAGAGGCGCCATGCTGCAGGGGGGTTGCGTCCCACTGCATGCGGAAATGGTCGTCGTTCTGCCGCTCGCTTTTCAAGGTCGGCCCCGGACCGATTCCGTTGACCCGTATGCGTGGGGCAAGAGCCAGCGCCAGGGTCTGGGTTAACGCCCAGAGCCCGGCCTTCGACAAGGTATAGGTTATAAAATAGGGAGTCAGATTCCAGACCCGCTGGTCAAGCAGATTGACGATCACGCCCTCCGCATCTTCCGGCAGGGTACGCGCCATGGCCTGGGAAAGCACGAAAGGTGCGCGCAGATTGGCCTCCATATGAATGTCCCAGCTTTCCCGCGATACCTTGTCCCAGACATCGTATTCAAACCGCGAGGCATTGTTCACCAGAACCCCGACCGGGCCCAGCGCCTCGGCCGCGCGCTCGATCAGGCTTGCGGTATCTTCTTCGCGCCCCAGGTCGGCCGCCAGGGTCGCCGCGCGCCTTCCCATGCCACGAATATGCGTTGCCAGTTCCTCGGCCGCGTCGCCCGACCGGTTATAGTGGATCGCCAGATCGAAGCCCTGTTCCGCCAGGTCCAGCGCAATGGCGCGGCCGATGCGGTGCGCCGCGCCGGTGACCAGGGCCGTGCGCGGGATCGAATCCGCCGGGGCCATGCCCTTACTCAAGACGCCGCCTCCCCGTCACGCCCTTTCGCATAGCGCAGCACCATATCGCGCAGGGTCACCATGCCCTGGATCTTTCGGTCGGGGCCCAGCACCAGCGCACGGCTGAGGCCGAAGCGAACCAGCAGCCTGATCGCATAGCGCAGGTCCATTTCCGGATCGACATAAACGACGGGCTTGCTCATCACCTCATAGACCTGCACCCGATCGAACGAGAGATTCGCGGCCACCACCTCGCGTGCGATATCGGTGACCACGATTACCCCGTATTCGTCCTTCTCGTCCCTTCGGTCCACGACCAGTGAACTCACACGCTCGTGCGCCATTTTTTCCATCGCCTCGCGCACCGTCGCCATGCTGTCGATGGTGTGCAGGTCGCGGGTCATGACCTCGACGACCTTGATATAAGGTTCCTGTTTCATATCTGCTCTTCGATCTCTTGTGTCAGGGTCTCCATCTGGGACGACAGGCCGACGGCATCCTCGATGCCGATCTGGAACGCTATCCCGCTGCCGGGCTGTTCGTCGAACTTTCCCGTTTCGGCGATGGTCTCAAGAATATCGCGACTCAAGGGCTCGGCCACCAGAAAAAGCAGCAGATCCCTCTGCACCGCCAGATCGAGCCCCAGAAAAGTCTTCTCCGGCTTCAGCCCCTCGCCACGGGCGCTGGTGATTACGGTGCAACCGGTGGCGCCGGCCTTGCGCGCAGAGGTCAGAATATCCTCTGTATGTGCATCGTCCACCAGCGCCATGATCAGTTTGAACCTCATCGTTTACTCCCATTATTGTCCGGGGAACTGCCCTTCCGCCGCTTCGCCTTCCACGCGGACAGTTCAGCGTACCCCAATACGGAAATCATCGGAAACAGGCTAGCGAAAGCGATCAGCCCGAATCCGTCGATCACCGGGCTGCGGCCCGGTATGGTCGATGCCAGGCCAAGGCCCAGCGCGGTAACCAGCGGCACGGTCACGGTCGATGTGGTGACGCCGCCCGAATCATAGGCCAGCGGCACGATGCTGCCGGCCACGCGAACCGCCCGCCAGGTTTGCAGGATCAAAGCCGCGTAACCGGCGATGATGTACCAGTGCAATGGTGTGCCGGTAACAATACGGAATGTCCCCAGCGCCACGCCGACGGCAACACCCAGGGCCACGGTGATGCGCAAACCCCAGACAGAAATGGCGCCGCCCGATACCTGGCTCGCCTTGACAGCGACCGCCATCAGCGCCGGTTCGGCGATGGTCGTGGCGAAACCGATGGCGAAGGCGAAGGCATAGACCCAGCCATAGTCGCGCCAGTCGGCGCCGGCTGCGTCGATGCCGAGGAATTTTGGGTCGGTAAGCTGCTTCGCCATGATCTCGCCGATGGGGAACAGCGCTTCCTGCAGTCCCACCAGAAACAGTGTCAGTCCAAGCAGCACATACAGGAAACCCGTTATAATGCGCTGCAGGCTGGCCGGCTTCCTGCGAATCACCACGATCTGGAAAAAGACCAGAACCGCCACGATCGGCAGCACGTCCAGCATCGTGGCCACCCCAACGTCCGACAGATGCAGCAGCAAATTCATTGCACAGCCATCCCGTAAAGCAGGACGAAGATCATCGGAAACATGCTGGCGAAGGCGATCAGCCCGAAGCCGTCGGTCAGCGGATTGCGGCTCCGGATGGTCGACGCCAGGCCGACGCCCAGTGCGGTGACCAGCGGCACGGTCACAGTCGATGTGGTGACGCCGCCGGAATCGTAGGCTACGCCGATAATTTCCGGCGGCGCCAGAAAGGTCAGGATTACGACTATGATATAGCCGCCGATGATCAGCACATGCACCGGCCAGCCCTTCAGGATGCGAAACACACCCAGCACCAGTGAGGCCCCGACCGAAACAGCCACGGTCATGCGCAGCCAGTATGCATAGGACGACCGCGCCGCTTCGTCATGCGCGACCACGCCGGCCTCGGCCATGACCTTCGCCGCCTCGGCGGCAACTGCGATCAGCGCAGGCTCGGCCGCCGTCGTGCCGAAGCCCAGGCAGAATGCGAAGGCCAGCAGCCAGAACAGGCTGCCCTTGCGGGCGAGGGCATGGGCCATGGTCTCCCCGATCGGGAACAGGCCCATCTCCAGCCCCTGGATGAACAGCGTCAGCCCCAGCATCACCAGAATAATGCCGACGATCACCCGTTCCAGATGGGGGAAAGGCTGTTGCAGCACGAAAACCTGGAAGAAGAAGATAACCAGCAGGATGGGCGCAAGGTCCCGCAGGCTTCCAAGAATCAGGCGGATGAGAGGAAGGATGCCGGCGAGCATTCTGGCGGGACCTGTCCTGTACTGGCGAAAATTCGTTATAATCTATATGTGACTATGTCTAGCCGCCCCGTTCGCACGGGGCAACAGCTTCACCTTCGCCGCCGCGGACCTTTCCCTTTTCCACTTTTTTGCGGGCGATTGCCGCGTCGCGGCTGCAGGGCCTTGTCCAGGCCGGCGATTTCGGCGGCGATGCCCGGGTCGATGGGGGCGGCGCCGGCCGGCATGTCGAGGTCCAGCGCCTCCAGCCGCTTGATCTCGTCGCGCAGCCGCGCGGCGGTCTCGAACTCCAGGTCGGCGGCCGCCGCGCGCATGCGTTCCTCCAGTCGCGAGAGATAGGTTTTCAGGTCGAGGCCAATGAGATGCGGCATGCCGGCATCGCCGGTGGAAACCGTGACATGGTCGCGCTCGAAAACGCTGTCCAGGATGTCGGCGATGCGGTTGCGTATTGATGTCGGGGTGATGCCGTTGGCCGCGTTCCAGGCCTGCTGCTTCTCGCGCCGGCGTTCGGTTTCCTCGATCGCGTAGGCCAGCGAGTCGGTCATTCTATCGGCATAGAGGATGACCCGGCCGTCCACGTTGCGCGCCGCGCGGCCGATGGTCTGGACCAGCGAGGTGCGACTGCGCAGGAAGCCCTCCTTGTCGGCGTCGAGGATGGCGACCAGCGCGCATTCGGGAATGTCCAGCCCTTCGCGCAGCAGGTTGATGCCGACCAGGATGTCGAAGGCGCCGAGGCGCAGGTCTCGAATGATCTCGATACGCTCGATGGTGTCGATATCGGAATGCAGGTAACGCACTTTCAGCCCGGCTTCGACCATATAGTCGGTCAGATCCTCGGCCATGCGTTTGGTCAGCGTGGTGACCAGCACGCGCTGTCCCTGTTCCGCGCATGTCTTGCATTCGGCAAGCAGGTCGTCGACCTGATGCTCGATCGGGCGGATGATGCAGACCGGGTCGATCAGGCCGGTGGGGCGGACCACCTGTTCGGTGAAGACGCCGCCGGTTCGCTCCATCTCCCACGGGCCGGGCGTGGCCGAGACATAAACCGTCTGCGGCCGCATGCGGTTCCACTCGTCAAAGCTCAGCGGCCGGTTGTCGACGCAGGACGGCAGCCGGAAACCATATTCCGCCAGCGTCGATTTGCGGGCGTAGTCGCCGCGCGCCATGCCGCCCACCTGGGGCACGGTTACGTGGCTCTCATCGACGAACAGCAGCATGTTGTCCGGTAGATATTCGAACAGGGTGGGCGGCGGCTCGCCGGGCGCGCGGCCGGTCAGGTGGCGCGAATAGTTCTCGATGCCGGCGCAGGAACCGGTCGCCTCTATCATCTCCAGGTCGAAGGTGGTGCGCTGTTCGATGCGCTGCGCCTCCAGCAGCTTGCCCTGATCGTGCAGTTCCGCCAGCCGCTGTTTCATCTCCGCCTTGATGGTACGCAAAGCCTGCAGCAGGGTCGGGCGCGGCGTCACATGATGGCTGTTGGCGTATACCCGTACCGCCTCCAGCGCAGCGGTTTTCTCGCCGGTCAGCGGGTCGAATTCGTGGATCGCCTCGATCTCGTCGCCGAATAGCGTGATCCGCCAGGCGCGGTCCTCGTAATGGGCCGGGAAAATCTCCACCGTGTCGCCGCGAACCCGGAACATCCCGCGCACGAAATTCGTGTCGTTGCGGCGGTATTGCAGCTCCACCAGCCCGGTCAGAAGCTCGCCGCGGTCCATGCGCGCGCCGGCCTCCAGCGGGATCGTCATTTCCGAATAGGTCTCGGGCGAGCCGATGCCGTAAATGCAGGACACCGAGGCCACGATGATGACGTCGTCGCGTTCGAAGAGCGCGCGGGTGGCGGCGTGGCGCATGCGGTCGATCTGTTCGTTGATCGAGGACTCCTTCTCGACGAAGGTGTCGGTGCGCGGGACGTAGGCCTCCGGCTGGTAATAGTCGTAGTAGGAAACGAAATATTCCACGGCGTTGTGCGGGAAAAAACTCCGCATCTCGCCGTAGAGCTGGGCCGCCAGCGTCTTGTTCGGGGCCATCACCAGGGCGGGCCGCTGGGTTTGCTGGATCACCTGTGCGGCGGTAAAGGTCTTGCCCGACCCCGTCACCCCCAGCAGCACCTGGTCGCGCTCGCCGTTATTAATGCCCTCGACCAGTTCGGCGATCGCGGCAGGCTGGTCGCCGGCCGGCTGGTAATCGGAGACCAGCTCGAAGGCGATGCCGCCCTCGGACCGGGGGCGTTCGGGTTTCGCTATTGTCGCGGTTTCGCTCATGCCCGCCAATATAGTTCGCCGGCAAGCCTGCGTCATCGCTGTCGGGGGCGCATTATCGGATTTTATATATAAAGTCCAGTTTTCCGAAAATTTTTCTCGCCTGGAATTGGCAGGGTTTGCCGCTACGTTTTTGCGGTTATTCAAAATACAAAAATAGACCGTGATCTAAATATGTTAGAACGCACAATTCGATTAGGGTCTTTTTAATACCAAGTTAATTCCTATGGTATATTTCACTCAAGTGAATACCTCTTTATCAGCGCAATTACCCTGTTTCAGGTGTGTGGAGAAAAGGGGTAGGGTGTAAAATCATTAAGAGGTGGGACACAAAAATGGAAGATTTGAACGGTGCCTCGGGCGCGAGGATCGAAGAACGCAACCGATATCTGCTGATCGACACGGATACGCGCGGCACGCTGCGCGAATTCCGGCCACATCTGGACAAGAATCTCCGGGGTGTGCTGGACGCTTTTTATAACCATATCTCCCAGGTCCCCGAACTCAGGGCGCTGCTGGGCTCGGACGGCAATTTTGCGGATAATCTCGAACGGCTGAAGGGGGCGCAGAGCCGCCACTGGTCGCATCTGTTCGAGGGCAGTTTCGACGACCAGCACCGGGCGCAGGCCCAGCGCATCGGCGAAACCCATTACCGGATCGACCTCAAGCCGACCTGGTACATGGGCGGCTATTGCTTCGTGCTGAACGAATTGCATGCGCTGGCGGTCAAAACCTATCGCCGCAAGCCGGAGAAGCTGACCCAGACCCTGAAGGCGATCAACAAGGCGGTGTTCCTCGACATGGATCTGGCGCTGGAGGTCTACCACGAGGCGATCAACCGCGAGCGCGAGAAGCGGCAGAAGGTGATGGAGGACCTGATCTCCGGTTTCGACACGGATTCGACCGAGGCGACGTCGGCCTTCGGTGTGGCGGCGGAGCAGCTTCGCCAGACGGCGCAGGACATGTCGGCGACGGCGGAGGAGACCAGCCGCCAGTCGTCTGCGGTGGCGGCGGCCGCCCAGCAGGCTTCGGCCAATGTGCAGACGGTGGCTACCGCCGCCGAGGAGCTGACCGCCTCGATCCGCGAGATCGGGCGCCAGGCGATGCAGTCGGCGGACATCGCGACCAAGGCGGTAGACGAGGCCGAGAAGACCAACCATGTGGTCCAGGGGCTGGCCGAAGCGGCGTCGCGGATCGGCGAGGTGGTGGACATGATCAACAACATCGCCGGCCAGACCAACCTCCTCGCCCTCAATGCCACGATCGAGGCGGCGCGCGCCGGCGAGGCGGGCAAGGGCTTCGCGGTGGTGGCGCAGGAGGTCAAGAACCTGGCCAACCAGACGGCCAAGGCAACCGAGGACATCGCGCGGCAGATCAACTCGGTGCAGCAGGAAACCAACGACGCGGTCGATGCGATCACCCAGATCGGCCATGTGATCACCGAGATCAGCGATATCGCGACGACGATCGCCTCGGCAGTGGAGCAACAGAACGCCTCGACCCAGGAGATCGCGCGCAACGTCCAGCAGGCGGCCAAGGGCACGGACGAGGTCTCCAGCACGATCGAATCCGTCAACAAGACGGCGCAGGAGACGGGCGCATCGGCGACCCAGCTTTACCAGGCGGCGGAAACCGTGGCCGTGCGCTCAGACCAGCTCGGCAGCCGCATCGAGGGCTTCCTGAAAGATGTCCGAGCGGCGTAAAGGCTCTTGCCCGCGCCTGTTCTATAGGACGGGTTACTGTAACAGGCGGAACGGCGAAGTGTCGTTCCGCTTTTTTTTGCGCATCGCTCAGGAGCTAATGATAAAGAGGTATGTCTCGAAAAAAAATATATCCAAATAAGCGTCTTCTTTATTGGTATTCAAATGATAATTATTGTTTTTCGGTTACCTATTGTTAATAACTAAAAAGCAATAATCCATTTAGCCAGTGTGGTTGAAGGTCAAAGAGGGTTGATCTCTGGCCGAAACAATCCCGGCTTCTGCGGTCCAAGGAAACATTCTCGGCGCCTGGCGGGCGCAGGACCGAATAAACGGTCTGCATCGCGAGCATAACATGGCGATGCGCGACC
>Ga0210062_1000364_pt1 | contig 13979 bp, 14 predicted proteins | sample Muzzi_CordA_D2_FD_185528 | JGI IMG/M metagenome (GOLD analysis project Ga0210062, IMG submission 185528) | Wetland microbial communities from San Francisco Bay, California, USA, that impact long-term carbon sequestration - Muzzi_CordA_D2 (SPAdes) | ecosystem: Environmental > Aquatic > Marine >...
GGGGATAAACCCCATCAGCGCTAAGACATTTTATAAATTTTCACCCGTTGCATTTTTGCCATATGGGCTTGTATCAAGAGAGCAACATCGAACATTGAATAATGATTTCGCTGCGCTCCGCCATTTGATTTCATAAGATTAATGATTAATGTTACTACGCCCCCAAAAACAAAATGAACCGGCAATTGGATTCGGCTTCAACTTTATAAATTCTATTAAATTAATTTCATTTCAATATATCATCTAAACTTAACTCCTGTATCAAGCCGGAACAAGCTGTAACGTAATATATTTAAAGTAAAATTAATTTACTTGACATAGCATCTTTGAAATTATATTTTCAAGAATTTATGGAAATAGACCGGTAAAAAATCATGTTTGAAAATCTAAGCGAAAAACTTGACGCGGTATTTCGCAAGCTAAAAGGGCACGGCAAATTATCGGAGAAAAACATTGAGGAGGGGCTGAAGGAGGTCAGGATGGCCCTCCTGGAGGCTGATGTTCATTTCCGCGTCGCCAAAAAATTCATCGCGGACGTCAAAGAACGGGCCCTGGGCCAGGAAGTCCTGGCGAGTTTAACGCCCGGTCAGCAGGTTATCAAAATCGTCAATGAAGAATTGACGGAATTGATGGGCTCCAGCCATGAAGATTTAAACCTGTCAGGCCCGAGTCCGGTGGCGATAATGCTGGTTGGCCTGCAGGGTTCCGGGAAAACGACCACGGCCGGCAAGCTGGCGGTTTTTTTGCGCAATAAAGGCCGCCAACCGTTCCTGGTGCCGGCGGATGTCTACCGCCCCGCTGCTATAGATCAGCTCAAAAAATTGGGTTCGCAGCTGGATGTACCGGTATTTTCCTCCAGCGTGGATATGGATCCGGTGCAGATTTGCCGGGAGGCCAAGACGATTGCCCACCGGCAGGGCTGCGACACGCTGCTGCTGGACACCGCCGGACGCCTGCATGTGGATGAGGCGTTGATGGATGAGCTCAGCCGCATCAATAGTGAGGTGAAGCCGTCGGAAATTTTGCTGGTGGCCGACGCCATGACCGGTCAGGATGCGGTTAACATCGCCAAATCATTCGACGAAACACTGAATATCGGTGGTGTCATCCTCACCAAAATGGATGGCGATGCCCGTGGCGGCGCCGCCCTGTCCATTAAGTCAATTACCGGCAAACCGATCAAATTTATCGGGGTCGGTGAAAAATTAAACGAACTGGAGCCGTTTCATCCGGATCGATTGGCTTCAAGCATCCTGGGCATGGGAGACGTGCTCACTTTAATTGAAAAAGCCCAGGACGCGGTTGACGAAAAAAAAGCCGCCGAACTTGAAAAAAAGCTCAGAAAGAGCCAGTTTACGCTGGAAGATTTTCGCGATCAAATGGTTCAGATTCGTAAAATGGGTTCCCTGGGAGATATTATCAAAATGATCCCCGGCATGGGCAAACTGAAACAATTGAAAAACATGGATGTGGATGAATCCGAGTTTGTCAGAATAGAGGCGATCATCAATTCGATGACGCCCCGGGAACGACAGCAACATACGATCATTAACGGCAGTCGTCGCCGAAGAATTGCCGCAGGCAGTGGGACCCGGGTTCAGGATGTCAATCGGTTATTAAAAAACTACACTCAAATGCTTAAAATGCTTAAAAAAATTAATAAAGGCGGTATGCGTGGAATGCCACAGGGAATGCTGCCATTTTGAAGGAGAAAAGATACAATGGCTGTAAAAATTAGATTGGCCAGGCATGGAGCAAAGAAAAAACCTTTTTATCGAATCGTGGTTACTGACGGTGAAAGCCCGCGTGACGGCAGATATCTGGAAAATGTCGGCACGTATGATCCTTTATTTGATCCGGCGAAGGTGTCATTAAATTCAGAAAGAATCAAATACTGGATCGATCAGGGCGCAAAGCCTTCCAACACCGTGCGAAATCTTCTGAAAAAAGAGGGTTTTTTTGCTGCAAATGCCTGATCCTGATCCGCCGAAGGCGGAGAATTGACGATTGAATATTGAAAATTGAATATTTTATGAATCGCGATGCTCTGTCTTTTTTAAATCGACAGCATTCCACAAATATTCAAGTTGAATAAAATTGTCGAAAAAAAAGATCGTGTAATCATCGGAAAAATTGTCGGGACACACGGCATAAAAGGCACCAACAAATTCCGTTCATATGCGGAATCTTTGTCGCTGTTTAATCCCGGCCGCTCCATTCTTGTGCGCCTAAGCGGCGGACAGGAACAAAACCGTGAAATTAATTGGGTCAAGCCGCATACCGGGACCGCGCTGATCTCGTTTAAAGGGATAGTCGACCGCAGCCAGGCTGAAGCACTGATTGGCTCTGAGTTGATAATCCCAAAAGATGAGCTGCCGGATCTGGAGGAAGATGCCCATTATTGGATTGACCTTATCGGTGTCGAGGTTTACACGAGCGAAGAAAAATATCTCGGCCGGATCGAATCGATTATCGAAACCGGCAGCAATGATGTTTATGTGGTCAAAGATAATAAAAAGGAAGTGCTGATACCGGCGCTCGCGTCCGTCGTTCATGACATCGATATTAAAAATAGACGTATGCAGGTCGAATTGCCGGATGGCCTAGTTTAGTTGACTGGTAAAATATTTGAATAGTTGATTAAGTTTAAATGATATGATCCGGTCACCAATCAACCCGTCAACCAGTTAACTAATCAACTATAAAACTATGTTTTTTACCGTACTGACGATTTTCCCGGAAATGTTTGATTCATTTTGGAACCATGGGATTATCCGTCGGGCGATTGAACATAATAAAATAGTAGCTTCGGCCGTCAATATCAGAAATTACGCCAAAGATCGGCACCAGGTTACGGATGACAGACCCTACGGTGGCGGCAGCGGCATGGTGATGAAGCCCGAACCCCTGGCAGCCGCTATCCGGGATACAGCTAAAACGCTGAACGGCGCCAAGACGGTACTGCTGACCCCCCAGGGGCGAGTTTTCGACCAGAAAATGGCCCGGGAGCTGGCGTCGTCTGACGGGCTGATTCTGGTTTGTGGTCGCTATGAGGGTGTCGACGAACGGATCTGCCACGATCTGATTGACTACGAAATATCAATCGGAGACTATGTGCTGACCGGCGGTGAGCTGGCCGGCATGATCATCATAGACGCGGTTACCCGCTTGATTCCCGGCGCCCTGGGAGGTGAGGATGCGGCTGCAAAAGATTCCTTTTCCGATGATTTGCTGGAACATGCGCACTATACACGGCCTTCAAATTTTGAGGACCAGGAGGTCCCTGAAGTTTTGTTGTCCGGCCATCACCAGGAAATTGAAAACTGGCGTCTGGAGTCTTCAGTGATGCGCACGCTGCTAAAAAGGCCGGATCTCCTGCACAAAAAGAACTTAAGCCGTCAGGAACGGGAGATTTTGGGAAAGTGGGGCCGCGAGATTGAAAGAATATTGGATTTGTATCAGAACGGAAAAAAGGGGACTTGAACGGATAAATCGTCGGAGGTCTGCTGTTATAACCAAGTGGGGTTGGCCTATTAGCCCGTTTACCCGTATGCCCGAGTTTACAAAACCGGCTGACCGGCGAACGGGTTGACCGGGAAACAGGCATGTCCAATCTTTATGTGGCATTGACACACTACCCGGTGGTCGACAAGCGCGGTGATATTATTACCTCCGCGGTGACCAACCTGGATTTGCACGATATCTCAAGGGCGGTTAAGACCTACGGGGTTAAATCTTTTTACGTGGTTACCCCGCTTAAAGATCAGCAGAGCCTGGTGCAAAAAATTATTTCACACTGGACCCATGGTGCCGGTGCTGTTTATAATCCGGCAAGACGCAGCGCTCTTGAGCTGATTAAAGTCAAGGACACGATCGCCGATGTTGCCGCAGACATTAAAGACATTGAGAACGTTGATCCGAAAACCGTCGTAACCTGTGCCCGAAGATATCCTTCGAGCACCGGTTATAAAAAATTTCGTGATATTCTTAAATCCGACAGTCCGCATCTGCTCATTTTCGGGACGGCCTGGGGTTTGGCGGAAGCGTTTATTGCCGAAGCGGATTATATACTGGAACCGATACTGGGTCCCGCGGACTATAACCATCTGTCAGTCCGATCGGCCGCGGCCATCATCCTGGACCGGTTGCTGAGCGCATAAAAGACAAATTAATAATTAATAACGATATCTGGAGGTACAATGGGAAAAATAGAACAACTGGAAAAAGAAAATTTTCGCCTGGATCTGCCCAATTTTAATCCCGGTGACACCGTCAAGGTTCATGTGAAAATTAAAGAAGGCGAGAAGGAAAGAATCCAGGCCTTTCAGGGGGTCGTGATCAGCCAGCGTAACGGCAGCAGCAATTCGACATTTACCGTGCGCAAAGTTTCTTACGGCATTGGCGTCGAGCGCATTTTTCCGCTGCATTCGCCCATCATCGATAAAATAGAAGTTATTACCCGCGGACGGGTTCGACGCGCCAAGATCTATTATCTGCGTAAACTCCGGGGCAAAGCCGCCAGGATCAGAGAAAAGAGATACAATTAAAAGAAGGCGGAAGTCGGAAGGCGGAAGGCGGAAGTGAAATATCAAATGACCGCAAGGCCAAAGAATGCCCTGTTAAGGGTTTATTTTCTCCGCAAAATTACAGTTAAACGGGTTAAAGCTCGAGGTAACCCGGGAAGTAACACAAACCTGAATTCCCACATATAAAATCCGACTTCCACATTCCGACTTCCGAATTCCATTTATGGATTTGTGGTATTTCGAAAAAGAAGCCACCCGCAAAGGTTGCCAGGATATTGCCGGCATTGATGAGGCCGGCCGGGGTCCCCTGGCCGGCCCGGTTGTGTCGGCGGCTGTTATTTTGCCGCTAACTTTTAATGATACCGATGTCACCGATTCCAAAAAATTGTCCCCCAAGAAACGGGAGCGGTTATATTATAGAATCTATGACCAGGCGACCGCAGTGGGGATCGGTATTGTGGATTCGGTTGAAATTGATCGAATCAATATTTTACAAGCTTCACTGCTGTCCATGACCATGGCGGCCGAAAACCTGGAGCCCCGGCCCGATTTCTTATTGATCGACGGCACATTCCGTATTGCCTACGACCTGCCTCAAAAACCGATCCCCAAAGGCGACGCCCTAAGTATCTCCATTGCGGCGGCTTCAATTATAGCAAAAGTCACACGGGACCGTCTGATGCAAAAATACCATCACTATTATCCTCAGTTCGATTTTCCACGACATAAGGGTTATCCGACCAAAGCCCATAAAGAAGCGATCCGGCAATTCGGTTGCAGTCCCATTCACCGCAAAACTTTTAAAGGTGTTAAAGAGTACATCTAAGATGGCAATTAAGGTGAATGATGAAAAAAAATTTTGTGTTAATTCGTGGCTAAATAAGTTTAAAGCTTGTTGCCTTTTATCCCGGCATGCTAAGGTCATTTTGGACGGACGACCAAAATCTGCTCCCGGTACATTTGCATCTGTGCCTATAAGTTGGGTTCATAAAAATCTATTAAAATGCAAAATAAATCACAAAAATTCGGCGAGAGGGGTGAAAACCTGGCCGTCTGGTACTTGAAGCAAAACGGCTATAAAATTATTGAGCAAAATTACCGCAGCCGGATGGGTGAAATCGATATCATCGCCAAAGACGGAAAAACGATTGTTTTCGTGGAAGTCAAGTCCAGAAGATCAATCCGCTACGGAAGCCCCAAATGGGCGGTTACCCCCAAAAAGCAACGCAAGATTTCCATGGTGGCCCTCCACTATCTGAAAGCCACCCAGCAAACCGATACCAAAGCCAGATTTGACGTGGTCGCCATCACCTCCAACCAGGATGAGCCTCAAATAGAAATTGTAGAAAACGCCTTCGAACTTGCATACGGTTAACGGTTTGAAAACAAAAAATCCCCCTCAAAAAAAAATGCCTGGCGGCACGCCGGGCATCCTGTATGTCGTTGCGACACCGCTCGGAAACCGCGATGACATTACCTTAAGGGCATTGAATATATTGCGTGAAGTCGATTTGATTGCCGCCGAGGATACCCGCAAGACCCGCGGGTTTTTAACCCTGCATGCCATCAAAAACAATCTGATTTCCTATCACGAGCACAATGAAGCTGAGCGAACCCCCACGTTGCTAACCAAACTTATCGGGGGGCTGTCCATTGCCCTGGTCAGCAATGCCGGCACACCGACGGTGTCGGATCCGGGCTACCGGTTGATTGAAGCAGCCCTGGCGAACCATCTGAACGTCATTCCCATTCCAGGGGTTTGCGCCGCCACCACCGCCCTGAGTGTGGCGGGCCTACCAACGGATTCATTTGTTTTCGTGGGATTTCCGGCCAAAAAAAAAGCCAAACGGTTGCGGCAACTAAGCGAACTTGCAAGTCAGTCCCGAACCCTTATATTCTATGAATCGCCAAGAAGAATTTGGACGCTGTTAAATGAAATCCGTGATATCATGGGCAACCGCCGGGGCGTGGTGGCCAGAGAAATGACCAAACTTCACGAAGAATTCATGCGAGGCCGCTTGTCCGAAATTGCCGATCAGCTGGCAGATCGCAATGATATCAAAGGCGAGTGCACCCTGCTGGTTGCCGGTAATGACGGTGATAACAACCACTCCTGGCCGGAGGTCACACAACAAATCGAGGCTGCGGTCGCAGCCGGACAAAATTCCTTATCGGCAATCGCCAGGGAAATCGCGTCCACATCAGGTATTGCGAAAAACAAGATATATGCCGAAGCCTTAAGAATTTCAAAGGAACTTGAAAGTGGATAATCTCGATGCAATCTTCTCACCCCAATCCGTGGCAGTCATTGGCGCTTCCCAAACCCCCGGGAAAGTGGGCCACGATATCTTTGCCAACATCCTCAAAGGCGGCTACCGTGGTACGTTGTATCCGGTCAATCCCGGGGCGCGCTCGATTTCGAGCGTCAGGGCCTACCCGACAATTGCCGATATTCCCGACAGTGTGGATCTGGCCATTATTATATTGCCGCCGCAACCGGCGCTGGCGGCAATTAAAGAAGCCATCGACAAGGGGATTAAAGGCTTGGTCATCGTCTCGGCCGGGTTTCGGGAAGTCGGCGGCGAAGGCCTCGAAATCGAAAATACCATTATCGGCTTATGCCGGGAGGCCGGTGTCCGGGTGGTCGGACCCAACTGCCTGGGCGTTATCAATCCCCTGTCAAATGTCCGGTTGAATGCCAGTTTTTCGGCTCGCATGCCCAAAGCCGGCAACATTTCCTTTATCTCACAGAGCGGGGCCCTGTGTACGGCCGTGCTGGATTTTGCCGCCGACCGGGATTTCGGCTTTTCGAAGTTTATCTCAATTGGAAATAAGGCCGATATCGATGAACTCGATCTCTTGCGCTATTTTCACAAGGATGAAGATACCGAAGTCATCATGATCTACCTGGAAGAATTGCGGCGGGGACCGGAGTTCATTGAAGCCGTCAAGGAGATTACCTCCGGCGATATCCGTCCGACGCCGGTGCTGGTTATCAAATCCGGGCGCACCGCTGCCGGCGCCCAGGCCGCGGCATCCCATACCGGTGCTCTGGCCGGAACCGAAGGGGTGTATGATGCCATCTTCCAGCAATCGGGCATCATCCGGGTCGACTCGATTGATGAGCTTTTCGATTTTGCGACGGCCTTTGCCTATAAAAATGAAAGCTCGCTGGGCAAATTCAGACGCAAGGTGCCCGGCGGCAACCGGGTCGCGATTGTTACCAATGCCGGCGGGCCGGGTATCGTCGCTACCGATATGACCATATCATCCGGGCTGCAACTGGCCAAATTCCAGGAAGAGACCATCGAAGTTCTCGCCAGCCACCTGCCCAAAACGGCCAATCTGCAAAACCCGGTGGATGTGATCGGCGATGCACCCATGGACCGCTATGAACATGCCCTGGCCGCGGTTATCAGAGATGAAGGCGTCGATGGTTCTCTGGTGATTTTGACCCCTCAATCCATGACCGATGTCCTCGGAACTGCCGAAGCGATTGTTCGAATCGCCCGACGCTCCCCCAAGCCCATTCTGTGCTGTTTTATGGGAATCATCGATGTGTCTTTCGGGGTGAAATATTTACAGGAGCACGGGGTTCCGGTGTTTAAGTTTCCGGAAAACGCCGCCAAAACGTTCGGTGCGCTCTACCAGTACTCCCGCTGGCTGAACCGGCAGCGAATGGCCCAGTTCGACCTTCATCACGACCGCCAGCGGGCCGCCCAGATTATTCAGGACTGGCTCGACGCCGGCAAAACCCATATCGGTGAATTGGAGGGAGTTGAACTGCTGAAGTGCTATGGCTTTAATGCCCTGCCTAATGCCCTTGCCCGAAACGAGAATGAAGCGGCCGCGATTGCCGGGGAGACGGGTTTTCCGGTGGCGCTAAAAATTGTTTCAGCGCAAATTCTGCACAAATCGGATGCCGGCGGAGTTGTGCTGGGCCTTGAGAGTCAGGAAGATGTCAAAAAAGCATTTAACGAAATCATCAAACGAGCCGCTGAGTATAATCCGGATGCCGAAATCGAAGGGGTATTGATCCAGAAAATGGCGCCTCCCGGCAGTGAAGTCATACTGGGCCTGAACCGCTACCCGGTTTTCGGTCCGTTGCTCATGGTCGGGATCGGCGGCATATACGTCGAAGTATTTCAGGATGTGGTGTTTCGATTGGCGCCCATCGGCCGCAATGAAGCCCGCCGCATGATTCGGCAAATCAAGGGGTACCGACTTTTGCAGGGTTTCCGGGGCCGGCCGCCGGCCGATGTCGAAATCATCGAAAAATACCTGGTGAGCCTGTCGAATCTGGCGACCGACCATCCGCAGATCATGGAACTGGACATCAATCCATTGCTGGTCCATGACCGCGGAAAGGGCGCAACGGCCGCCGACTGCCGGATTATCCTAAAACCATCGGAAGATCAATAGTAGACGAGCGATCAGCTATGAGCTTTGAGCCAAATCCTTCCGCATTCCGCAATCAAACCCTTTTTCCCGTCATTCTGCCGGTGCCGGACGAAGTTCTTGATTTTCAGCCAAGAGAACGGGTGGTTTTTCTCAGTCAGCATGCCCGGCAGGCCTTAAATATAGCCGCTGAAAAAAGCGGCGTCCGTCTCGACGAACTCGTCAAAGATGACAACGGTGTTCCCCAGCCTTTCGGCGGCATTCACTGGTCGATTTCCCACAAAACGCGATATGTTTGCGGGGTCGTGGCCCCGTTGCCGATCGGCATTGATATCGAAAGAGTCCGCCATTTTTCAGACGGCCTGTTTCAAAAAACCGCCACCGGGCAGGAATGGGCCCTGGCCGACATGGAAGCAGACTCGGTCCTGGCATTTTTTCGCTTCTGGACGGCCAAAGAAGCCGTACTGAAGGCAACCGGAATCGGCATCAAGGATCTTTTGAAATGCCGCGTGTCTCAGATCCTCGATGATCATCATCTGCAAATTCACTATGATGGGCAGGATTGGCTGGTCGAGCATTTCTTTTTTAACAATCATGTGGCCTCAATTGTTAAAAGCTCATTTCAGGTAGAATGGAGTGTTAATTAATCCGCCCTGAAAAATGGTTTATCCATACTTAATTTCACATTTCCAAGATTACTTTCCCAATATTCATATTCTGCCGCACATGGCCGTGTGCAGCTTGCGCCGCTTTAATCGGAAAAACCCTGTCAATAACAGGCTGAAGCCTGCCCTCCTCCAGCATCGGCCAGAAGCGTTCCTTAAATTTGCGGGTGATCAATATCTTTTCCGTCAGTGGCCGCGCGCGCAGGCGGGTGCCGAGGATCCGCAGGCTTTTGCCGAGTACAGCTCCCAGGTTTATTTCAGCCGTACTACCCCCAAGCAGGCCGATATTCACCAGTCTTCCATTAACCCGGAGAAGATTTAGATTTTGGGTGAGATACGCGGCACCTACCGGATCCAGAATGAGATCAACCCCCTGATCTTTTGTGGCGGCCATGACTTCTTTGAAAAAATCCTGAACTTTGTAATTAACCGCCAGGCTGGCCCCCAGTTGACGGCATTTTGCCAGTTTGGCCTCTGAGCCTGCAGTCACATATACGGTTGCCCCGGCTTCCCGAGCCATTTGAACCCCGGCCGTGCCGACCCCGCTGCCGCCGGCGTGAAGCACCACTCTCTCGCCGGATTGAAGCGCACCTTCCAAAAAGAGATTGCTGAAAGCCGTCAGCCAGACCTCCGGGATGGCAGCGCCTTGAGTAAAAGACCAGCTATCCGGCAGCCGCATCAGCATTCGTGGGTCAACGGCCACCTGTTGAGCATAACCGCCCCCGGACAAAAGCCCCAGCACCCGATCACCCACCTGCCAGCCTTCAGCCGCGTCACCGACTGCCGCAATCACACCGCACATTTCCAACCCCAGGATTTCCGACTCCCCGCTCGGCGGAGGATATAACCCCTGTGCTTGCAGCAGATCGGCCCGGTTGACAGCGGTTGCCTTTACGTCGACCAGTACTTTGTCGGAATCATGGGTGACATCCGGAACCTCTTCCCAACTCAATATTGGCTCTGCATCTGTTTTTTTGACTGCGATAGCCTTCATCAACAACCTCCTGTTCATTCAATTGAATTTAATTTGCACGGAATCCTTTCAAATTTACTATTCAATTATATTAAGATCAAAGCGAAAAAGTGCAAGGTTAAATGAATGCGGCCTGCGAGGGACTGCCCTCAACATGCTCGGGGCCTGCCTTCGACATGAGCTCAGGCCGGACGCAGCTTGTCGAACGGCAGCCGAGTCGAAGTGGGAATACGGAAAGATTTAGCTCAAAGCTCATAGCTGATAGAAAACGGATTCATCTTTATTGTTACCTGCAACTCGAAAATCCCCGCCAACACAATTAAACATACCGTTTTTTTTGACTTTTCTTGAGTTAAGTTATAATATGAATTTATAACTAACAGCAATTTTTAGGGAGGCATATATGCAAGTTCTGGGAATCGATATCGGTTTTGGTTTCACAAAAGCGACCAACGGCAAAGACACGCTCATTTTCAAATCTCTTTTTGGCGATGCTGCCGACATTCAGTTCTGGGCGGATTTTGGTGATGATACTCCCACAGACCATATTCATGTAACCATCGACGGTAAGTCATATTTCATCGGGGATCTGGCAGAGCAGCAGTCGAGTGTGCTGCACTTCACGCTGGACCAGGAAAAATTGATCACGGAATTTGTTAAAATATTGTCGTTGACGGTCGCCGGCATGTTTCAGCAAAAAGGGGCCTCGATCAATGTTCCGATCAATGTGGTATCCGGTCTGCCAATCGGTTATTTTAAACAGAATCACGAAAGATTCGATGAACTGCTGACCGGTCATCACACCATTGTCTATCATTCACATGATGGCCGCGAAATTACGAAAGAGATATATATCAACAAGATCCGGATGCTGCCGCAGCCAATGGGCAGCATCTTAAACCTTTTGATGAATGATCAGGGTAAAATTGTCGACCGGGAGCTCGCCAATCAGAAGGTCGGCGTGGTGGACATCGGATTTCGCACAACGGATTTTATCATTTTGGACCGTCTGCGCTACATCGATCGCGGCAGCCGAACGATTGATTCCGGGATCTCGAAAGGTTTCAGTTTTATTGCAAACAAGCTGCGCGAAAAGGCCGGGGTCAGCGTGGAACTCTACCGCCTCTATCGAGCAGCCGAAACGGGCACGATCAAAATGCGGGGCCACGGATTTGCCTTTGCGAAAATCAGAGACCAGGTTTACTCACAACTGGCCGGTACGATCGCCAACGAAATTGACCGTCTGTGGGCCGACGACTGGGACATCGATACCATTATTTTATCGGGCGGTGGTTGCCGGGAGCTTGCCCAATACCTGCAACCGCTGATCACCGGCAATGTCATACCGGTCGATCTCAGTAAAGACCCGCGGCTCAACAACGTGCTGGGTTATATGAAGTATGGGCGCTACATTTGGGGCGAGGCGGATGCTGATTCCATGCCCGGGGAGGAAGAATCCGAATCGCAGCCGCCATCAGCAAATCCCGAGCACATTGAATCGATCCATGAAGATGAGCTGTCGGAGGTGGGATAAGGAATTGGGATCTGGGATTGGGGATTTCGGATTTAAGGTAAGGATTGAATCCTGACTATAAATTTTGTGGCTGGGATGAGCGCGTTATGATTGTTTTTTTGCCCTCCTGCCGGATATTTATCCCGAGATTCGGCAATGTTTTTTTTAACGGCCGACCAAATATAAAATCCAGCATCTCCGAATCCAGGCCCCCCTGCTCCACCACCAGTTTACGGATTTCGGCATCATACTGGATGATTTCCACCAGCTTTTTGCGCGCCCGGTCTCGGGAGGGACCATTGAGGTCGTTGATCAATTTTTTTATTTTTCCATAGTCACAGCGTTTCTGGTGGACCTGAATCAAATCCCATAGTCCTTCAATTTCAGAGATCAGATCGCCGCGGGTTAACCGGCGGCTGGCATACATTTTTTCCAACTCACGCGTATCCCAGCATTTAAGCGCTCGACATTCCAGGGGACGGTCATTGTAAATTGAGCATCGCTTGTTTTGCTCATCGAAAAAAATACAGGTCCAGGTATCATCTTTGCCCTTGATCTTGATGATATCCGAATCCACCGGCATCAGACGTCTTCGCACGTTATCATAGGCAAATTCACCTTTGCGGATCGTAAAAAGATATCGCGAGGGTATCGCGCCTTTATCAATCAGTTCGCGATCGATTTGATGAAAACCGGGCCCGCCCTTTTCACAACAGGTGCCGCAGCGGACACACTCATTGCCGGGCGTGTCCGGGTTGGGTTCTGCTGAAGGGTTTTGGGTTTTATCGCTTTGTTTTTTTTGTTTCATTTGCTACTGCCGCTATTTTTTTAGCAAGATAGTAAAGGCGCAGTATTTTCAGGTCATCGTGTGCGGTCTTTTAGGCTGCTGCCGGATATGATTCTCCCGGCAAAATCGATCGATGATTTGAAGAAACGCTGCGCCGAATTTCTCGCATTTAACCGCACCGATGCCGTGGATATCCAGCAATCTTTCGCGGGATTGGGGAAAGTAGGTGGCCATCTCGGCCAGGGTTTTATCCGAGAAAATGACATAGGGCGGAACGCCGGAGGCGTCCGCCAGTTTTTTTCGCTCCCGGCGCAAAATTTCAAACAATTGACGATTGGTGTCCAGATCGTCACGCCGCCGCGAGACTTCAACCAATTTTTCGACAGTCTGCTCCTGCGCCAGCGTCCCCCGGACTTCCATGCCGCCTTTGAGAACATCCCAGCCCTTGTCCGTTAATTTTAAACCGCCGAATTCCATGTCCTGATTCATCAGCCCCTGGTGCAGAAACTGGCGGAACATCTGCTGCCACTGTTTTTTTGAATAGTCTTCGCCGATGCCGTAAGTGGATAGCTTTTGATGGCCGAACTGCATCACCTTCCTGGCTTTTGACCCGCGCAGAACATCGATAATGTGGCCGCTGCCGAACCTTTCGCCGGTTCTTTTAATGCACGAGAGAAATTTTTGGGCGGCAACGGTTAAATCAACCTTTTCTTTTTCTTCAGCCAAACAGTTATCGCACATGTTGCATTTTTCGGTATGATAGTTTTCATCGAAATAATTGAGCAGCGGGATCCGCCGGCAGACTTCGCTTTCGGCAAATCGCAGCAGCGCACTGAGATGAATATTGGCCACCCGCTTTTCGCTGGGATCTTTCTGCTCAATGAAATATTTAATCTTTTGCACATCGGCGTAGCTGAACAGCAACAGGCAATGGGATCTCAGCCCGTCCCGACCGGCGCGGCCGATTTCCTGATAATAGCTTTCGATGTTTTTCGGTAAATCATAATGCAGCACGAAGCGCACGTTGGGCTTATCGATTCCCATGCCGAATGCTATGGTGGCGACAATAATCTGCACATCGTCCCGAATAAAGGCTTCCTGGTTCCGGTTGCGTTCA
>Ga0210062_1000365_pt1 | contig 13948 bp, 12 predicted proteins | sample Muzzi_CordA_D2_FD_185528 | JGI IMG/M metagenome (GOLD analysis project Ga0210062, IMG submission 185528) | Wetland microbial communities from San Francisco Bay, California, USA, that impact long-term carbon sequestration - Muzzi_CordA_D2 (SPAdes) | ecosystem: Environmental > Aquatic > Marine >...
CCAGGCGCGCACGGTCGCCGACCGGCGGCGGCTGAGCTTTGCCGGCGCCATTTCGGTGGCGCTGGCGCTCACCGGCGACGGGACGCTCGCCGCCGATCCGGAACTCGATCTCATCGGCATTCCCGAGCGCGACCGCGCGGGCGCGCTGATGGTTGATGTGGTGTACGACGCGGTGCTGGAAACCTTCGAGTCCCTGCCGCGCCCGCGCCGGCGCGACCCCGACTCGGTGGCCGAGTCGGTACGGCGCGGCATACGCGCGGCGGTGGCCCAGCGCTGGGGCAAGAAGCCGATGTGCCACGTGCACGTCTTGCCGGTATGATGACGGCCGCCGGAATTGCGAGAGGGAATCCATGATCGGCCGTCTCAACCACGTCGCCATCGCCGTGCATGACATTGCCGCGGCCGCGCAGATCTACCGCAATACGCTCGGTGCCGAGGTCTCCGAGAAGGTGCCGCAGCCGGATCACGGCGTCACCACCGTGTTCGTCATCCTGCCCAACACCAAGATCGAATTGCTGGAACCGCTGGGGCAGGGTTCGCCGATCGCCCGCTTTCTCGAGCGCAATCCGGAGGGCGGGGTCCATCATCTGTGCTACGAGGTGGACGATATCCGGGCCGCCCGCGACAGCCTGAAGGCGCAGGGCGCGCGCGTGCTCGGCGACGGCGAGCCCAGGATCGGTGCGCACGGCAAGCCGGTCCTGTTTTTGCACCCCAAGGACTTCTGCGGCACCCTGGTCGAGCTGGAGCAAGCCTGACGTGGCCATCACCGCCGTCCTTGCGATCTATTTCATCCTCTGGTGGGTGGTGCTGTTCACGGTGCTGCCCTGGGGCGTGCGCAGCCAGCACGAGAGCGGCGAAGGGGTAACGCCGGGGACGGATCCCGGCGCGCCAATGCGACACAGGATCGGCCGCTCGCTTCTCTGGACGACGATCATCGCCAGCTTGATCTTCGTCATTCTTTGGATCGTCTATGCCGCTGGCCTGATCCCGGTCGATTTTCTGATGGCGATCTCCGATCCGCCGCGGCGCTACTGAGCGCGCGTTGCGGAAACCGGTCTTCCAGTCGCAAACAAAAAAAGAGCAGGGCGTGAGCCCTGCTCCACGCATCGATCGTCCTCAAGGCCCCGACTGTTATAATTTTTAGGTCGAGACGGCAGCGTTAGACCGCGCCGAGGACTTGCTTCCCTCCCAGACTTGGACCGCACGCCGGAGCCGGATTCTCGTGTCCGGTCTCCATCCACACGGATGCTGCAACGCTAGCCGATCGCTCCGCCGTTGTCATCTTGATTGTCATTGGCGCGCAAACGGTCGCTGCACCGCTTGATGAATCGATGACGGGTTCCGCCGTTCATGTTCGGACGCCTATGCCGCGAGTAAACGGAAAGTTTCAGGCATGACGCGAATAGTTACATTCGGCATCGAAGCGCGGAGCGGCGCGCCACCTCCGCAGTGGGGCGGCCCTTGTGTTTTGCCGGCCAATCCGCTTTCACTCCGCCTGAGCCCCAAAACCGGCCGACCCAATGCGCCTTTCCCGCTATTTTCTGCCGATCCTGCGCGAGCCCCCGAGGGAGGCCGAGATCATCTCCCACCGGCTGATGCTGCGCGCCGGCATGCTGCGCCAGGAGGCCGCCGGCATTTATGCCTTTCTGCCGCTCGGTTTCCGGGTGCTGCAGAAGATCTGCCAGATCGTGCGCGAGGAGCAGGACCGTTCCGGTGCCGTCGAGTTGCTGATGCCGACCATCCAGTCGGCCGACCTGTGGCGGGAGAGCGGCCGCTACGACGCCTATGGCAAGGAGATGCTGCGCGTCCAGGACCGGCACGAGCGCGACATGCTGTACGGGCCGACCAACGAGGAAATGATCACCGAGATCTTCCGCGCCTATGTGCGTTCCTACAAAGATCTGCCGCTCAACCTCTATCACATCCAGTGGAAGTTCCGCGACGAGGTGCGTCCGCGCTTCGGGCTGATGCGCGGCCGCGAGTTCCTGATGAAGGATGCTTACTCGTTCGACGTCGATCAGGCAGGCGCGCAGCATTCCTACAACAAGATGTTCGTCGCTTATCTGCGCACCTTCGCGCGACTGGGATTGAAGTCGATTCCCATGCGCGCGGAAACCGGACCGATCGGCGGCAATCTCAGCCACGAATTCATCATTCTCGCGCAGACCGGCGAGTCGGAGGTGTTCTGCCACAGGGATTATCTGGGCTTCGAGGTGCCGGGCGACGACGTCAACTTCGACGATGTCGCCGGCCTGCAATCAATCGTCGACCGGTGGACCTCGCAATACGCGGCGACCTCCGACATGCACGACGCGGCGGCCTTCGCCAAAATTCCGGCCGACCAGCAGGTGTCGGCGCGCGGCATCGAGGTCGGCCACATTTTCTATTTCGGCACCAAATATTCCGAACCGATGAAGGCGGTGGTGGCGACCGGCGAGGGCGGCGAGGTGCCGGTGCACATGGGCTCCTACGGTATCGGACCGAGCCGGCTGGCCGCCGCCATCATCGAGGCCAGCCACGACGACGCCGGCATCATCTGGCCGGAACCGGTGGCGCCTTACAGGGTGACGATCCTCAATCTCAAGCAGGGGGCAGGCGACACGGACGCCGCCTGCGAGCAGCTTTACCGCGACCTGACCGCCAGAGGTGTCGAGGTGCTTTATCACGACCTCGACGAACGGCCGGGCGCCAAATTCGCCACCGCCGATTTGATCGGCATCCCCTGGCAGGTGCTGGTCGGGCCGCGCGGCCTGGCCGAGGGCAAGGTCGAAGTGAAGAAGCGGGCCGACGGTTCGCGCGAGATGATGAGCCCGGCTGCGGCGCTGGATCTGTTGGCGCGGTGAGCATCGCGCGCCGCGGGTCCGCCGCGTGCCAGCAGCGGGGGTCAAGCTTAAAGAACCTGTGTGCCGCCAAACACTTTGCCCCGAATAATGGGCTTGAATCTGCCAGAATCGTGTGAAAATCCGGGCGCGGGAACCAATCATCGATGACCGAGCCCACAGGAACACGGCCCTTTTCGCCGTTCGAATGGATGCTGTCGCTGCGCTACCTGCGGGCGCGGCGCAAGGAGGGCTTCATCTCGGTCATCGCCGGGTTTTCCTTCCTCGGCATCACGCTCGGCGTCGCCACCCTCATCATCGTCATGGCGGTGATGAACGGATTCCGCCACGAACTCCTGGAGAAGATTCTCGGGCTCAACGGCCATCTGCTCGTCCAGCCGCTGGAAAAGCCGCTCACCGACTGGGCCGAGGTGTCCGGCCGCATCGACAAGGTCAAGGGCATCCGGCTGGCGGCGCCCATTGTCGAGGGCCAGGCGCTGGCCTCCTCGCCGTTCAATGCCGGCGGCGTGCTGGTGCGCGGCATTCGCCTGATGGACCTGGAGCGGCTGCCGTCGGTCGCCAAAAACATCAAGCAGGGCACGCTGAAGGGTTTTGACGAGGGCGGGGGGGTGGCCATCGGCCGCCGCCTCGCCGACCAGCTCTCGCTGCGGTCCGGCGACAAGATCACGCTGGTGGCGCCGCGCGGCGCGGTGACGCCCATGGGCACCACCCCGCGCATCAAGGTGTACAGGATCGCCGCCGTGTTCGAGATCGGCATGTCGGAATACGATTCCGCCATGGTGTTCATGCCGCTGACCGAGGCCCAGGCCTATTTCAACCGGGCCGGCGACGTCACCGCCATCGAGGTTTATACAGACGACCCCGACCGCGTGGACAGTTACCGCCAGGCGGTGCAGGACGCCGCGCAACGGCCGATCTTCATCATCGACTGGCGCCAGCGCAACGCCACCTTCTTCAACGCGCTGCAGGTCGAGCGCAATGTCATGTTCCTCATCCTGACGCTGATCGTGCTGGTGGCGGCGCTCAACATCGTCTCCGGCCTGATCATGCTGGTGAAGGACAAGGGGCAGGACATCGCCATCCTGCGCACCATGGGGGCGACGCAAGGGGCGGTCATGCGCGTGTTCCTGATTACCGGCGCGGCCATCGGCGTGGTCGGCACGCTGGTCGGCTTCCTGCTCGGCGTGGTGGTCTGCCTCAACATCGAATCCATCCGCCAGTTTCTCTCCTGGGTGACCAATACCGAGCTGTTCTCGCCCGAGCTCTATTTCCTCTCGCATCTGCCCGCCGATATGGACACCAGCGAAACCGTGGCGGTGGTGGTGATGGCGCTGACGCTGTCGCTGCTGGCCACCCTCTATCCGTCCTGGCGGGCGGCGCGCCTCGATCCGGTGGAGGCGCTGCGTTATGAGTGAGACCGTGGTCGAGGCCAGCGTGGCGGTAACGGAGGCGGAGGAGGACAACGGCCCCATCCTGTCTCTCCAGGCCGTGGAGCGCCATTACCGGCAGGGCGATGCCGACCTGCATGTGCTCAACGGCGCGGAATTGGCGATCTGGCCGGGGCAGTCGGTGGCGCTGGTGGCGCCGTCCGGCGCCGGCAAGTCGACGCTGCTGCATATCGCCGGCCTGCTCGAGCACCCCGACCACGGCGACGTCTATATCGACGGCCGCGCCACCGCCATTCTGCCCGACCACGAGCGCACCCGCATTCGCCGCCAGGAGATCGGCTTCATCTACCAGTCGCACCACCTGCTGCCGGAATTCACCGCGCTGGAGAACGTCATGCTGCCGCAGATGATCCACGGCCTGCCGCGGCGTGAGGCGCGCAAGCGGGCGACCGAGCTGCTGGGCTATCTCGGGCTGAAGGAGCGGCTGCCGCACCGGCCGGCGGAACTGTCCGGCGGCGAGCAGCAGCGGGTGGCGATCGCGCGCGCGGTCGCCAATGCGCCGCGCATTCTGCTCGCCGACGAGCCGACCGGAAACCTCGACGTGCACACCGCCGACCATGTCTTCCACGCGCTCACCCAACTGGTGCACGCGTCCGGGCTGGCCACCCTCATTGCCACCCACAACATGGAACTCGCCGGCCGCATGGACCGGCGGGTGACCCTGCGCGAGGGCCGGGTGGTGGAGCTGAACTAAGGGACTCCGGTGCGGGCGGGACTAATCCTCCACCGCAGCAAAATAATCTAACACGCAGATAATAAACGATTATTACGGTGGTTTCCGGGGTAGGCGCTGAGGGCTTGACTTCGGAACAGATCACGAACTATGTTCTCTCTTCGTTCTTGGGAGACAAATCATGTTCAAGGCCGTCGTTCAGGAAGCCGCCGCGCTCGCCTCACTCTCGCTGTTCATCGGCATGATCGCCATCTGGTCTCAGGTGCTGGGCAACCTCTAGCGTCGGGTGGCACAGAGTTTCAGCCGTCATGCCCGGCCTTGTGCAGGGGGCATCCCCGTCTTTGCAGCGTCGCGCGTCCAAAGGCGGGGATGGCCGGGGCAAGCGCCGCCATGACGAAGGACACGCCTTGCGAAAAGCGGGCATAGCAGGCCGTCGGCCTGCCCGGGCGGTGGACTTGAGAACATTGCGCCCGCACCATCGGCCGCAAAGGAATCACCCAAGCTTCGACCCGCCATGCCCGATCTCGATTTCGTGCACCTGCACGTGCACTCGTCCTATTCGCTGCTGGAAGGCGCGCTTTCCATCGCGCGTCTTGCCGACCTGGCGAAAGCCGACCGGCAGCCGGCGCTGGCGCTCACCGACACCGACAACATGTTCGGCGCGCTGGAATTCTCCGAGAAGCTCGCCGGCAACGGCATCCAGCCGATCGTCGGCTGCGCGCTGGCGCTCGACTTCGGCGATACGGAGAACGGGCAGCGCAATGGTCACCATGGGCCGCCGCGCACGCGGATCGTGCTGCTGGCCGCACGCGAGGCCGGCTATCGCAGCCTGATGCGGCTGTCCTCGCGCGCCTTCCTCGACACGCCGCCCAACGAGCCGCCGCGACTCAAGCTCGACTGGCTGGCCGGCGAAACCGACGACGTGATCGCGCTCACCGGCGGCCCCGGCGGGCCGCTCGACCTCGCCATCGCTGGCGGTCAGCGCCCGCTCGCTGCCGCCCGCCTGGACACGCTGCTCAAGCTGTTCGGTGACCGCCTCTATGTGGAATTGCAGCGTCACGGGACGGCTGCCGAGCGCGGCGTTGAGTCGGCGCTGATCGACCTCGCCTATGGCAAGGGTATTCCACTGGTCGCCACCAACGAGGCCTATTTCGCCACCGCCGCCGACTATGAGGCGCACGACGCGCTCATCTGCATTGCCGAAGGGCGGCTGCTTGCCGAGGGCGACCGCCGCCAGCTCACGCCCGAGCATCGCTTCAAGACTCGCCGGGAAATGGTTGAACTGTTTGTGGATTTGCCTGAGGCGGTGGCCTCGACCGTGGAGATCGCCCGGCGCTGTGCCTTCCGCCCGCGCACCCACAAGCCGATTTTGCCGCGCTTCTCCGTCGGCGAGGGCGGTGCCGTGGTCGACGAGGCGGCCGAATTGCGCAAGCGCGCGGAAGCCGGCCTCACGCGCCGGCTGACGACGCAAGGTCTCGCCGCCGGTCACACCGAGGACGAATACCGCGAACGGCTCGATTTCGAGCTCGGCGTCATCGAGCGCATGAAATATCCCGGTTACTTCCTCATCGTCGCCGACTTCATCCAGTGGGCGAAGGCGCAGGGCATTCCGGTTGGTCCCGGGCGCGGCTCCGGCGCCGGCTCGCTGGTGGCCTATTCGCTCACCATCACCGATCTCGATCCCATCCGCTTCGGCCTGCTGTTCGAGCGCTTCCTCAATCCCGAGCGCGTGTCGATGCCGGACTTCGACATCGACTTCTGCCAGGACCGCCGCGACGAGGTGATCCGCTACGTGCAGGAGCGCTACGGCCGCGACCAGGTGGCGCAGATCATCACCTTCGGCACCTTGCAGGCGCGCGGCGTCCTGCGCGACGTCGGCCGCGTGCTGCAGATGCCCTACGGGCAGGTCGACAAGCTGTGCAAGCTGGTGCCGCAGAACCCCGCCCATCCGGTGACGCTGGCGCGCGCCATCGACGACGAGCCGCGCCTGCAGGCCGAGCGCGACGGTGACCCTGTGGTCAAGCGCGCCTTCGACATCGCGAAGAAGCTTGAAGGGCTCAACCGCCACGCCTCGACCCACGCCGCCGGCATCGTCATCGGCGATCGCTCATTGTCGGATCTGGTGCCGCTCTACCGCGATCCGCGTTCCGACATGCCGGTCACCCAGTTCAACATGAAATGGGTGGAGCAGGCGGGCCTGGTGAAGTTCGATTTCCTCGGCCTGAAGACGCTGACCGTGTTGCAGACCGCGGTCGAGCTGGTGAAGCGGCGCGGCATCGAGATCGATCTCACAACCATCCCGCTCGACGACCGGCCGACCTATGACCTGCTCGCCCGCGCCGAGGCGGTGGGCGTGTTCCAGCTGGAAAGTGCGGGCATGCGCCGCGCGCTGCTCGACATGCGCCCCGACCGCTTCGAGGACATCATCGCCCTGGTGGCGCTCTATCGTCCCGGCCCGATGGCCAATATCCCGACCTACTGCGCGCGCAAGCACGAGCTGGAGAAGCCGGACTACATCCACCCCAAGCTGGAGCCGATCCTCAAGGAGACGTTCGGCGTCATCGTCTACCAGGAACAGGTGATGCAGGCGGCGCAGATCCTCGCCGGCTACTCGCTCGGCGAAGCCGACCTGTTGCGCCGCGCCATGGGCAAGAAGATCCGCAAGGAGATGCAGGCGCAGCGCGAGCGCTTCGTCTCCGGCTGCACCGAGCGCGGCATCGAACGCTCGCAGGCCGACTCCATCTTCGACCTGCTGGAGCGCTTCGCCGAATACGGATTCAACAAAAGCCACGCCGCCGCCTATGCGTTGGTCGCCTACCAGACCGCCTATATGAAGGCGAACTATCCGGTCGAGTTCCTGGCCGCCACCATGACGCTCGACATGAACAATACCGACAAGCTGGCCGAATTCCGCGCCGAGGCCGAACGGCTGGGCATCGCGGTGCACCCGCCGTCGATCAACCGCTCGTCCGTCGCCTTCGAGGTCGATGGCAACGGCATCATCTACGCGCTGGCGGCGCTGAAGGGCGTCGGCGAGCAGGCGGTGCAGTCGATAATCGATGCGCGCGCCGGGCGTCCCTTCGCCGATCTCGCCGACTTCGCTGCCCGCATCAATCCGCGCGCCATCAACAAGCGGGTGCTGGAAAGCCTGGCCGCCGCCGGCGCCTTCGATGCGTTTGAAGTCAACCGCGCGCGCGTCTTCGCCGGTGCCGACGTCCTGCTCGGCCGCGCCCAGCGCGCGCACGAAACCGCTGCCGTCGGGCAGAACGAGTTGTTCGGCGGCGGCGAGACCCGCGAGCCGATCACGCTGCCCCAGGTCGAGCCCTGGCTGGCGGCGGAGCGGCTGCGCCGCGAATACGAGGCGGTGGGTTTCTTTCTGTCCGGCCATCCGCTCGACGACTACGCTGCCGTCCTGAAGAAAATGCGCGTGCAGTCCTGGGCGGAATTCGGCCGCGCGGTGAAGGCCGGCGCGACCGCGGGGCGGGTCGCCGGCACCGTGGTCTCGCGCACCGAGCGGCGCACCCGGACCGGCAGCAAGATGGGCATCATCGGCCTGTCCGACCCGACCGGCCATTACGAGGCGGTGATCTTCTCGGAGGGGCTGGCCGAATACCGCGACCTGCTCGAGCCGGGCAGCGTCGTGCTGCTGTTTCTGTCGGCGGAGGTGCAGGGCGACGAGGTGCGCGCGCGCATCCAGTCGGCGGAGCGGCTCGACGAGGCGGCCGCCAATCTGCACAAGGGCCTGCGCGTGTTCCTGCGCGACGAGGGTCCCATCGAGGGGGTCGCCCGGCGGCTGGAGCCGGCGCCGCAGCGCACCCAGGCCAATGGCGACGGCGAGGTGACCATGATCCTGCAATTGGCCGCGGGCACCGAGGTCGAGGTCAAGCTGCCCGGGCGCTTCAAGGTCTCGCCGCAGATCGCCGGCGCCATCAAGGCGGTGCCGGGCGTGTTGCAGGTGGAGGCGCTGTAGCGGCGCCGGTCGTTCTCCGAAGCCATTATCAGCATGAGGCGAAAGGGCGGAGCGCCGGCTTCAGGCCGCCGGTGCGCGCCTTGCATCGCGCAAACCGCCCCTATATAAGCCCCGCATCACTCACGCGGACGAAGGCTGTCGGTCCCGACAATGGACCGAAACGGCCGTCCGGTGGCCCCTTCCGGGCCCACACCGTCCGCGGCGGATCAACCGGAGAAGATTATGGCGCTTCCTGACTATTCGATGCGTCAGCTCTTGGAAGCTGGCGTGCACTTCGGCCATCAGGCCCACCGCTGGAACCCGAAGATGGGCGATTTCATCTTCGGCACCCGCAACAACATCCACATCATCGATCTCGCCCAGACCGTGCCCATGCTGCACCAGGCGCTGCAGGCGGTGAGCGATACCGTCGCCAAGGGCGGCCGCATTCTCTTCGTCGGCACCAAGCGGCAGGCGCAGGACGCCATCGCCGACGCCGCCAAGCGCTGCGCCCAGTACTACGTCAATTCGCGCTGGCTCGGCGGCACGCTGACCAACTGGAAGACCATCTCCGGCTCGATCGCGCGCCTGCGCAAGCTCGACGAGATGCTCAGTTCCAACGAAGCCGGTGGCTACACCAAGAAAGAGCGCCTCACCATGCAGCGCGAGCGCGACAAGCTCGACCGCTCGCTCGGCGGCATCAAGGACATGGGCGGCGTGCCCGACCTGATCTTCGTGATCGATACCAACAAGGAAGATATTGCGATCAAGGAGGCGCGGCGCCTCAACATCCCGGTCGCCGCCATCGTCGACACCAATTGCGATCCGGCCGGCATCACCTATGTCGTGCCGGGCAATGACGACGCCAGCCGCGCGGTGTCGCTCTATTGCGACCTCATTGCCAAGGCGGCAATCGACGGCATTTCCCGCGCCCAGGGCGAGATGGGCATCGATGCCGGCGCGCAGGAGAAACCGGTGGCGGCGGAGGAAGTGCCGACCCAGCCGGCGACCGGCGATCTCGGCTTCGAGCCGTTGCCGGGACCGCGCGGACAGCCCGACGACCTCAAGAAGCTGCCCGGCGTGTCGCCGGCGATCGAGAAGCAGCTCAACGATCTCGGCATCTTCCACTACACCCAGATCGCCGAATTCAGCCCGACCGCCGCGCACAATGTCGGCGAGGAGGTGGGGCTGCCCGGCCGTGTGGAAAGCTGGATCGCCAAGGCCAAGGAGATGACGGCGGAAGCCGAATAGGCGCCGCTGTCGCGCCCGGCGTTTTCGCCGGACCGCGAGATGACGTCCAGCGCGTGATCCCGAAACGTCCAACCGGTCTTCGGAGCAGATCACGCGCAAGCAAATGAATTGACGCGGCGCCGGGCACACACCCGGTCGTGGCGGATGAAGGAACAGGGTATGGCGAATATTTCAGCCTCGATGGTCAAGGAACTGCGCGACTCGACCGGCGCCGGCATGATGGATTGCAAAGCTGCGCTGGCCGAGAACAACGGCGACATGGAGGCCGCGGTCGATTGGCTGCGCAAGAAGGGTCTGTCCAAGGCCGCCAAGAAGGCCGGGCGCGTCGCCGCCGAAGGTCTCATCGGTCTCAAGGTCGAGGGCCTCAAGGGCGTGGTAGTCGAGGTCAATTCGGAAACCGACTTCGTCGCCCGCAATGATCTGTTCCAGGGCCTGGTAAAAATGATCGCCGGCGTGTCGCTGGGCGCCGGCAACGAGGTGGAGACGATCAGGGCCGCCAAGGTCGGCGGCATCACGGTCGCCGACGCGATCACCGACACCATTGCCAAGGTCGGCGAGAACATGACGCTGCGGCGCGCCGCGTCGCTGTCGGTCAAGCAGGGCGCGATCGGCGCCTATGTGCACAATTCGGTGACCGACGGCCTCGGCAAGATCGGCGTGCTGGTGGCGCTGGAATCTGCCGGCAAGGCCGATGAGCTGGCGAGCCTCGGCCGCATGATCGCCATGCACGTGGCCGCCACCAGTCCGCAGGCGGTCGATCCGTCCGGGCTCGATCCGGCGGTGGTCGCGCGCGAGAAGGCGGTGCTCGCCGACAAGTTCAAGCAACAGGGCAAGCCTGCCAATGTCATCGACAAGATCGTCGAATCCGGGTTGAAGACCTTCTACAAGGAGGTCTGCCTGCTCGAGCAGCCGTTCGTCCACGACACCGGCAAGACGGTGGCGCAGGCGGTGAAGGAAGCCGAGGGCGCCGTCGGCGGCGCCATCAAGGTTGCCGGGTTCGTGCGCTACGCGCTCGGCGAGGGAATCGAGAGGCAGGACAGCGACTTCGCCGCCGAAGTGGCGGCCGCCGCCGGTCAGGGGTGACGCGAGGCCGGCCGCTGTTTTGGCACGCGGTGTCTGAAAGGATCGCGACGCAATGAGTGACCCGCTCCACCGACGCGTGGTGGTCAAGCTCTCCGGCGAAGCGCTCACCGGCCGGCAAGGCTTCGGCATCGATCAGGCAATGGTCGAACGGCTGGCCGGCGATCTCGCTGCCGCCGCCAGGCTCGGGGTCGAGCTCGGCGTGGTGGTGGGCGGCGGCAATATCTTCCGCGGCGTCGAAGTGTCGGAGCGCGGCGTGCCGCGCCCGGTCGGCGACACCATGGGCATGCTGGCCACAGTGATGAACTGCCTGGCTCTGGAGGCGGCGATCGAGCGGGCCGGGGCCGAGGCGCGTACCCTGTCGGCGCTCGCCATGCCGTCGGTGTGCGAGACCTATAACCGCAAGCGCGCGCTGAAAAATCTCGGCAAGGGCCGGGTCGTGCTGCTGGCCGCCGGCACCGGCAATCCGTTCTTCACCACCGATACCACCGCGGTGCTGCGCGCGGCCGAGCTCGACGCCCAGGCCGTGCTCAAGGCCACCAACGTTGACGGCGTCTACACCGCCGACCCGAAGAAGGACCCCAAGGCCAAGCGCTACGACAAGCTCAGCCATCAGGAGGCGATCGAGAGGGACCTGCGTGTCATGGACGGCACCGCCTTCGCGCTTGCCCGCGAAAATCGTATGCCTATCATCATCTTCTCGATCGCCGATGAGGGCGCCATCGAGTCCGTGCTGCGCGGCAAGGGACGGGCGACGACTGTCGGCTAGCACGACCTCCGCTTGCCGCAGGGCAGGCGGCAAATACTGCAACCGGAGCTCCGGCTCGCGGCTCGATGTGACTGCGCCGCTTTCGGGGGAACGCCATGGCAAATGCAACGCACGACATCAACGAACTCAAACGCCGCATGCACGGTGCGACCGGCGTGCTGAAGACCGAATTGTCGGGCCTGCGCACTGGCCGCGCCTCCGCCCATCTGCTCGATCCCGTCCATGTCGACGCCTACGGGTCGCAGATGCCGCTCAATCAGGTGGCCACCGTCAGCGTCCCGGAGCCGCGGCTACTGACCGTCAACGTCTGGGACAAGTCGCTGGTGCATGCGGTGGAAAAAGCTATCGTCAATTCCAATCTCGGCCTGTCGCCGGCTACAGAAGGCCAGGTGCTGCGTCTGCGCATTCCCGAGCTCAACGAAGAGCGGCGCAAGGAACTGGTCAAGGTCGCGCATAAATACGCCGAGACCGCGCGGGTGGCGGTGCGGCACGTGCGCCGCGACGGTCTCGACGTGCTCAAGAAGCTGGAGAAGGATCACCAGATCAGCAAGGACGATCACGAGCGCGCCTCCACGGAGATCCAGAAGGCGACCGACGCTGTGATTGGCGAGATCGACCAGATGCTCGGGGCGAAGGAAAAGGAGATCCTCACCGTCTGAGGTTCACGAACATCCATGTCCGAAGCCGAGCTACCGCGCGGCGCCACGCCGGCATTTGATGTGCCGCGGCACGTTGCCATCATCATGGATGGCAACGGCCGCTGGGCGGCGGCTCGTGGATTGCCACGTGGCGAAGGCCACCGGCGCGGCGTCGAAGCGCTTCGTCGCACCATTCGCGCCGCCGGCGAGATTGGTATTCGTTTCATCACCATCTTTTCCTTCAGCGCCGAGAACTGGTCGCGCCCGGCCGCCGAGGTAGGCGAGCTGATGGGACTGCTGCGGCGCTTCATCCGCAATGACCTCGCTGAACTGCACAGGAGCAATGTGCGCGTACGCATTATCGGCGAGCGAGACGACCTCACCCCTGAAATCGGCCGGTTGCTGGTCGAGGCGGAAGAGCTGACCAAGAACAATGACGGGCTGACCTTGGTGGTGGCGTTCAATTACGGCTCTCGGCAGGAAATCACCCGAGCGGTACGGCGCATCGCCGGGCAGCTCGCGCAAGGAAACCTCCAGCCGGCGGACATCACCATGGAGACGGTGGGCGGCTTCCTCGATGCGCCGGACGTGCCCGAGCCCGATCTGATCATTCGCACAAGTGGGGAACAGCGCCTGTCGAATTTTCTGCTTTGGCAGGCCGCCTACAGCGAATTGGTGTTTGTGCCTACCTACTGGCCGGACTTCGACCGTGCCGCGCTCGAGGCGGCGATCCGCGAATATCAGCAGCGCGAGCGCCGGTTCGGCGGCTTGGTCGCCAAGACCGGATCCTGAACGTGGCCGGCGTCGAGCCCGTGTCTCAACCCGGGGAAACCGGGAGCAGCGTGCCCGCGCCGGGGAACAATATTTGGCTGCGCGTGGCTTCGGCCGCGGTACTGGCGCCGCTGGCGTTGGTCGCGGCTTATGTCGGCGGCTGGCCGTTCGTGCTGTTCTGGGGCGCTGCCGCCATTGCCGTCCTTTGGGAATGGATCGTGTTGGCCGTGGGGCGGGGTCACCGGCTGATGTTTTCCTCCTGTGCCGGCGCGCTGGCGGTGGCGGCCATGGTGAGCTGGCGCGAGCGGCCGCTGGCGGCGATTCTGCTGGTGGGCTTGGGGGCGCTTGCCGCCCTGACCTTTGCGCCGCGCGGGCGGCGGGTCTGGGTGACTGCCGGCATCGTCTATGCCGGGGTTATGCTGCTGGCGCCCTTGCTGCTGCGCCGCGACGCCGGCGAGGGATTTCTCGCCATGGTATTTCTGTTTGCGATCGTGTGGACCACCGACATCCTCGGCTATTTTGGCGGGCG
>Ga0210062_1000366_pt1 | contig 13933 bp, 12 predicted proteins | sample Muzzi_CordA_D2_FD_185528 | JGI IMG/M metagenome (GOLD analysis project Ga0210062, IMG submission 185528) | Wetland microbial communities from San Francisco Bay, California, USA, that impact long-term carbon sequestration - Muzzi_CordA_D2 (SPAdes) | ecosystem: Environmental > Aquatic > Marine >...
CAGGAAGTTTTACTAAGCCGGGGGCAAGGCAACCCCTTCTTCTTGCATGAAATCAGCCAGGCGGTTTTGGACGTGATCGAAAACCAGACAGAGCGAGGCTTGGGTCAGTTAGACACTCTACACTTGCCGGATACCGTGCAGGATGCGGTCTTCATGCACGTAGATCGACTACCGGAAGCCGAAAAATTAACCCTTAAAGTAGCTTCCGTCATTGGAGTAAGATTCCAGAAGGAAATTCTGTTAGCGGTACACCCTACCTCCCACCCATCCACCTTATTGTCATCCCAGCTCGAGGGTCTCGAAAATGAAAAGTTGATCCGGATGGAGATACCTGCACCCAAATGGGAGTACGTTTTCCGGAACGTGATCACTCAGGAAGTAGTTTACGAGGGCCTGCTGCTGGCCCAGCGTCGCCAACTGCACACCGCTGTCGGAATCCTGCTGGAAAACGTAGCTCCAGATGAAATTGAAAGCCTGGCCTTTCATTACAGCCGCAGCGACAATTGGGACCGGGCCTTGCACTATCTAATAATCGCTGGCCAGAAGGCGCGCCGGGAATATGCTAACCAGGCCGCCATTGGTTACTATTCTGAGATTTTGACCGGATTGGCCTACCGTCCGACCGGTAGTAGAGCCGGCGGCTATCTATCCACCGACTATTGGGATATCCTGCTGGAGCGGGTCAAACTATATAATCTGACCGGCCAACGTGATAATGAGATGGAGGATTTGGGCACCCTGGGCCTGATTGCCGAAGCCCTCAATGACAATCGTCGCCGGGCCTTGTCTGCCAAACAATGGGCTTATTTCTATGAAAGTCGGGGAGATTATGACTCAAGCTTGGAGATGATAGAGCGCTCTATTGAACTGGCGACAGAGGCCGGAGACGAAAGACTGGTCGGTGAGGGCTATAATCAAGCCGGGAAGTTGCTTCATCTGCGGCGAGACTACCAAATTGCGGAAGGGCATTTACAACAGGCCCTGCGGATCGCCCAAAAGTATCAGGATCAGAGCGCCCAGGCGGACTGCCTGATCAATTTGGGTATCGTCGCACGTCATCAAGTTGATTTTGACGTAGCGCTTTACTTTTTCCGGGAGGCGGTAGAACTATATCGAGCCAGGGGGGATCAGACAAGCCTGGGCAATGCCCTCCGCCACCTGGGGCAGGTCTACTATGATACCGCCCAACCAATGGCGGCTCGCCAGTCCTATGACGAGTCTCTGGAGTTGCACCGTATGATTGGGGACCGGGTTGGGGAAGCTTTAACCCAGCAAAAATTGGGCCAATTGTATCGAAGCCTGGGCGATTTTTCTAAAGCTCACCTCCTGTTGGCAGAAGCCTTACGATTTCATCAAGAAATCGGCGACCGGCAGGCCCAAGCTCACACGCTCTATCATTTTGGCTTTCTTTATTGTTGTATGAACCAGAATGAAACTGCATTTTCATTGTTTGAGCAGGCGCTGGCTATTCTACGGGAAGAGTTTGATGATCCCTGGGCGCTCGGCAGGGCGTTGACTTACTACAGTTGGGCCCTGATTAACACTGGACAATTTCGCGAAGCGAAAGCGCGGTTACAGGAAACCCTAAGAATTGAAAGCAATCTTCAGCAAGAGGCTTTACTGATAGAAAACGGGGTCCATTTGGGCCGCGTTGCCCTGGAACTAAATGATTTGAGCCTGGCCTATGCCTGCGCCCGGCACGCCTTGAGCTTCATTGAGCAAACAGGGCTACAGGGCATCGAACATCCGGCAATGGTGTATTTGACCTGCTATCGTATCCTTCAAGCGAACCAGGAATTTAAGCAGGCGCAGTCGATCCTTGAGCAGGGGCTGGCCTATGTGGCTACCCAGGCCACTCAAATTGATGATCCAGCTCTTCAAAAAACTTATTTAAATAATATTCCAGAAAACAAGAAACTCCAGGAACTGAAAAAATAACTCACACCGCAGGTCTGATTCAAATCAAAAGCCCCCAACACAATTTAGCTGTGTCAGGGGCTTTTGTCGTATCGAACAACTGTTTTAGTTAACGAAGCCGATCAGGCGGCTAGCCTGATCTCGCTGCCGCAATTTAGCCAGAGCCTCTTTCTCAATCTGACGAATACGCTCACGGGTCAGGCCAAAGCGTTCGGCCACGTCCTGTAGGGTCAGGGGCTGCCCATCACGTAAGCCGTAGCGAAGTTCTACGATACGACTTTCGCGGGCCGTAAGCCCGGCCAAAGCCCGCCGGATTTCTCGACTCAACAGGATAGAGTCAACCTGATCTTCCAGAGCCTGGGTCAGGTCATTCTCTACAAAATCGGCCAACGTAGCCCCGTCGTCGCCAACAGGCTCCTCCAGGCTAAGCGTTTCCTGACCGTCCTGCAGCAAGTTGTGGATATCTTCAGGGGTATCACCGGTAAATTCGGCAATCTCTTCCAGTTCGGGAGCGCGTCCCAGCTTTTGGGTAAGCTGGCCCATAACCCGCTTGATTTTTCCCAGATGATCCACCTTGTGCACGGGCAAACGAATGACCCGTGTCTGGACGGCTACGGCCCGGCTTACGCTCTGGCGAATCCAGTAACTAGCGTAAGTGCTCAGCCGGACGCCCTTCTCTATGTCGAATTTATCGATAGCTCGGATCAAACCGAGCACGCCTTCCTGAGACAACTCGGCCAGACTCAGTCCGTGTCCGGTATATTTGCTGGCGATACTGATAACCAGCCGGCCGTTGGACTGGATCAGGGTTCGACGAGCTTCGGCACCTGCTTCTGCTTTGGCTTTTAGCTGCTCGCGCTGATCCCCGGTCAAATTTTCATTCCTGGTCAGTCTGGTACGAGCTTTCTTGCCATTGACCATAACCAAAATCAAACGCTTTTCTTCTTGAGGAGAAACAGGCGCAGTGGCTGCAAGTTCGGCAATGCTCAATCTGAACAATGCGTCATCAGGTGCCCATGTTGTTGCCATAATTATCACCACCTCGGTTGATACTTAGTATATTTCAGCTTGTACGAGCGCCATTGCTGTAATTAGCTAGTTTCTGTTGCGAAACTCTGTGGGGCACGCTACGCGCATACCCCGCCGCCAGGCACACTTGCACTTGCACCTGCACAAGTGCAGGCGTAGAGGTGCCTTGACTGCCGTTTCGCACCGAGTACTAGCTAGCTAACCTTAATTAAGAGAATAATCTATAAACGGTAATCTTTGCTCTTGCTGATGCACCTGATAGGCTCTAAGCATGTAGGCGAGAATTTTATCTTCTCTATCAAGTACATTTGTTGCCCGGGCAATCAAGTTGGTCAGGGAGTTAGCTGAAAGCAGTTTTTGCTTGTCGGGTAAAGGGCCCTGCATTGCTGCCCCGGCTAAAAAAGCCAGGCCAGTTGGGTCGACGGGTAGGGTCGCTTCAGATAGGTCTTCACCCGAGGCGTTACCCAAATGTTCAATATAACTCTTGACCAGTTGGCGCAGCTTTTGAGATAAAAATCCGATAGTTGCGGGATCATCATCACCCTGCATTGGAAAAGGGTCTACCTGCCCAATAAGAAAATCATCAACACTGGAATAAACGTCTCTAACAATGAACCTTTCCTGACCAATCGTAATCAAATTCATCCGGCCATCCTCTAATTTCTCTACAGCCGTGATGTGAGCAGTTGTTCCTACCTCGTAAATGTCGTCACGAGCCAGGTTGCTCACATTCGGCGCCTGGGCCCGGTCACTTCTGGCCAGAATTACGCCAAACCGCTGGCTATCATCTAGACATCCCTGGATCATCTTTCTATACCGCTCTTCAAAGATATGCAGGGGAAGCATCATCCCCGGGAATAACACGACATTTAACGGAAACAGAGGGAGCTGAGCATCTTTGGCTATCATTTTTTTTTCAACCCCTTGAGACTACTAATCCCTCAACACCTTACTATTTTTGCGCTTACAACCGATCTGAAATTTTGATGAGCTTAGCACTTGTCCGTTATCAATTCGCATTTGTGAACGGTGTGTAAGGCGGATAATAGCTAAAAAAGTAAGAAGTTGCGAAGTGCAGCTTTGCTGTATTCTTGACAAGCACCTAAGGCCATGAAAGGAATAATTTCGGCATTCACCTGCCTAGCCTGCAAAGTACAGCAGGACTTTGTACCGCAGGTACAGGTCAAGCTTTCCATGCAAGTCCCCATTTGGGGAAGCTATTTTATCCTCGGTCCTTAGTGTTTCTTTTGAGAAAATAATCCTTCTATCTTGCTAACAGCGCTTTCAATTGTGTCGCCCAGGTATAATCCAGCTATTTGAGAAATCAGCGATGGATTTTTTACAAACACTCGCCCACTAAATGCAAATACTGTGTCTAAAAATCGTCTGCTACTCTTTTGGGTCAGACTTCCCAAGTTACGATGCCACTGCTGACTCAGATCAGACAGTTCCGACACCGATTCTGGCCTGGTAGCGGTAAAACAAACAAGTTGTGGTTGCGTTGCTTCGATCACCTGATGGAAGTCAACCGTCGTTACGTTTGGCCCCAGATAAATAACGCGGAAACCCCGCCGGCGTAGAATCAGGGCCAGTAGTAACAAGCCTATTTCATCCAAATCTTCAGGAGCACAGGCCAGGAGCACTTTGGGCCCCGTTTCAACTGTTGTCGTAGCGTTCACCATCGCAATCAGGTGGGAGCGAAGGGTGGTAACGGCATAGTTCTTAGCCAGAATACAAGCTTCACCCCGCTGACACCGCTTCTCTAATTTCTGGATAACTTCCGGAAATATTTCGGTCGCTACGACTTCGACCGGATGAGTGGCCAGCGCCTCTTTTATAAGTTGCTCTGAGCCGACACTATCAAAAGATAGCAGTCTTTCTACTAGTTTTTGCTGATAATATCTGGTTGTATTCTTAGTAAAATTAAAGTTTTCTAAATTTCCGTCTTTGCGTAACTGGATATTAGTATTACGGGGCTTACTCCCGACAAATGTACCTTTTCCTACCCGAGTGTAAGCTAATCCCTCGTTGACCAACTCTTTAAGCGCTCGCCTGGCCGTCATCCGGCTCAGGTTGTGAAGCTGGCAAAGGTTACGTTCAGAAGGCAGCTTCTGATGGCTGTGATAAAAACCTTGCTCAATCTGGTTTCGCAACATTTCCTTGAGTTGAAGATAAACGGGCGTGGGATGTTGCTTATCCAGCTGCATAACCAACCTTCTTTCATTCTGATGGACTATACCAGTATATACCAGCATATACCATTGTAACCCACTTTTCGTCAAATGTCAACAGATTCTTAATTCAAGAACGGAAAATTTAACCTCGCTAACTATTTTTGTTGCCTATTAATTCCGATAACTTTTGTGATTTTAGCAATTCTAAATTAAAAACAAGTTAATTTTTTGCTAAATGTTCATTAGAAAATTAAAAACCCCACCTCGTCATTGAGGTGGGGCCTGCTTTGGGTGAAAGTAATCAAATCCGTTAGTTGATCGAGCACCTAATTTAATTAACCAGCCAGGTCCATTATCTTTTGCTGTTCAGTTATTGGTTCTAATGGCCGTGATTTGCTGCGAGCTCGTATCGGACGGGTTGGTGCATTCGCTAAAGTCTTTTCGAGTTGATAGATTTCTGAATACAGATCATCTACTGTTTGAGAGGGAACAACCTGCCACTGCCCGTTTGTCAGACGGTTGATCAAACCGACCAACCTTTCCATTACAGGATGTGTTTGTAACATTCCACTCATAAAGGAACGCATCTCCTTCCATCAGCTACAAGAAATCATCTCTTCCTTTTTTAAGTTCCCATATCCATCTTTGCAAAATTGGACCAATATCTTACTTTAATATAGAGATTTTGCAAATTTCTTTACCTGGCTCAAAAATGAGCATCTTCCCCTTATCCTGATTTCTACGGCCTGTGGTATAATAGGATCACTATGTTAATAATTGACGGCGCCTATGGGGAGGGTGGCGGCCAGATCCTGCGAACCACTCTAGCCCTGGCGGCTATCTTAAACCAACCGATTCGTCTCAAAAATATCCGGGCTAATCGCCGAACTCCTGGTCTGGCGGCCCAACATCTGACTGCTGTACGCGCTGCGGCGATGATTTGCGATGCTCACCTGACGGGCGATAAACTGGGATCTACCCAACTCGTCTTTGAGCCTCAAAACTCGCCGATCCCGGGTCTGTATGAATTTGACGTTGCTGAAGCACGTGAAGGTGGCAGTGCCGGCGCGGCCACGCTGGTGCTGCAAACCGTACTCTTGCCCCTGGCCCTGGCCAGCAAACCCAGTACCGTCACCGTAAAGGGAGGCACCCACGTCCCGTGGAGTCCTTCGTTTCACTATTTACGTGACGTCTATTTGCCAATCCTGGCTCAGTTGGGAGTGTACGCAACTGCCGACCTGCCAGCCTGGGGCTGGTATCCGGCCGGCGAGGGGGAAATCAAAGTCGTCATCTCCCCGGCCGATGTTAGGCCAGATAAGCAGAACAACCAGATCGACTGGACCGGGCAAGAACGAGGTCTGTTAAAACAAATGAATGGCATAGCCGTTGCCTCCAGTTTGCCGGCCCACATCGCCCAGCGGATGCGGGATAGAGCTACAAATTTACTTAATCAGGAAGCTTTACCAGCCAGCATCGAACCGCAGCGAGTCAGGTCGGTCTCACCAGGCGCCGGGATTTTTCTGGTGGCTGAGTACGAGTCCGGCCTGGCCGGTTTCAGCGCTCTGGGCAAAAAAGGTAAACCGTCAGAGCAGGTCGCCGCAGAAGCCATCAATGACCTGCTGGCTTTTCATCACAGTGAGGCCGTATTGGACAGACACCTGACCGACCAGCTTATTTTACCACTAGCTCTGACTGACCGGCCAGGCCCATTTAGAATAGAAGCCTTTACCCAACATACCCTGACCAATATCTGGGTTGTAGAGCAATTTCTCGGCCCAATCACAACCGCCGATCATGATCAAAATCTCCTTCATTTTGCACCGAGAGAGCGGGTCTGGCTCTAGTTCACCGGCTTAACAATCAACTTTTATGCAAAGGAACTCATTGACGAATGTTTGAAGTTGTCTTTTTAGGCACCTCAGCCTCTGCTCCCTCGGTTCACCGGGGGCTTTCGGCCAATATGGTATTACACAAAGAGTATCGCTTTTTGATCGACTGCGGAGAGGGAACCCAACGGCAGATCTTACAAAGTGGTCTCGGCTTTAAACGACTGGACAAAATCCTGTTGACGCACGGTCACCTGGATCATATTCTGGGGTTAGGCGGCCTGGTCTCCACTTTTAACCGGTGGGAAGCAATCAATAAACTCGAAATTTACGGCGGAAGTTGGACCCTGGCTCGCGTCAAAGATTTGCTGCTCAAAGTGGTCTTACGAACTGAAAAAATTCCCATCACGCTAAAGTTTATCCCGCTCAAACCAGGTCTGATTTTTGAAGATACCAGCTTTCAATTAAAGGCTTTCTCGGTTACCCACCGGGGCGCGGATTGTTTTGGTTTTTTGTTTCAGGAAAAATCACGACGGCCATTCTTGAATGATAAAGCCGAGGCGTTGGACGTGCCATTTGGCCCGGAGCGCCGCCGCTTAGTGGCCGGTGAGTCCATCACCCTGGCCGACGGCCGGATTGTTCAGCCTGATGACGTGCTCGGTCCGGAGATTCCCGGAGCTAAACTGGTTTTTGTGGGCGACACCGGCCGCACCGACGATTTAGTGAACGTGGCTCAGGATGCAGATGCCCTGATCATCGAAGCCACCTATCTCCACTCTGAGGCAGATCTGGCTGGGAGGTTTGGCCATATCACCGCCACCCGGGCCGCGAAATTGGCTCAGTCTGCCAATGTCCAGCATTTATACCTGACTCATCTCTCCCGCCGCTACCACGAGCAGGATGTTGTTAACGAAGCTCAGGCTATTTTTCCTAATACCACCGTCGTCCGGGACTTTGACCGAATTAAAGTGGTCAAAGAAAAAATATAAGACAAAATCACTAAACTCTTGGGGACCCAACTCCCTTATAATTTGGTAGAATGACAGTCAGAATTGCAAGTCCCTTTTTTTATCTGGATGCATCGGCTTATTAAATGTGCCGAGACTTTGAAAGAGAGGTTGATATGTTGGCTCCATTCAGGCAGAAAACCAGGGGAAAATATTTTAGACAGGCCCTGCTGATTTCACTGGCCGGGGGAACCATTACTGCCCTCCGCCGGGGCACCACCAAAACCTGGTGATAACCGTAGCCTCTTCAATGCAACAGCTTCTGAAAGAGGGAGCCACTCATTTTGGGCTCACGCTGACAAATGCCCAGCTGGCTGCTTTTGAGCAGTACAGTCAGGAACTGGTCGCCTGGAATCAAAAGGTCAATCTGACCCGCATCACTGCGCCGGAGGAGATTGCGGTCAAGCACTTTTTGGACTCGCTCTCAGTACAACTGGCCCTGGGTGACCTTCCGGCCAGTTTTTCGGTGATCGATGTCGGCACGGGGGCCGGCTTTCCGGGCCTGCCGCTCAAAATTGTCCGACCTGATCTCCGGCTAACGCTGCTCGAGTCCACCGCTAAAAAAGCTGCTTTTTTACACCACATCGTTGACCGGCTGAGTCTAACCAACGTCAGAATAGTGACTGCCCGGGCCGAAGAAGCCGGTCAAAAAACGGAGCATCGGGAGCAGTACGATGTGGCCATCGCCCGGGCCGTATCGGCTCTACCGGCGCTGGTCGAGTACACCCTGCCGCTGGTCAAAGTCGGGGGTCTGGTCATCGCTCAAAAGGGGCAAGATCCGGCCGCAGAGGTCAACGACGCGGCCAGGGCGCTGGGAATATTAGGCGGTAAAATTCGGCAGGTCATGCCCGTTACCGTCACCGGCCTGGAAACGGCTGCCCGGCATCTGGTCGTTATGCAAAAGATCAAACCAACGCCCAAACGGTACCCCCGCCGCCCCGGCCTCCCGGCCAAAAAGTCGATCTGAGGTGATATTCTCAACAGTTACATAACCAGGATTTGCCGGAATTACCCTATCCTGTTAATCTGGCTCATCTCATCCTGGGTTTTCTCTATGCGCTTTGGAATCTTTGCCGATATTCACAATCACACGGCTGCGTTGGCAGAAATGCTGCACCATGCTCGCCAGCAGCGGATCGACCGCTACTTTTGCCTGGGTGACGTGGGCATCGACGAATGCGTCAATCTGGTGAGACAAACGGGCGCGCCGACCGTTTTTGGCAACTGGGAGGTGTCCGGCTGGCGGTATCTGTCAACGAACAACCAGCAGTGGGCGCTACAATTACCCCCTATCCACCGGGAAACCGGGTTCTGGCTAACCCACGCGGCTCTCCTATGGCCGGACAACCTGGCGACCCTGGCCGATTTACAAACCAATCGCCACCAGGCGCCGATGGCTCGCCTCTTCCCCTACCTTCATCACGAGTCGGAGGCGCTATGGGAAACAATCGCGACCCTGACCAAGGCCAGTGTTCCGCTAATGTTTCACGGCCACACCCATCACCAGATGGCCTGGCGCTTTTCCGCCAACAACGAACTCCGCCAGACCGACCAACGCAATTTCTGCCTCAAACCCGATGAAACGCTTATCGTGGGCGTCGGCAGCGTAGGGCGCCCCCTGGATGGACCACGCCCGTCTTATGTCATTTATGACGACCAGACAAAACAAGTTGAGATGGTCAGGGTGCCTTAGCACCCTTGCAATCTTGATTTGGCCAGTAGTACCCCTCTAAAGTCGCTCCCCTACCCCCGACCGGGACGGGAAGGCGGTCCCTGCCAGCGGGCAAACAGATCCTGTTCCAACTCGATATCCAACAAGTCGAGCACGCGGTTAACCGACTGGTTGATAATGTCATCCACTGTTTGGGGGCGATGATAAAAGGCCGGCATCGGCGGCGCGAGGATGGCTCCCATCTCAATCGCTTGAGTCATCAAGCGGACGTGTCCCAGGTGGAGAGGGGTCTCACGCAACACTAGCACCAGTTTCCGCCGCTCTTTCAACACGACGTCCGCGGCGCGCAAAATCAGGTTGTCGTTGTAAGAGGTGGCAATGCCGGAAAGAGTTTTGATGGCGCAGGGAATAATGACCATCCCCATCGTTTTGAACGAGCCCGAAGAAATCGAAGCGGCAATGTCGGTGAAGCCGTAGCATCGATCAGCCAGAGTTTCTACCTCGGCCAGGGCGTAGTCTGTTTCCAAATGGATGGTTCGTTTGGCCGCGTGGCTGATGATGGCGTGGGTTTCCACCTCAGCCACGCTCCGCAGTACTTCGAGCAGGCGAATGCCATAGATGACCCCACTCGCCCCTGATAAGCCGACAATCAGTTTTCTCAAAATAGGACCTCAAATAAGCATTGAAGATATGGAGATGATTGATGCCCCTTACTATACTGGTCTGATTTTCATAAGTCAAGAAACTTTTTTGGGTTGAACATCTGGTCAGCCATATTTAACTCGTAAAGAACTGCCGCCAGGCGGGGGCATACGGGTGTTCCCCCACAGTTTCTTTCTGGATTGATTGGCGCGCTTGCGCCGTCAGGTGCTCAGAACTTCGGCTAAAAAGCAAAACTGCCGGAGGTAGTGTTCTCCGACAGTTTTGTATGGTCCGGTCCGCGGACCAGACCGGTCTTATTTAATGGCGTAGGTAACTTCCAACTGCACCGAAACACCGACTTCACCGGGAGAGATGGGACCGGCCCCCCCACCCAATCCGGCGGACTCGGCGGCTAACTCGCTGACATAGTATGCGCCCCCGCTGATCACTTCGCTAACGCCCACCACTTCACCAATCTCCACCCCGTTCAGTTTGGCCAGTTCCTCAGCTTCGGCCAGGGCATTCTCCACGGCCTTCTGGCGCGCTTCGGAACGCAGCGAACTGGGATCGGCCACGTTGAAATTTACGCTGGCGATACTATTGGCCCCGGCCTCAATGGCCTGTCCCAAGATCGTGGCCACATTGTCCAGATCCCGAATCGTGATATTTACATTGTTATTCACGTGATAAACTGTCTCTCCCGTGGGACCACCCTGGGGAGCGTAGGGCCGCTCTACCCAGACGTTATAGTAGGCCGTCTGGATATCCTTCTCGGCAATACCCAGGTCTGTGAGCGTCTTGAGTAGATTTTCCATAGTTTGGGCGGCGTCGCTGGTCGCCTGTTTGACATCGTTACCCACTACTTCCACGCCGACAGTGGCCTGAGCCAGGTCTGGCCGGGCCAAAACCCGACCCTCACCAACGACGGTAATGGTCCGGCTGCTGCCGGGTGCAGTTTGAGTCTCAGGTACAGCGGCGCTAAGCGCTTCAGTTTTGGCCTCAGCAGCCGGGGCGAGCAGATAAAGACCCGCCATAATTACTCCGCCTAAAAAGATGACAATGGCGGCACTGACAGCGGCTACAGCGAAGGTTTGATACTTGGTTTTCATATCTGGTTTTTACTCCTTTAAACTTTTTTGCTTTAGACGAATTGGATCGCCTGAGGCGATCTCTACTGGTTTAGACGACAGAACTAATCAGGTAGTTCCAACTGAACATCGTCGTCGTTGTTGTTGTTATTTCTGAGAAGAAATCATATCATAACTCATATTTTTTGCTGGTTGACCTGCCTACATTCGGCTAACGGCCAAGGCAATGGGTGAACGTCGGGATTCCGACGAATCCGTTTTTTCGTAACCGGACTACGGAGCATTGCCAAGGCAAATATGGTATAATTAATTGTAACCTGGCTCAAAATCGTCTTGAGGTGGGCGGGGCTGAGTCAGCCTTGAACTTATATTGACATTCGTGAAAAATAGGGTTATACTATATTTAGTCTAGACTAAAAAATTTTTTAGCCTACTGAAACACAATCGCCTGCTGGAGGCGCAGATGTTTGAATGGTTCAAACGAAATAAGAGTAACGACGCTAACGGGCGCTACAAATACGGCAACGAACACCTGATTGAGTTACGGCAAGTGACCAAAGCCTATAAAACCGCGGCGGGTGAATTTATTGCGCTAAAGGAGGTGGATCTGCAGGTCGATCCGGGCGAATTCATAGCCGTCGTCGGCAAGTCCGGCAGCGGTAAGTCAACTCTGATCAATATGATTACCGGCATCGACCGGCCCACCTCCGGTGAGGTGTTGGTCGGGGATGCAGCCGTTCACCAACTAAACGAAGGCCAGATCGCGGTCTGGCGCGGTCGTCAGGTCGGGGTGGTGTTCCAATTCTTCCAACTTTTGCCCACGTTGACCAACATTGAAAACGTTATGCTGCCGATGGATTTTTGCAACGTGTACCGCATGCGCGAGCGGGAAGAACTGGCGATGCATCTGCTGGAGCAGGTGGGCCTGGCCCGCCATGCCTACAAACTACCCTCCGCCATCTCCGGTGGCGAGCAGCAGCGGGTGGCTATTGCCCGGGCCCTGGCCAACGATCCGCCCATCATCGCCGCGGACGAGCCGACCGGCAACCTTGACTCGGTCACCTCCGAAGCTATCTTCAAATTATTTGAGGAATTAATAGAAAACGGTAAGACGATTCTGATGGTGACCCACGACCTGGACCTGGCCAAGCGGGCCACCCGAACCGTGATGTTGGTCGATGGCAGAGTCAGTGATGGTCTGACTCAGGCGGCTGCAATCGAGGCTCTGCGAGCCGACGCGGAGAACGCAACCCAAGTTGAGAGCCAAGACTCGCACCTGGAGGCGCCCCATGCTTAGCCCGCGCTGGCGCAAGGTACTGCGCGACTTGTGGTTGAACAAAAACCGGACCATTGTGGTGATGCTGTCGATTGCGGTGGGCGTGTTTGCCATTGGGACAATCGCCAGTTCATACCTCATTCTCTCGCGAGATTTAACGGATTCTTACCTGGCTACTAATCCGGCGCACGCCACCATTTGGACCTTCGACGGTTTTGATGAGGATCTGATTGAGGCCGTTGAGAGGATGCATGAGGTTGACCAGGCTGAGGGTCGCCGGCGGGTTTCGGTCCGCGTCCAGACTGGTCCGGATGAGTGGCAACTGGTCTGGCTGGTGGCTATTGCCGATTTTGATGATATTAATATCGACCAGTTTTCGTCAGCAGAGGGGGCATGGCCGCCGCCCGACAATGAAATGCTGATTGAACGTTCGACGCTAGGTCTTCTTGAAGCCGAAATGGGCGACACGGTAGTGGTTAAAACGCCTGAAGGCAAACAGCGAGAGATGCGGATTGCCGGTTTAGCCCACGACCTCAATGCATCTATGTTTGCCTTCGATGGGGTGGGGTACGGTTTCATTACTGAAGATACGCTGGATTGGTTAGGACAAGCTCGCGATTATAATGAGTTACGCCTTACGGTGGCGGAGAACGCCGACGAGCGCGCCCATATCCAGGAGGTCGCGAACAAAGTCCGCGATAAGGTTGAAGCCGGCGGCCGGCTGGTCTGGTTTACCTTCGTGCCCGAACCGGGCAAACATTTGTTCCTTGATCCACTGATTCAGGCAATTGCGCTTATCATGGGAGCGATGGGCCTGCTGTCTTTGTTGTTAAGCGGCTTTCTGGTCATTAATACCATTTCAGCCCTATTAGCCCAACAAACGCGCCAGATTGGGATGATGAAAGCCGTAGGCGCCAGAACGGTTCAGATCATATCGATGTACCTGCTGACGGTAGCCATTTTTGGCGTGTTGGCCCTGGTAATTGCCGTGCCGTTAGGGGCCGTGGGGGCCTTTTACTTCTCTCGCTTCATTGCCGGATTTCTCAATTTTGAGGTTACCCAATACCGTCTACCGCCTGAAATATTGCTGACCGAAGTGGCCGTCGGGGTAATTGTACCTCTGGTGGCGGCCCTCTATCCCATCATCATGGGCACTCGCATCACCGTGCGGGAAGCGGTGAGTGAGTACGGATTGGGAAAAGGACAATTTGGCACCAGTTGGGTTGATCGACTACTGCTCAAAGTTCAAAATATCGGCGGATTGCGACGGGTCTTGACGCGCCCGTTGCTGATTTCGCTACG
>Ga0210062_1000367_pt1 | contig 13925 bp, 12 predicted proteins | sample Muzzi_CordA_D2_FD_185528 | JGI IMG/M metagenome (GOLD analysis project Ga0210062, IMG submission 185528) | Wetland microbial communities from San Francisco Bay, California, USA, that impact long-term carbon sequestration - Muzzi_CordA_D2 (SPAdes) | ecosystem: Environmental > Aquatic > Marine >...
GCGCCCGCCGCCGCCAACCGAGCCGAAGCGAACGGGGCGGCCCTTCTCGTCTTTCACTTCGAAGGTCAGTTCAACCTCGTAGACCGGACCGGTGTAGTATTCGAGGCCGCGGACCACCGTTTTATCGATGCGGATGCGATCCTCGTAACCCGCCGCCTTGATCAGACGCTCTATCTCCAGCAGTTCCTGATCGCCGGGACCTGTGCCAGCGCGCGTTGGAGGTGCCGTGATCGCCCCCACGATGGTTTCGATTTGTGATTCAGCAAGCTCGGCACCTTTTGTGAAGTCGCCGCTTTCATCCTTGCGGCCTTTGCCGAGCAACATGCGCACGCCCTCGATGCCGAGGCGATCAAGCTTGTCGATCGCACGCATCGTTGTGAGGTGTTTTTCAGCAGGAACGCCGACGTCGTCTAACACGCCATCCAGCACCTTGCGGTTATTCACCTTCACCACGTAGTCGCCGCGCTTGATGCCGAGCGCCTCCATGGTGTCGGCGGCCAGCATGCACATCTCGGCATCCGCCGCCATGGTCGGCGCGCCCACGGTGTCGGCGTCGAACTGCATGAACTGGCGGAAACGGCCCGGCCCCGGCTTCTCGTTGCGGAACACCCAGCCGTAGCGATAGCTGCGATGGGGCAGCGCCAGATGCTGGTAATTCTCCGCCACGTAGCGCGCCAGCGGCGCCGTCAGGTCGTAGCGCAGGGAAAGCCACTGCCCGTCGTCGTCCTGGAACGAGAACACACCCTCGTTCGGCCGGTCCTGGTCGGGCAGGAACTTGCCGAGCACGTCGGTGTATTCGATCGCCGGCGTTTCCACCGGCTCGAAGCCGTAGCGCTCGAACACCAGGCGGATCCGCTCCACCATGTGCCGGGTGGCGGCAATCTCGGCCGGCCCGCGGTCGGCGAGGCCCCGTGGCAGACGGGCTTTGAGCCTGCTGGGTTTTTTGGGCTTGTCGGCCATTTGGCGGTCTACATAGCAGACGCGGGCCTGACGGCAACGCCGTCAGCCTGCAGGTCCGGGCTTGTCCCGGCCATCCACGCCTTTATGTGTATAAAGGTCGAAGGCACGGATGCCCGCCCGGCGACCTTCATAGGTCGGCGAGGTGGGGGACCGGTGCAGCGGGTGGCTCCAAAGGGTGGCAGGTCATGGCACGAGCACAGACAAAGGCCGGCGTCGGTATCCCCAACGACCTGGAACCCTATTGGATACCGTTCACGCCCAACCGCGCCTTCAAGGCGCGACCGCGCCTGATCGCCGGTGCCAAGGACATGCACTACATCGCGACCGACGGCCGCAAGCTGCTCGACGGTTCGGCCGGGCTGTGGTGCACCAACGCCGGGCATAACCGCGACCCCATCGTCGCCGCCATCCAGGCCCAGGCCGCCGAACTCGACTACGCGCCCGCCTTCCAGTTCTCGCACCCGAAGGCTTTCGAACTCGCCGCGCGCATTGCAGCCCTTGCGCCGGGCGATCTCGATCACGTGTTCTTCTGCAATTCCGGCTCCGAGGCGGTCGACACCGCGCTCAAGATCGCGCTTGCCTATCACAATGCGCGCGGCAACGCCTCGCGCGTGCGGCTGATCGGCCGTGAGCGCGGCTATCATGGCGTCGGCTTCGGCGGCATCGCCGTCGGCGGCATCGTCGCCAATCGCAAGCAGTTCGGCGCGCTGATGGCCGGCGTCGACCATCTGCCCACCACCTACAACCGGGAAAAGCAGGCCTACTCCGTCGGCGAGCCGGAATGGGGCGGGCATCTGGCCGACGAGCTCGACCGGCTGGTCGGCCTGCACGATGCCTCCACCATTGCCGCGGTGATCGTCGAGCCGGTCGCCGCTTCCACCGGCGTGCTGGCGCCGCCCAGGGGCTATCTCGAGCGCCTGCGCGCGATCTGCGACAAGCACGGCATCCTGCTGATCTTCGACGAGGTCATCACCGGCTACGGCCGCCTCGGCTACGCCTTCGCCGCCGAGCGCTACGGCGTGATGCCGGACATGATCACCTTCGCCAAGGGCATCACCTCGGGCAGCGTGCCGATGGGCGGCGTGCTGGTGCGCAAGGGCATCTACGACGCCTTCATGCGAGGCCCCGAGCACGTCATCGAGCTGTTTCACGGCTACACCTATTCGGCGCATCCGCTCGCCTGCGCGGCCGGGCTGGCAACGCTCGACCTTTACCGCGAGGAGGGCTTGTTCGAGCGCGCCCGCAAGCTGGAAAAGCCGTGGGCGGAGGCGGCGATGGGCCTGAAGGGGCTGCCCAATGTGCTCGACATCCGCCCCGTCGGCCTCACCGTCGGCATCGATCTCGCCAGCCTGCCCGACGGCTTCGGCAAGCGCGGTTACACGGCGATGGATGCAGGCTTTTTCGAGCACGACATGATGATCCGCGCCGTCGGCGACACGCTGGCGCTCAGCCCGCCGCTGATCGTGAGCGAGGCGCAAATCGGCGAAATGTTCGACAAGCTCGCCAGGATCATCAAGTCGGTGGCCGGAACTTCACCATAACCCTGAACCGCTCGACCAAAACGGCGAGCCTCGAGGTACGACCGGTCGGGGTTTGCGCTGCGTCAAGGCCGCGCTGTCCCGCGTGGCTAGATTGACTACGATTTCCGCCCGCTGGTGCTGGCGGGGCTCACTGAAACCTGAAGAGACAACGCGTGACCCGACGAACCTTTTGGATCGCGGCGGCGATCATTGTGCTGCTGGCGGCGGGCGCCGCCTGGTGGCGCTACGGCCGCGGTGTGCCGGTGACCACGGCGACCGCCGGCCGCGGCACCGCGGTCGAGATCGTCTATGCCACCGGCGGGGTGGAGCCGGTACGCTGGGCCAAGGTCGCCAGCCTGGTGCGCGAACGCATCGTCGACATCTGCTATTGCGAGGCCAAGGAGGTAAAAAAGGGCGACACCCTGGCCCAGCTCGACGACCGAGAGGTTCAGGCCCAGCTGAGGGAACTGAAAGCGCGCGAAGCCTTCCTCAAGCGCGAGATGGACCGCGTCAGCGAACTGATCACCCGCGGCGCCGCCACCACCCAGTCGTATGAGCGTGCCTCCATGGATCTGGCGCAAGTGCGGGCGTTGATGTCGGTGCAGAACGAGAAGATCAGCGAATACACCATTCTCTCGCCCATGGATGGCGTGGTGCTGCGCCGCGACGGTGAAATTGGCGAAATCGCCGAAGTCGGCCAGGTCCTGTTCCGCGTCGGCGTGCCCACGCCGTTGCAGGTGGTGGCCGAGGTCAATGAGGAGGACATTCCGCGCGTCGAGGTCGGCCAGACCGTGCTGCTGCGCACCGACGCTTTTCCCGACCGCAAGCTGACCGGCAAGGTGCGCGAGATCACCCCCATGGGCGATATCGGTGCCAAGACCTTCCGCATCAAGATCGGGCTGCCTGACGATACGCCGCTCAAGCCGGGCATGAGCGTGGAGGCCAATATCGTTGCCCGCGAGAAGCTGGACGCGCTGCTGATCCCGGCCGATGCCGTGCAGGACAATGCGGTGTTCGTGATCGAGGACGACCACGCGCGCGAGCGTGCGGTCAAGCTGGGCATCCGCGGTACCCGCACGGTCGAGGTGCTCACAGGCCTCAACGAGGGCGAGCGGGTCGTTTCGCCCGCGCCGCTCGAGCTCAGGGACGGCGCCCGCATACGCGTCACCGGCGCGCGCTCATGAACCTGATCCTCGAAATCGCCTGGACCCATGTGTGTGCCCGTGTGCGGCAGACCGGGTTTGCGGTGGCCGGCGTCGCCACCGGCGTCGGCTTCTCCATCATGATGGCCGCGCTGATGGTCGGCTCGCAGAACGATTTCACGGAGCGGCTGGTCAACACGCTGCCGCATATCACCGTGTCCGATGAGCGACGCAATCCGCCGGTGCAGCCGGCGCAGAAGTTCTACGGCGCCGCCGAGATTCACGGGCTGACGCCGGAGACGAGGCGGCGCGGTATCAAAAATCCACTCGCCATCATGGCGGCGCTGGAGGCCTGGCTGCCGGGCGGCGTTGCGCCCACGGTGCGGGTGCAGGCCATCATCCGCTACGCCAACCATGACGTCGCCACCAGCGTGGTCGGCATCGATCCGCGCCGGGAGGCGCAGGTCTCCGACTTACCCGAGCAAATGCGCGGCGGCACGCTCAACGATCTCTACCGCGCCACCAACGCCATCATCCTCGGCGACCGGCTGGCAGAGAAGATCGGCGCGCGCACCGGTGCCAATATCACGCTGCAGACCAGCGAAGGCGCCAATATCACTGCCCAGGTGGTCGGCCTGTTCCACACCGGCGTGCGCCGGTTCGACGAGAGCACGGCCTACGTGCTGACCAAGACCGGGCAGATTCTCGCGCGCCAGACCGGGCTGATCAACGAGCTGCGCGTCCGCCTCAACGACCCGATGGCCTCGCGCCGCATCGCCGCGCGGATGGAAAGCGAAACTGGCTACAAATCGGTTTCCTGGCAGGAAGCGAACGAAGACCTGCTTTCCACCTTCATCATCCGCAACATCATCATGTACGCGGTTGTCGGTGCCATCCTGCTGGTGGCGAGCTTCGGCACCTACAACATCATCTCCACCATCACCCACGAGAAGGCGCGCGACATTGCCATCATGAAGTCGCTCGGGCTTACCGAGTTCACGGTGCGCTCGATCTTTGTGGTGGAGGCTCTGATCATCGGGCTGGCCGGCGCGCTGGCCGGCTTTGCGCTTGGCTATGCCCTGTCCCGGGGGCTCGGCTCGATCCGCATCACCAACCCATTCCTCGATTCCGACCGCTTGCCGCTCGCCTACGACTATACCCATTACTTGCTGGCCGGCTTCGTCGCGCTCACCTCCTCGGTTGCCGCCGGCTACGCCCCCGCCCGCAAGGCGGCGCGCCTCTATCCGGTTGAAATCATCCGGGGCGCAACATGAGCACGGCGGTGCAACAGCAAGCGGCGGTGGCGGCGCGCGCCGTGGCGCCCCTGATCGAGGCCCGCAACGTCACCCGTATCCTGCCCGGTGTGGTGCCGGTGACGCTGGTGCACAACATCAATCTGCGCATCGTCGACAACGAGTTCGTCGCGATTACCGGCCAATCCGGCTCCGGCAAGTCCTCACTGCTCTATCTTCTCGGGCTGCTCGATCTGCCGACCGAAGGCGAGGTGCTGATCCGCGGCCGCGCCACGGCGCATATGGACGAGGCCGAGCGCGCCTTCACCCGGCTGTCGCTGGTCGGCTTCGTATTCCAGTTCCACTTCCTGCTGCCGGAATTCACGGTGCTCGACAACGTCACGCTGCCAATGCGCGCGTTCGGCCGGCTGCCGGCGACTGCTCAGCGCGCACGCGCGCGCGACCTGCTCGATTCGCTCGGGCTGGCCGACCACATGCACAAGCGGCCGGATGAGCTCTCTGGCGGTCAGCGTCAGCGGGTTGCAGTGGCGCGCGCGCTTGCCAACGAGCCGCCGCTGATCCTCGCCGACGAGCCGACAGGCTCGCTTGACTCCAAGTCGAGCGAGCAGGTGTTCGAGGTGCTGCGCGAGCTGGTGGAAAGGCACGGCAAGACTGTGGTGGCGGTCACCCACGATCTCGGCCTGGCCGATCGCATGCACCGTGAGATCAAGTTGGTGGACGGCGCCATCATCGAGGACGAGATCCAGACGTGATGCTAGATCTTGCCGTCACCCGCGGGGTCAGAATCGCCTAACCGACATAGCTGCTGGCATCGCCGTGCCGGAAGTGCGGCCGCAGCGGATCATGCGCCGTGGGCGCCGGCGGCGATGGCCCGAAATCCTTTCGGCAGCGTACGCAGGCCGCCGGCGTTCCAGACCACCGCCGCGCCCTTCTTGTGCAGATCGATGAGATCGATCCACGGTGCCCGCTCCGGCTCGCCATCGACCGGCACGCGCGGAGGCGACCCGGCGCTTTGCCATTGGGTCGTCACGGCGCAACCCGAGGCACTGATGCAACACGCGCCAAATTCTTGCCCGCACGTGGGCCGTGCAGCTTGCATGCGATTCCCGAATCAGGAGTAATGGCCCCACCCACGACAACTTGGCCGTGACGTGTAACCCAAACAAAATTCTGCGAGGGCAACCATGATGATTCAAGGGACAACACGTGCGCGGCCCGCTCACGTGATCGTTGTCGGTAACGAAAAGGGCGGCTCGGGCAAATCCACCGTGGCGATGCATATCGCAGTGGCGCTGCTCAAGTCGGGCAGGCGCGTCGCCACCGTCGATCTCGACGCGCGGCAAAAGAGCTTTACCAATTATGTCGACAACCGGCGCACCTGGGCCCAGCGCATTGGGCGCGACCTGGTAATGCCCGACCACATTTGTCTGGATGGGATGGTCGATCTCCCGCCGACGGAAGACGGGGCTGCGGGATCCAAAGCGCTCACCGACAGGCTCGCCGCACTGGCGGACAACAATGACTATTTCGTCATCGACACGCCCGGCCACGACAGCCATCTCAGCCGGTTGGCGCATGCGCTGGCAGATACGCTCATCACGCCGCTCAATGACAGCTTTGTGGATTTTGATGTGCTGGCCAATGTTGATCCCGAAGCCTTCGGCGTGACCAGCACCAGCCATTACGCGCAGATGGTGGAGGAGGCGCGAAACCAGCGCCAGCTTCTCGATCGTGCCGCCGTCGATTGGATCGTGTTGCGAAACCGCCTGTCGATGCTCAATTCACGCAACAAGCGCCTGGTGGCTGCAAGCCTGGACGAACTGTCGAGGCGGCTGAATTTCCGCTGCGCCGAAGGCTTGGCCGAGCGGTTGATTTACCGCGAATTCTATCCGCGCGGGCTGACGGCCTGTGACGACCTCGACGAGACCACGCTCGGCACGCGCCCGACCATGTCGCACGTCACCGCGCGCCTGGAGATCGAAAACCTGCTGGCGGCGATGGGCCTTGCCGATGCGGGCGAAAGTCTTGATCGTCAGAAGCTCAACGCGGCCTGAGCGGGTCCGGGGCCATCTTCGCTACCTGTAAATGTCGTCGCCGGGTCCGGCGCGGCCTTGCGCCGCGTCGAACCCCGCAGCCTCAACCGTTTGCGCTCGGCGACAAACGCGCGTCTACGAAGATCGTCAGCCAGATGGTCGCTTCACCGGGCTGGGTCCAGGCGACGCGGTGCCGGCAATGGGGCGGCAGGAACAGGCTGTCGCCCGGGCCCAGTTCGCGATCGTCCGTCTCACCTTCGATTGTGAGCCGGGCGCGTCCGCTCATGACCAGCACCCATTCCGCCGCGTCCTGGTCGTACCAGAAGCCGGCAGGGGACGCCTGACCGAAAGAGACGATACGCTCGACGCGGACGCCGGCGCCTTTGAGCAGCGTTTCAACCGTTTCCCCTGCGCCCGCGGCCGCCGGGGGCGACAGGATATTCGATGTCGGCGGCGCCAGCGGCGATTTGGCCATGGTCGAAGACCCGTTCACCGCTGCGGCCGAAGGATCGCCCAGCCGATAGAGAGGCTGGAATCGCCGCGCCGCGAATGCAGTTGCAGCGGCGTCTGCACTTTAGCGCCGGCGCCGATGGCCCGAAATTCTTTCGGCAGCGTGCGCAGATCGCCGGTGTTCCACACCACCGCCGCGCCCTTCTTGCGCAGATCGTCGAGGTCGATCCACGGCGCCCGCTCCGGCTCGCCATCGACCAGCACGCGCGGATGGGTCGGCGCATAATGCGCGACGTTGCCACCGTTCCACATGCTGCCGATGACATAGCGCAAGGGTTCGCCGGTCAATGCGGTGAAGCCTTGCGAAATCTCGCGGCTCAGGCTGGCGCCGGGAAAGAACACGGCGCGGTAGCGGTGATCGTAGCGCGGCAGCACCGCGTAATTGATGACGAAGGCCGCAGCCAGGCAGACGAACACGATCGCCCAGGTCACGAGGATGCGTGCCAGCCGCGGGTCGTCGAGGACGCGCCGCGCCTCCATCACCAGCCAGGAGCCGAGAAACAGCCACAGCGGATAGCCCCACATCGCCACCGTGCCGCGGCCGCTCACCGCCGACATCGCCAGCACCGTGACGACCGGGCCGAAGGCGAGCCAGGTCAGGATGCGCCGGTCAAAGGCGTCCGCTTGTGGCGCGGCCGGCTGCTCGCTTGCCTTGCGGCGCGGAAAGAACAGCGGACCGGCGATCAGCAGCGACGGGATCAAAAAGAACAGCTGGCTGACCGCGAACTGGGCGGGATGCCAAAGATGGTCGTACCAGCCGCGCGGCAGTATGGCGCGGTGCTCGGCATAGCCGAACGGCAGGAAGTCGGTCTTGACCAGCCACACCACGTGCGGTGCGGCCACGATCAGCGCCACCGCCACCGCGATCCATGGTCCGGGCGTTGACAGCACCTTGCGCGCGTCGCGGTCAACCAGCGCGAACAGCACCATCGGCGCCACCAGCACCACGACGAAATATTTCGCCCACAGCGACATGCCCACCGCCAGCCCGAGCAGCAGCCAGTCGGCGAGCTGGCGGCCGCGCAGCGCGCGATGCCAGGCCAGGCCGGCCAGCGCCCAGAACGGCAGCTGGATGACGTCGTGATTGAACTTGGCGGCGGTGTAGTTGAGGTAGTGCAAGCCGTCGACGATGAGCACGGCGGCCAGCGCGCCCGATCCGCCGATCAGCGGCCGCGACGCCACGAACACCAGCGCCAGCGCCGCCAGCACAGAAACCTGCGCCAGCAGGTAATAGGCGAAATCATGACCTGCCACCTGGTATGTGATCTGCACGATCCACCAGGGCAAAGGCGGCAGCTTGTCGTAGCCGAGCTGCCATTCGCGCCCGTAGAGCAGCGCTTCGATCAGGTCGAGCGGCAGGTTCGGGTAGAGCAGCGCCGGCAGTGCCGTCCATACCGCCGCGTGCAGGGCGGCGAAGACGGCAAAGGTGCAGCCCGGATTGGCCCTGATCCGGCCGGGAAGAGGCAAGGCGCGGGATTCGGGCATCGGCTCGGGTTCCAAAACGACTGCAACGTCTTGCTCGAATGGAGCGATTTGCCGTTACCATAGCAGCAGATGGTGGTTGCGCAGACCCGTGCGGTCAGGAACATTGTGGACCGGCTGCGCGAATCGCGTCCTTTCCGATGACCGTGTGCGGGTCGGGCGAGGGCCGCCTGGGATCGATTGAATGCTTCGTATCGGCGCCATTTTCATCGCGGTCTGCATGGTGCTTATCGCCGGCTCGATCGGCGCCGTGCTCTATCTCGGCTTGAAATACGATGCACAGAGTGCCGCACTGGCGGGGCTCGCCGCGCTGGTCGGCATGGTGCTCTACCAGAGCGTCAGCAACCGTCTGCGCGACCGCAGCGAGCTTGGCGGCCAGATCGCCGATCTCTCGCGCGGCACCGCCGACCTCGCCCGTCAGGTGGCGGAAGTTTCACGACGGCTCAACGGCTTGGAAGGCAGCGTTACCTCGACCGTGAACCGGGCGCGCAGCATGGTCGATCCGCTCGCCGCCGAGCTTGGCGAACTTGGCGGCCTGGTGCGCCAGGTGGCGGAGACGGTCGCCGTCCACGACACCGTTCTGCAGAAGCAGGGCGCCAGGCCGGCGCAACCGGCAACGGACAAGCCGCAAGCCGCGGAGCCCGAACCGGCGGTCGCGCGCGCGCTCAGCGAACGCGAGGCGTTGACGGGCGCGCGCCTGTTCCGCGGCCTCAGCCGCGAGGAGATCGGCGAGCGCATCGCCCAGGCGATCGAGGACAACCGGATCGATCTGTATCTGCAGCCGATCGTCACCTTGCCGCAGCGCAAGGTGCGCTACTACGAGGCGCTGTCGCGCCTGCGCAGCGATGACGGCGAGATCATCCCGGCCGGCGACTTCATCGAATACGCCGAAAGCGCCGGGCTGATACCCAGGCTCGACAACCTGCTGCTGTTCCGTTGCGTCCAGGTCACCCGCCGCCTGCAACTGAAAAACCGCGAGGTCGGGCTGTTCTGCAATATCAGCGCGTTGACGCTGTCCGATCCGACCTATTTCCGGCAATTGCTCGACTTCATGGACGCCAACCGGGCCCTCGCGCCGGCGCTGACGCTGGAATTCAGCCAGAGCGCCTATCGCAGCTTCAGTCCCATCGAGCAGGAGAGCCTGTCGGCGCTGGCCGAGCGCGGCTTCCGTTTCTCCATGGATCACGTCGGTGACCTGCGCATGGAGCCGAAGGATCTCGCCGACCATGCTTTCCGCAGCCTGAAGGTGCCGGCCTCGCTGCTGCTCAATCGCGTGACCAGCGCGCAAAGCGACATCCACCCCGCCGATCTCGCCGATCTGCTGGCGCGCTCCGGCATTGATCTGATCGCCGAGCGCATCGAGAACGAGAGCATGGTGCTCGACCTGCTCGACTACGACGTGCGCTTTGGCCAGGGCTTCCTGTTCTCGCCGCCGCGCCCGGTGCGGGCAGAGGCGTTGCAGACCACCGCAGGAGACGGCGGCGGTGCGCAGAACGCGGCCGATCCCTCCGGCGTGCTGGCGCCGGTGCGCGCTGCCGGCTGATTGTCCGTTTCGGCAATTGGTGCAATACCTCTCCGGTCATAGAGAGAGCGCCGCCTTGCCGCCCCTGCTGCCGCATTTCTCCGCCATTGCGCCCGACTACGACGCGCTGCTCTGCGACGTCTGGGGCGTGGTGCACAACGGGCTCGCCTCCTTTGCGCAGGCCTGTGACGCCCTGATGCGCGCGCGCGCCCGCGGCGCCGCGGTCGTCTTCATCACCAATGCGCCGCGGCCGAGCGAGGTGGTGGCGCGTCAGCTCGAGCGACTGCATGTGCCGCGCGAAACCTATGACGCCATCGTCTCCTCCGGCGATGTCACCCGCGCCGTGATCGAAAGCCGGCGGGGGCAGAGCCTCTATCATCTCGGACCCGAGCGCGACCGCTCGATTTTTTCCGGCCTCGACGTCGGTTTCGCGGCCCCGGAGAGCGCCGACTATGTGGTCTGCTCCGGGCTGGAGGACGACGACGTGGAGACGCCCGACGACTATCGCGACCGCCTGCAGGGGATGCTCGAGCGCCGCCTGTTCATGGTCTGCGGCAATCCCGACGTGGTGGTCGAGCGCGGCAATCGGCTGGTCTATTGCGCCGGCGCCATCGCCGATCTCTACGCCACCATGGGCGGCGAGGTGCTGTATGCCGGCAAGCCCTACCGGCCGATCTATGACATGGCGCTGGCCAAGGCGCAGGAGGCGGCGGGCCGCAAGCTGCCCCTGGGCCGCGTGCTGGCGGTCGGCGATTCGCTGCGCACCGATCTCAAAGGCGCGCGCACGCTCGGCGTCGATTTTCTGTTCGTCACCTCGGGCATTCACGCCGAGGAACTGGGCGGTCGCGACACACCGGATCCGGCCGCGCTGTCGGGCGCTTTCGCCGCCGCCGGCGAGATGCCCAAGGCGGTGATGCGGCACCTGGTGTGGTGAGAAAACACGCCGCTCGCGACGGACACGTCGCCTGCGCGGGCGATCCGGTAATCGGGTCGGTTTCGCGGTTTACCGGGTTCCCGCCTTCGCGCGGACGGCATCAGAGCTTCAAGCCGCCTGCGGGTCCGGGAAAACCGCTTCGATCTTGTTCTTCAGCGTATGCGCGTTGAACGGCTTGACGATGTAATTGGATACGCCCGCCTTCTTGGCCGCGATCACATTCTCGGTCTTGGATTCCGCCGTCACCATGATGAACGGCGTGCCGTAAAGGTCGGGGTCGGAGCGCACCTCCTGCAACAGCTCGTAGCCCGTCATCGGCTCCATGTTCCAGTCGGAGATGACCAGCCCGTATTTGCGTTCGCGCAACTTGGCCAGCGCCGCCGCGCCGTCATTGGCTTCGTCGACGTCCACGAATCCGAGTTGCTTGAGCAGGTTGCGGATGATCCGGATCATGGTGTTGTAGTCGTCCACGACCAGAACCGGTATCGACAGATCGACGGCCATGGCGTATCGCCCGCAAGGGACGCCCCCCGAATTAGCGTGCCACCGTAACAATGGCTCTTGAATAAGCCGTTAATTTGGAACTCCATTAACCGCGCACTAACCCTTGGCCGCGGCCCTGAAGCCCGCTCCGGACCGCCAATGTTCATCCCCGACACCCTGCCCACGACCCGAAACCACCCCGTCGCCCCATGAGTCAGGATGCCGCCAAAGCGTTCCACGTTGCCCGCGGCGGCGCCGCCGGCATCGACCCCGGGCCACTGGCCGGCGCGGTGGTGGCGATCGGCAATTTCGACGGCGTGCATCGCGGCCACCGCGCTGTGATCGGGGCCGCGCTCGCCCGCGCCAGGGCGCTCGGCCGCAATGCGGCGGCGCTCACCTTCACCCCGCATCCGCGCCAGTTTTTCCGCCCGCAGGAGCCGCTGTTCCAGCTCTCCGGCGAGCGCAACAAGCTGCGGCTGCTGGCGGCGACCGGGCTCGATGGTGCGCTGGTCATGCGTTTCGATGCCGCGCTCGCCGCCACCGCCGCCGCCGACTTTGTCGAACGCATTCTGGTCGGCGCGCTCGGCATCGGCGGGGCGGCGATCGGCTTCGACTTTCATTTCGGCAAGAACCGCGCCGGCTCGCCGTCCTTTCTGGTCGAGCAGGGCGCACGGCTCGGCTTCGCAGTCGACGTGGTGCCGCCGTTGGAGGACGAGGGCAGGCCGGTCTCGTCCGGTTCAGTGCGGACGGCGTTGAGTCAGGGCAAGGTGGTGGAGGCGGCCGAACTTCTGGGCGCGCCCTGGTTCGTGAGCGGCGAGGTGCTGCATGGCGACAAGCGCGGGCGCGGGCTCGGCTTTCCCACGGCCAACCTCAGGCTCGACCCGGGCTGCGGGCTGAAACACGGCATTTACGCGGTGCGTGCGCGGATCGCCGGGGTGATGCGTGACGGGGTCGCGAACTTCGGGGTGCGGCCGATGTTCGATGACGGCGCGCCGCTCCTGGAGGTCAACCTGTTCGACTTTGCCGGCGACCTCTACGGCCAGGTGCTCGACGTCGCCTTCATCGGCTGGATCCGGCCGGAGCAGAAGTTCGACACGGTGGAGACGCTCAAGCGCGTCATGGCCGCCGACGCGGCGCAAGCCCGCGACGTGCTGGCCCGCGCCACCGGCGCCTTTCCGGTGCTGGGGGAGGTTCAGGGCTGACCGCCCGTTTGGCGTCGGAAAGCGGGCTTTCCGTTGCCGAATCTGCCTGCTAGGACACGCCCCATGTCGAAGCCCGCGCGCGACTATTCCGAAACGTTGTTCCTGCCGCAGACGGAGTTCCCGATGCGCGCCGGCCTGCCGCAGCGCGAGCCGGAGGTCCTCAAGCGCTGGCAGGCGGCCGGCCTCTACGACCGCCTGCGCGAAGCGGCCAAGGGCAAGCCGAAATTCATCCTGCACGACGGCCCGCCCTACGCCAACGGCCCGATCCATATCGGCACCGCGCTCAACAAGATCCTCAAGGACATGGTGACGCGCAGCCAGCAGATGCTCGGCTTCGATTCCAACTACGTGCCGGGCTGGGACTGCCACGGCCTGCCGATCGAGTGGAAGATCGAGGAGGAGAACTACCGCGCCAAGAACAAGAAGAAGCCGGACCTGAGCGATCCGGCGGCGATGATCGCCTTCCGGCAGGAATGCCGCGCCTATGCCGGGCATTGGCTCGAGGTGCAGCGCGAGGAGTTCAGGCGGCTCGGCGTCGAGGGCGACTGGCAGCATCCCTACACGACCATGAGCTTTCCGGCCGAGGCGCAGATCGCGCGCGAACTGATGAAGTTCGCCGCCAACGGTTTGCTCTATCGCGGCTCCAAGCCGGTGATGTGGTCGGTGGTGGAGAAGACCGCGCTGGCCGAGGCCGAGGTCGAGTACGAGGACTACACCAGCGATACGGTGTGGGTGAAGTTTCCGATTGTCGGTCGCGGCGCGATCGATGCCGATTTAACCAAAGCATGGTCGAAAATTGAAGCGCTGAGAGGAGCTTCCGTCGTTATCTGGACGACCACACCTTGGACACTTCCCGGCAATAGGGCGATCGCCTATTCGCCGCG
>Ga0210062_1000368_pt1 | contig 13878 bp, 14 predicted proteins | sample Muzzi_CordA_D2_FD_185528 | JGI IMG/M metagenome (GOLD analysis project Ga0210062, IMG submission 185528) | Wetland microbial communities from San Francisco Bay, California, USA, that impact long-term carbon sequestration - Muzzi_CordA_D2 (SPAdes) | ecosystem: Environmental > Aquatic > Marine >...
CGGTAAAATTTTGTACCAGGGAAAGTAGACTGTGCTCCGCCGGCTCGACAACAACATGATCTGCGCCGGCGTGACGGCGGGCGTGGTCGGTGCACAGCCGGGCATAAATACCCCCCAGCACGACCGGTGTTTGCGGAAAAACAGATCGGATATTTGCAATGGTCTCCTGGACGCCCGTATACCAGTACGTCATCAGGGAGGTGACCAGCACCAGATCGGGCTGGGTAAGTTTTAAAAGATCGGCTTTGAACCATTGGGGTTTTATGCCGTAACGGGAATACTGACGCGGTACATCATGCAGTCCGATTGGTTTTGGAATAGGAGTTTTTAGATAAGGTCCGCGGCCGTATCGGGCGGAGGCGTCGGTCTTCGGGGCCTGGGGGTGAAAACGGTTCAGACAATCGATATAGGACAGCCTGATGCCGTGAGCCCTGAGGATGCCGGCAATGGTAAGCAATCCCATCGGTTTGGCCCAGAAGTCGTAGGCGGCAAAATCGTGAATCCAGGGGTTGATCAGCAGGATATGTGGCGTGTCACGGGGCATACTTTTGGTGGCTGTTTTCAATCATCTTCATCCGAAGGGAAATACACCATCGAGGTCTTTTTGAGCTCCTTGCGGCTGAACAGCAGGGAATAGGTTTCAACTCCGGCTTTGCGGGACATATTGCGGGCGGTTTGACGGCAGGACTCCTCATCATTGGCATGGATCATGGTGTAAAGATTAAAGGGCCAGCTGGCAGTGGGATTGCGCCGGTAGCAGTGGGAGACCTGTTTAAAAGATGCCAGCTTTTTACCCACTTCCACCACGCGATCTTCGTCAACCTGCCAGGCAGCCATGGCATTGGCGGTAAACCCGGTTTTCTGGTGCCGTAAAGTAGCGCCAAAGCGACGGATAATTCCCCGGTTGCAGAGACTTTGCAGGGTTTCAAGCAATGTCTCCTCAGATATCCCCAGCTTCTCTGAAATTACCAGATAGGGGCGTTCGGTGATGGCCATATCTTCCTGGAGCGAAGCAATGATTTTTTTTTCGAGATCTGTCAGCATGCCGATTCCTCTAGTTCGTTAGGATCGTTGAGATGGTTAGGATCGTTGGGATCGTTATGATCGTTTTGTTTTCGGTAAATGGTCGAATTTTTGCAACGTCAGGAAATAGTTGATAGAAATCATTCCTTTCATACCAATAGCCAATAACGAATAACAAATAACTCTCTATTTACCTCTGTCCTCCGCACTCCGAACCATGAGCTATCAGCCATCAGCTATGAGCTTGTTTACGCTTTTCTTCCTTCCGCATTCCGAATTCACACTTCCGAATTCTGTCTTCCGAATTCCGTCATCCGTCATCTGTCCTCTGTTATCTGCCCTTGTCCGGAAACAAACTTCGAATATCTGCTTCCGTCGCTTTGCAAATTCCGCGTTCGGTGATGAAACCGGTGACATATTTGGCCGGGGTGACGTCAAAGGCGAAATTGGCGGCCGGACTGGTTTGCGGGCAGATCAGGACATGCGTCGGTCGATCCTGATCCAGACCATAGACATACTTTACCTCATCGGGATCGCGCTGTTCGATGGGGATATCCTTGATACCGTCTCTAATATTCCAGTCAAATGTACTCGAGGGCAGGGCCACATAGAATGGCACCTGATTGTCCCAGGCGGCCAGTGCCTTGAGATAGGTGCCGATTTTATTGGCCACATCGCCTGATACCGCGGTTCGATCCGTGCCGACGATGACCATATCCACCATTCCATGCTGCATCAGATATCCGCCGGCATTGTCGGTGATGATCGTATGTTTGACGCCGTGTTTGCCCAGTTCCCAGGCTGTCAGCCGGGTTCCCTGGTTCAGCGGCCTGGTTTCATCGACCCAGACGTGGATATCGATGTCGTGGTCAAAAGCGGCATAGATGGGGGCGGTAGCGGTGCCGTGTTCAATGCACGCCAGCCATCCGGCATTGCAGTGGGTGAGCACATTGACGGTTTTTCCACCTTTGCCGATGCTCAACTGCTCGATTAGAGACAAACCGTGCAGCCCGATTTGGCGGCAGTTTTCCACTTCCTGCTCGGTGATGGCAGCGGCGGTTTCTCTGGCTAAACTGATTATGCGGGCGGGATCCGACACATTTAAAATGGCCGCCAAAACCTTGTCCACGCCCCAGGCCAGGTTGACGGCCGTGGGCCGGGCTGATTTGAGACGATCGCCTTCTTTTATCAAATACGCCTGATCGATAGGATCGTGCTTCGCGTTGAGTGCGGCTAAATACATGCCGTAAGCGCCGGTAGCGCCAATCAGCGGAGCGCCCCTGACATACATGTCCTGGATGGCTTCGATCGTGTCATCAACCGTTTTTAAGTCCGCTATAACAAATTCATGGGGCAGTTTACGCTGGTCGATGATCTTAACGGTGCGTTCATCTGTATCGAGCCAGATCGTGCGAATGTCTTTGCCGTCAACTTTCATAGCTACATCTTCCCCAGAGCAAAATCAGTTTGAACTTCCCCCAGCAGCACATGGCGTTTGAAGACCTGGCGCATGCGGTTGGCTTCCATTTTTTGATATACTATCGGTTCGGCGTCCTGCAATTCCACGGTAACATTGGGTTCGCTGCTGCACATGCCCATACACCCTGAAGTCACCACCCGAATATCAGAGCGATCGGATTCGGCCAGCTCTTCCATCAGGGCATTCATAACCTCGCGCGCTCCGGCGGCAATGCCGCAGGTACCCATATGGACCGTAATTTTTACATTGGCAGCGCCTTCTCGCAGAGAAGTACTCTTGGCTGTCTCTTCTTTTATTCTTTTCAGATCGTCAATCGTTAATTTTGCCATAATTTTCCTCCGTGATTTCGGATTTGCCGTTGCTTCACGCCAGCTCCTCAATCGATTTGCGGATGCTCTGGGTTAAATGATAAATTAGCACCGGATCCGTCAGGGACTGATCCTGCGTGTCCGCTTTAAGCTCCCGGGTGTCCAGGACAAAATCTTTGGTATCGATGATATGGGTGTAGACAAAGTCAACCTGCGGGTTGCCCATAATCAATGTGGTGATGGTGGCGGCCATGTCCCCCACCGGCGCACGGTCAATATGGTTGTAGCGAAATGTCGCCTCAATCCGGGTCCCCCGGCCGGCTTCGGTTTCAATCTCCAGTTTACCGTCACATCGATCTGCCGCCGCTGCCAGCAGAGAAAGGCCCAGACCGACCCGGCGGGTCGTGCGGGTGGTAATAAACGGATCGGTCGGTTTTTGAAGTTTTTCCGCCGGCATACCGTGGCCGTTGTCCTCGATGACAATGGTCAATAGATCCTTATCAGGGGCCTCGTTGATCAGTATCTGAATACAGTCGGCACCGGCGGTGATTCCGTTTTCGGCAATATCGAGTATGTGAAGTGACAGCTCACGCAATCAGACCAGAATCCTCCTCTCCTCTTGCTGCAGCAGTGATTTGCGGATTTCCGCCAGCGTTGGTTCGGCCATTTGAAAAACGGTCCACACTTTTCCAATGTCAGCCAGAAAGTGGGCATCGGATGTGGTGATGCAGGAAAATTTTTCGATTCCCGCGATGGTTTTGTAGGCATCCGCCAGCTTAACTCGGCGGGATACTTCCACGCCGTCCAGCGCCAGATCCGCCGGGATAAAGCCCAGCTGGTTAATGATTCCATAGGCCGGTCGGTCAACATGGCAACAAAAACTGAGTCCTCCCAGTTCGTGGGTTTTTTCCACAATGCCGTGCAACCCCAAGCGGGTTGCTCCAATCAGCAGCCGCGGGTTTTCACCCAGGACTTCATCGTTTTCGTTGGCCACTACCTGGCAGCCGAAAACCTCAGGCTTGTTTTCACCGGGCAAATTCGCATACACGTATGATTGCATGTCCAGGGCCTGATCCAGTTTTTCAAATAAAGCCAGAATGTGGACCTCCTCCTTGGAGCATATTTCCATTCCCGGAAGAACCCGCACACCCTGTCTGGCGCCCTCGCGCATCGCGACGCCGGCGTTTTCGACCGTATTATGATCGCAGATTGCAATTAAATCAAGGCCGACCTCCCGGCTTTTTTTAATAATCTTTTTGGGGCTCATGTCCCAATCACCACACGGCGATAAACAACTGTGGATGTGCAGGTCGGCCTTGTATTTTTTTAGCGGGCGTTTTGCCATATCTTGTAGTGATTGAATATTTTCGATTGAAGATTGAATATTTAATGTCCGCCTTCGGCGCTGCGATTTTAAAAAGACGGAGCGAAGCGATATCAATAAATATTCAATTTGCAATCTTCAATTTTCAATTCCGGCTCTTCCGGGTTAGGATTTGATGGGGTTGCCTATTCCCCATTCCGCTATGCGAAATCCGCAATCGGCTACCCCAGTCCTCAGCCCTCATCGCTCAGTCCTCGTATCACTCCTCCCCGGAATTGCCCACTCCCACGGCATACAGGCGTCCGGCAAGCTGATAAGCCGAATCGGACCAGAGCAGAATGGGGATTCCTTCCTGGTTTGCCTTTTGCAGAGTTTCATCATCCGGCGTATGGCCGCCGGTAACTATGATGGCGGCCATATCACGCAAAAGCGCCACGGCAACAATGTTTTGATGCCCCTGGATGGTCAGCCAGACACAACCTTCGGGAGCATTGCCCATAATTTCACTGAGCAAATCGCCGCAGTAGCCGTCTTCAACCCGGCGATCGAGGCCTTCGTTACCGGCGACAACCTGTAAACCAAAACGTTTCACAAGATCGTTCACGGTCATGGTACTTTTCCCCCTTTTCCTTTTACTTTTGGTGGTGCTGTGGGCATTTATCCAGAGACAATCTTGCAATGAGGCAGTGCCGCGCACGATATCTTCGGCAAATGTCCGACAGTCGGGCGCACCGCAGGCAGCGCAATCGGTGCCTTTGAGAAGTTCCATGATTTCTTCTCTTTTCTGCAACAACTCGAGGGACAGGGCCTCTTTTTTGGTTCCATATAAATCGGTTAATCTGGCAGGGTTTTTTTCCGTTTGAAATTGTCCTTTTTCATACATGCGCAATATGTTTTCCCGGGTCAGGCGCCGGCCGAGCCCGAACAGTTTGACCATCTTTTGAACGGCGCTCTTGGCCAGATACTTATCGATGGCCGTCAACACACCTCCCAGACACCCTTCCCGGCAGGTTCGAAATTCGATGTACTCGATATCTTTGAAAAGCCCCATCTCAATCTTCTGAAGGTACGTGATGGTCTCCTGCAGTCCTGAAACGGCTACAGTGCGATCGAAATCCATTTCTGCAATTTCACCGCCGGACATGGCCCACATGGATGCATTGCCCGTGGCACAGGTTTCATATTCAAATCGAGTCTGGTCAAACGGGATCGCATCGGACGCTTTAATTTGCTCAACCTGACAGGTTAATTCCGGAAAAATTTCATTGATCCCCAGAGCAACTTCAGCAATTGCCGGCGGCTTATCCGGATTGCTGCAAATTGGATCCATTTTGGTGGGACAGGGATTGATGTAATACAACGCAACCGCATCGCCTGATTCCTGGTACATCGGGATAATGCGTCGTTTGACTTCCCGGGCCATGAGCGCTGCCGGCCTCAGCACGGGCAGGACGTGAGGGATGAGGCTGGGAAACTGAAATGCAATCAATCTCACCACCACCGGACAGACGGGCGAGATCAGTGGCCAGGGGGCTTTGTGTGATTTACGATTGCGATTGATAAACTCTTCAGTGGCGTAATGAAATATTTCCAGAAAATACGACATGTCGATGGTGTGCCGAAAACCCATTTGCCGCAGTCCCATCAGGATATCTTTCGGCATGACGCCCGGAAACTGTGCGTAAAGAACCGGAGAGACCAGGGCGATGGCAACCTGATCCCGGCCGATATTTCCGGCTCCGGTCGCCGCCGCGCTCACCGCGCCGGCGTCGCATACCCGGATACACTCACCGCATCCGATGCACTGATCCACAACATTGACCGTGCGTTTGCCTACCTTTCGAATGGCTTTGGTTGGACAGGCGCGTATGCAAGCGGCATGGCCCCGGCACAGATTCCTATCGAAATGAACGAAGCATGAGGTCTGTTGCTTATCCGTCAACCGGCATCACCTCCCTATTCGATGAAAAATACCATCCGGACGCGGGTTCCCTGACCTTTTTCAGACTCAACGATGATATCATCGGCATTTTTTTTCATATTCGGCAGTCCCATGCCGGCGCCAAATCCCATTTCACGATGTTCGTCGGAAGCCGTTGAAAATCCTTTCTGCATGGCCTTTTCAATATCAACAATCCCGGGTCCGTCATCGGATATTTCCATAACCAGCTCGCCGGTATTGATCGCGAAACTCAGTGATCCGTCACCGCCGTGCATGACGACATTCATCTCTCCTTCATAACCGCATATGGCTACCCGGCGTATCAGTTTTGAATCAAAGTTGAGGGATTTGAGAAGGCTCTGAATCTTGATGGATGCTTCCCCGGCGCGGATGAAATCTCTTGATTTGATGTAGTAGCTTTTCTTTATAGCTGTCATGGCGAACCATCAATTGAAGATTTGAGGAATCCTATCGATTTATAAATTGACAAATGACCCGGTGAAGCGAACCGCATACATTTTTCCTTCCACTGAGACGCGACATTGGCGCGGCAGGATGATATAAGGTTAGAATACCTTAAATATTCATTCTTCATTCTTCAATTCCCGTCATCTCCTGCCGTCGAGGCCGGTTAAATTACAGGCATGCAGCCTGCCGCACGATACAAACATTGAATATGGGCTGGTGATCAAAGGCAACTCCTGCTCCCGGGCCAGATCGACTACTTCCTGGGGCGGTGTTTTACCCCGTACAAAAACGACCGCGCCAACCCCCGCCACCATAGCGGTTCTGATGACCTGGACGGTAGTCAGCCCTGTCAGAAGAATACACCCTTCGGACAGTCCGGCCAGTATGTCACTCATCAGGTCACTGGCACCGCAGGTGTTAATCTCTTTTTCCAAGTGGTTATTTCCATTGATGACAGTCGCCTCGAGTGCATCAACTATTTCTGATAATTTCATTTACACCGCCCAAATTATTATGCTGAGAATTTCCGAAATCACCCTGCCGGTTTTGTCAATCCTCCGCCGGCGGAACCGAAACTGTTGCCGGCGAGTATATGATAAGGGAGGCTGGGGTGTCAAGGCAGAGATGCGTGCCGCCGGGTAAACGTCGACCATAATCGATTCTGACCGATGAACCTTGAACCCTGAGATTGGAACCTTTCAGTATCGGTTATAAATCCTTTACCAGGACCCATATTTTTGATATTTTTCTTTGTTGTGAAAAATTCAGGATGATATTGTTGATTAAGAAAGGAGACGTGTATGAAGATCGGCATTGTTGGCGGTTCCGGATTAGATGATCCTGATATTATCGAAGATTTACAGATTCAGACCTGGGCGACCCCTTATGGCGACACAACCATAAAATCCGGTCGCTTAAACAGTATCGATGTTATTTTTGTACCCCGGCACGGCAATAACCATCAGTTCAGTCCGACGCATGTCAATTATCGGGCTAATATCCAGACTTTGAAGGATCTAAAGGTTTCGCATATCATTGCCACCAATGCCTGTGGTAGTCTAAAAGAAGAAATTGGCAGAGGTGACTTTATTATTCCCGACCAGTTTATTGACTTTACCCGGCACAGAATTAATACGTTTCATGATGATTTCAGTCAGGGCATGTTCCATGAGGTGATGGCCGATCCTTTCGATAAATCCTTGCGTGATCTGCTGTATGCCGTTACCAGAAAGCTGGGGTTCGGGGTTCATAAAGATAAAACACTGGTAACCATTGAAGGACCCCGGTTCTCAACGCGGGCCGAATCAAAAATGTATATTTCATGGGGGGCGGATATCATAAATATGACGGTGGCCACAGAGGCTGCTTTAGCAAAAGAAGCCGGTATCCCTTATGCCGTGATTGCGATGTCGACGGATTACGATTGCTGGAAAGAAGACGAAAAGATGCCCGTCTGGCAGGAAATTTTAGCTGTTTTCAATAAAAACGTTGATAATGTTAAAAAAATATTATTAGAAACCGTTCATCAATTATCAATACAAGAAGGTGCCAAATGAAATCCACGACCCCATCCCCGGCTGATAACGACGGATATCAGAAAATCTGCGATTATATTAAAAGCAAAGTCAGGTCTATTCCGGACTGGCCCATCAAAGGTGTCATATTCAGGGATATAACAACCCTGTTGCAAGACCCCGTGGCGCATCGGGAAATCAGTAATATTTTTTACAATCGATACGTCAATAAAAAAATCGGCAAAATAGTCGGCATTGACGCCCGGGGGTTTTTATTTGGATCCGTGCTGGCCTACAAATTAGACGTCGGTTTCATACCGATCCGCAAAAACGGTAAATTGCCCTTTACCACCATCAGTGAATCCTACACGCTGGAGTACGGGGAAGCGACGATCGAGATGCATGCGGATGCCCTCACAGGGGGCGAGCGGGTCGTCATCATCGATGATTTAATCGCCACCGGCGGAACCATTGCCGCTGCTGTGAATCTGGTTGAAAAACTGGGCGGCGAAATTGTTGAATGCGCATTCGTCGTCGAACTTCCCGATTTAAAGGGTAAGGAGAAACTCGGTAATCAAAAAATTTTTTCGATAATTGAATTTGAAGGAGAGTAAGGAATGACGAACTTTTGGAATGATGAATGCCGAATGTCGAATGAATAATAAAGGCATGCTGTCTATTTATAAATTAAAGTGAGTTTCTAAAATAGTCGGCAGGCTATTTATTTAAGCGATCTTAATAGGCTATTTATTTAAGCGATCTTAATGGTATTACAAATACAGATGATAGAGCGAAGCGATACCACCATTCGACATTCGACATTCGTCATTCCAAAGCGCCGTTGACATTTGTGGCCGGTTGTGTGATATTGCAAACTTCGATTTTTCTATATACCAACCAGATCTTCACTCAATAGCCGGAGGTTAACCTATGACGCGTGACCAACATCCTCAACACCCTGATATCCAAGATGATATGTGGACTAAAATCGATGAGATTATTGCGGCCAACCGGCATGTCCCCGGTTCGGTAATCGGTGTTTTGCGCGAGTGCCAGGATGTTGTTGGATATCTGCCGGTCGAGTTGATCGACTATATCAGCAATGGACTTAATCTTTCCCGCAGCGAGGTGTACGGCGTGGCCTCCTTTTACGCGCTTTTTTCGTTTGAGCCCAAGGGGCGGCATTTAATTAGGGTGTGTATGGGAACGGCCTGTTACGTCAAGGGTATCAAAGAGGCTGTCAACCGCATTGAAAATAAGTTCGGCCTGAAAGAAGGCGGCACCAGCGAAGATCGGCGGTTTACGCTGGAAGCGGTCAGATGTTTGGGCGCCTGTGGGCTTGCTCCCGTAGTGGTGGTCGATCAGGATACCTATGGTGCCGTTAAGGCTGACAAGGTGATTGAAACCCTTGAAAAATATGAATAGATATACCTGAAATTTGCACGTATTCTCAGCCTTAATGAATAAGCGTGCAGATGCGTAATTTATCTGAAGCGAAGATTGCTGTAGAAAATTCAGGAAAATGGTCTCAGAGGACTTGAGGGTTCCCGGTTATCGAATTGCAGGAGAAAAGAATGAATAAGGTTAGAACTCAGTTGATGCTCTGCGGCGGTACAGGATGCCATGCCAGCGGCACCGGTGAATTCCAGCAGGCCCTCCAGGCGGAGTTGGAGCGCCACGGGCTTGCCGAAGAAATCAAAATCATCGTAACCGGATGTAACGGGTTTTGTGCCGTCGGTCCGGTCATGTTGGTTCAACCCGAGGGTATTTATTATCAGAAGCTTAAAGTCAAGGATGTGCCCCATCTTGTGGAAGAGCATTTTCTCAAGGGGCGCCCGGTTAAAAAATTGTTCTATGTGGAACCCGCCTCCAAGGAAACCATCCCCAATATGGATCAAATTCCGTTTTTTGCCCATCAGAAGTTCTGGGTGATGCGCAACAAGGGAGCTATCGATCCGGAGGAGATTGACGAATATATCGCCAGAGACGGTTATTTCGGGGCTGCCAAAGCCCTGCAGGAGATGAAACCGGAGCAGATTATTGCAGAGATAAAGACCTCGGGGCTGAGAGGGCGCGGCGGCGCCGGTTTTCCGACCGGTTTAAAATGGGACTTTGCACGCCAGAGTCCGGGTAAGATTAAATACGTACTGTGCAATGCTGATGAAGGTGATCCCGGCGCATTTATGGACCGCAGCGTTCTGGAAGCCGATCCCCATGCGGTTCTGGAGGGTATGATTATTGCCGCCAGAGCCATTGATGCCCGTCAGGGAGTCATTTATGCCCGGACGGAATACCCGTTGGCCATTCGCCGACTGGGAATTGCCATTGCGCAAGCCAGAGAATACGGTCTGCTGGGTGAGGACATCCTGGGGACCGGATTTAATTTTGACATCGATATCTACCAGGGTGCCGGAGCGTTCGTTTGCGGTGAAGAGACGGCCCTGATGCGATCGATTGAAGGCAAGCGCGGGATGCCGCGTCCGCGTCCGCCGTTTCCGGCTCATCAGGGATTATGGGAAAAGCCGACCATTTTAAACAATGTTGAGACCCTGGCCAATATCGGCCAGATTATTTTAAATGGCGGTGCATGGTATGCCAGTATCGGAACGGAGAGCAGCAAAGGCACCAAGGTTTTTGCCCTTTCGGGCGATGTCAATAATATCGGACTGGTAGAAGTGCCCATGGGTACTACCCTGCGGACGATTGTATATGATATCGGAGGCGGTATCCCCGGCAAGAAAAAGTTCAAGGGAGTTCAGCTTGGCGGCCCTTCCGGCGGATGCGTTCCGGAGCAATACCTGGATACACCGGTGGATTATGAAGCCATCGCCAAAGTCGGCGCCATCATGGGGTCCGGGGGGGCCATCGTTATGGATGAAAACACCTGCATGGTGGACATGGCCCGATTTTTCATGGACTTTGTGCAGGATGAATCCTGCGGCAAGTGTACCCCCTGTCGTGAGGGAACCCGGCGACAATTGCAGCTGCTCGAAAAAATCTGTGCCGGCAAAGGCGAGCCCGAAGACCTGGTGACGCTGGAAGAGCTCTCGGCATCGATTAAGGAAACGGCCCTGTGCGGGCTGGGACAAACCGGCCCCAACCCGGTACTGTCCACGTTGCGCTACTTTAGAGACGAATATGAAGCCCACATACTTGAAAAACGATGTCCGGCCAAACGTTGCGCTGCGCTTTTGAAGTTTGAAGTCGATCCGGATATGTGTACCAAATGCGGGCTGTGTTTTCGGAGCTGTCCGGTCGAGGCCATTACCTGGAAAAAGAAAGAGGTTGCCTGGATCGATAAGGAAAAATGCATCGAATGTATGACCTGTTTTGAGAAATGCCGGTTTGATGCAATATTCTGACACCAATAACTAATCTCATCTTATCCTATTCGGGAGTGAAACATGACTACAGCGCTTATTTTGATGGGCGGCATGGGACTGATTATCAGTGCTGTATTAGCTCTGGCCTCGAAGGTTTTTTACGTGTACGTTGACCCCAAGATCGAGGCTGTTGAAGGCGCTCTGCCGGGGGCCAACTGAGGCGGCTGCGGGCTGCCGGGTTGCAGCTCCAATGCTGAAGCGATTGTGGCCGGTATTTCAGCACCCAATTCGTGTGTGGCGGCCGGTGCTGAAGTGGCCGAAGCCATTGCCGAAATTATGGGGGTTAAAATCGAGGCCAAAGAGCCGGATATTGCCCGGCCCGGTTGTTATTTCGGTGTGCCGGATGCCGACACGAAATATATTTACAACGGACTCGATGATTGCCGGGCGGTCGCACTGCTGGGCGGTGGTATGAAGGTCTGCACCATCGGCTGTCTGGGGCTGGGAACCTGTGCCAAAGCCTGCCCCTTTAATGCAATCACCATGGGGCCCGAAGGGCTGCCGGTTGTGATTGAAGAAAAATGCACCGGTTGCGGCACCTGTGAACGGGTCTGCCCCAAGCACATTATAAATTTGTCTTCCATTACCCGCCGCATTATGCGGGAATACACCACCGAAGAATGCACGACGCCATGCCAGCGTGGCTGTCCGGCCGGTATCAACATCCGTGAGTATATCCGGCAGATCACCCTGGGCAACCATCATCGGTCGGTTCAGGTTATCAAAGAGCGCAATCCCTTTCCAGCCATTATTGGAAGGATCTGCCCCCGTCCCTGTGAACTGGACTGTCGTCGCAATTTCATCGATGAGCCGGTGGCGATTAACTATTTGAAGCGATTCGCCGCCGACTTTGAAAAACAGAGCGGAGAGCGCATTCTGCCGTACAAAGCGCCGGATACCGGCCACCGCATTGCCGTGGTCGGCGGCGGAGTGGAAGGACTATCCACCGCCTTTTTTACGGCCCGCCTGGGGCATGATGTTACGGTATATGAAGCCGGCCCAAATTTGGGCGGGCTGTTGCGCAGTGCCATCGCCGCTGAGAGGCTGCCTGCGGAGATCCTGGACTGGGATATTGACGGGATCCTGGAAATGGGCGTCAGGGCCGAGACCGGCCAAGCTCTGGGTAAAGATATTACGGTCGAAAGCCTGCTGCGGCAGGGCGTAAAAGCAGTATTTCTGGCAACCGGCGGCTGGGACAGCAGAATGGCCCGTGGAGCCCTCAGCGAGATTGAATCCCCCGTGCCCGGCACTTACATGATGGTTGATCTTTTGAAGCTTGCGGCCGGCAGTCAAAATTTTTCCGGTCAACCGGACATGGTCATTTTCGGTGGCGGCAAGCTGGCATTGCAGGCAGCTAAAATCTGCAAAGATGCGGGTGCGGAAAATATCACCATTCTGTTCCGCCAGGATCTGCAGCACAGTCCCATAACCGACCTCGATGTCAGCGAATCCGGCATCGAAGGGCTGGATATCAAATACAACGCCGGAATCCAACGCCTGCGGGGAATGGCCGATCGTCTCACTGAACTGGAGTATATCGACACCCGAACCCGGGCGGCTACCACCATACCGGCTCAGAACCTAGTCATCGCCACCGGGCGGTTTCCGGAGCTGATTTTCGTGAAAATCCAACCAACCGATGACGCAGCACAGCAACCGGATAACGCTTCAGATGATCTCCTGAATTGGGAAGCGTTTGCGCCCTATAAACAGCCGGCATTTAAAGATGAAGTCGGGTTATTTGCCGCCGGTGATGTGCTGGCCGATTATAGTGCCGCTATTAAAGCCATCGGAGCAGGAAGAAGAGCGGCGGTTTCTTTGCAGCAGATAATATACGGCATTGAGCCGTCTCTTCACGAAAAGGTCGTCACGCCCCATTCCATTATCCAGGATGTCGATCATGTGGAAGATGTCGCGGCGTCTCAGCGCCGGATCATGCCGATTTGCAGCGGCAAGGAGCTTGTGGTATGCGGCGAAATTGAAAGAGGCTTTAGCGATGAAATGGCACGGGCTGAAGCATCAAGATGTCTGCAATGCGGCTTAATCTGTTACGAACATTCGGCACCGCCGGCCGAAAAAGAAGAAGCCGTCGTCGAAGCTGGTGATTAGATGATTAAGTTTGTTGAGTTGGGTCGGAGCGATATCGATTTAATTTTAAGATAAGATCGATCCGCCGGAGGCGGACCACAAATCTTCAATCTTCAATCTTCAATCTTCAATCTTCATTCCCAAGGATTTCTCAGCATGGCAACCGAACATGGCATCGTTATTCGAACCGACTCCCGGGGGGCATGGGTGAAAACAATCAAGTCCGGTGCCTGTGCGGGATGTACGGCCCGAGGGTCCTGTCATTCAATGAGCGACAGCGGTGAAGTGGAGGTCAAAGCCATCAATGAAGCCGGGGCCAAGGTGGGTGACCGGATTGTTCTGAGTTTT
>Ga0210062_1000369_pt1 | contig 13869 bp, 7 predicted proteins | sample Muzzi_CordA_D2_FD_185528 | JGI IMG/M metagenome (GOLD analysis project Ga0210062, IMG submission 185528) | Wetland microbial communities from San Francisco Bay, California, USA, that impact long-term carbon sequestration - Muzzi_CordA_D2 (SPAdes) | ecosystem: Environmental > Aquatic > Marine >...
CCATTTTCTAACTCGTCCATCATTTTCCTGACTGCCCCAAGTTCGGCTTTGAGCTCTTTAAGACGTTTTTCTAGTTGTTCTCTCATTTTCTAAACCCCTTTATCCTTATTTCTTTGCATGCCCCGATAATCTGACTTCCGTTTTAGTAGGCAAAGATTATAGCCGTTAAGCGACATCCTTGGAAAGCTCATTCAACCTTTCCTACCCCAATTGATTCTGTAATGGTCTCAACTTCATTTTTATTTGAAGCTCATTATTCACCAACAAACATGATATAGGCCAATACGTAGTATGGGGGCCTATTTTCATGATCTTTGCCTCCTCCAGCCGCAGCGGTTACAAAAGAATGAAGGTGTCTCCTTGACTCCGTACCTCGATTTGCTGCAGCAGCCAAACCATGGGTTCCTCCTATTCCGGAAGTTCTATTAAAGTTGATGCTTACCTCGTTTGTGGTTCCCTGGTGTTGGTGGACGGGCATTTCATCAACTGTTAAGCGATGGCGCTTTTCACCCCCGCTTGGTTTTAAGTTATTATTGTAGTCAGAATCTTGCGGGTCATATCCGACAATAAATCTTCCCTTCAAATTGGGTGTTACGATCCCCTTAACTTGGCGGCCATCGCACAAGATCCAACCTGCCGGAAGCGTATCAGGAGCTCCAGACCACATGACAATCACTCCCTTTGGGACAGCTCCCGCTCCTGCAAACGATCCTGCAAACGCCTTTGCCCTGACCGTTCCAGCGACATCCAATTCCGCTTCCGGCGAGCTGTTGCCGATACCGACCCGGCCTGAGTTGTCAATAAATAAAGCGTTGCCGGAACTTTGACCATAAAGCAGGCTGCCGCCAATCATCAAGAATACCACCACGGTAATCATCCTAACGGCTGAACCCATTGAAAACACGCTTCGAAAAACGCCTTTAGGGACTTTTTTCTTGCGCAGATAGTCCGGATCATTAAAACGGTATTTATCTCTCATTTTTTTCTCCCTTCCGATTGTGCAGGCATATTGGGGGCAACACGTCGAGATATTCAAAACCTTTCGGGTCAGCAGTTAGCCGCCGGACCAAAGAATCGAACAGGCTATAGAATCCAGCCACAGTCAGAAGGCGATTTTCTTCTGCTTTGTTCAAGTACTAACGACAAGTTAAGCAGCGCAGTATCACTTTTACAATTGAGTTTGATCGAACGTTTGACAGTCGTATCCGCGAGGGTGGCATTCTTGTTGACGTTCAGCGTGCCCGCTGTCAGGGACTCCGTGATGGTGGCGCTATCCGAGACGTTTAATTTTCCCGCAACATCCAGCGTTGCCTGCGGCGCACTCGTTCCAATTCCGACGTTGCCATTTGCATCGATAAATAACGCGTCACCGGCGCTCTGGCCGTACAGCGGGCTGACGCCCGGCACCACCACAACTACCAGACCAATCAAACCGAAAGAAAGACCTTTCAAAAACTTATGGAGAAAATTCGTTTTCGTGAATTGTTGGGAGCGGGTGACGGTTTGAACTTTGCGGACCAGTATATCCTTCATTATATTCTCCTTTCGGTTGGAGAAACCGAACAGGACCTCTATCTGATCGAAAAAATTAGTTCGACTAGCAGAAGTACGAGTCGATTTCTAGAAGCCGGTTCGACACAAAAGTTCGGCACCTTGTTGCACTGCAAATCCGCTTGCAAAAGAAATTCCTTGCTGCGCCTGCAACAAGATCTGAGTTCCCTTTGCCAACTTCAGGCTGCCGACGGCGAGCGATCCGGTTGCCCGATAAACGGTATTCGTTTTAATATGCTCCTGTTTCAGCATAAGATCGGATGCGGCAAAGCTTGGTTTGAACGCGTACAGGGCGTTGCCGTTTTTGTCGTTGGCCCACAGAGTGCCATCCGGCCCCAACATTAAGCGCAGGAACTGTTCCGGTCCTTCGACTGCCTGACCCTTCTCATCCTTATCCCGGGCCTTGACTTCGGAGGTCGGAGAAATTTTGGTGAACAAAGGCTGGCGGTCAGCATTGTAGCCATGGAGGTAGCCGTTCTCCCAGAAATAAATGTTATTTAGGCCGTCCATCACCAAATTGCTGGTGGTTTTCAGCTTCGCATTCGGAGCAACTTCGACTGATCCAATTTGGTCGTATTTATGGGTTTGCAGCCCACCGCCCTGAATAAAATATAAGAGATCGTTCGAGCCGAGAACCGGTTGAGGGATTAACGTGCCGGGAGAATTCCAGATTCTGTTGGTGGCAGTATATCCCCAGAGATTTCCCCTGTTGGCTGTATCGGTGAAATCGGAAAAGATCATGACCCCGCCGGCAGGTCCGGCTATGGGCACATGGTAGTATTCCCAGGGCTTTTGATCATCATGCTGAAGCTTAATTGACTGCTCCCGGGACGGATTGGTAATATCGATGCTCACTGCACCCTGAGGATATTGCGCAAAGACCTCTCGCCCGTCCGAGCTCACGGTGACCGTGCTGATTTTTTTCGGTGCCGTTCCGAAAGGGCTCGATTTGACAAAGGGCTTTAACTCCGGCGTTAAACCGTAAATGTAATTTACGTCCTTTTCCTGCAGGGCGAGGAAAAGGCTGCCGTCGTTACCTGAGGTGAGGTCAGTAAAGGCAGCAAGCTTCCCGCTTATATTAACGGATTGGGGATATATGGCAACCAGTTGCCCGGAACTTTTCAAATTGTAGCTGCTGATTTTCTTTTCGGTTACTTCATAAAACAGCCCATTGCGGCTGATGACCGGAGATCGCTGAATGGTGCCGGTTCCGATATCACTTCGCCAAAGCTCAGCGCCTTTGAAATCAAGTGCGAAAAGCCAGTTCCTGTCGAGAATTTTGTAGACCAGATAAATGTCTCCGCGATAGATCAACGGATAGTCGGCGATGGTTCCGGCGCTGCCGCTAATTTTCAACATATCAATTTTTGCAAGGCTGAAACCCGTGGGATTTTGAAAGGGTACCCAGGGACTTTTCCCGGTGTGCTCCGGATTCTGCTGGTGCTGGGGCCAACTCAGGGTATCGAGCATCTCCGGCGGATGCGGAGTATATTCGATCACCAGGCGGGGAAGATTCGATGGATTGGCAAGTGCCTCGGCGTTTGCGCTAGAGTACAACAGGGTGCTCGCTTTGTGGGAATCACTGAAAAACCGCAAAGAAATTTTTTTATCGCCGGTATATTCTTTATAAACCGCTTTGCGAAATGCTTCCGTCGCTTTCAGAGCGACGTTGTTTTTTTCGGAAAGCGTGGAAAGAGAGATGATCGTCTCTGTGTTTTCGTTGCCGGTGAAATTGTCATTGACCAATTGGCCTTTAATGCTGACGAACTGCCCGCCGGTATTGGGATTGTCGGCGGGCTGATAAACAACGTTTTGGGCGACTAATCTTAAGGTGCACTTCAGCAAATCGCTTTCCATCAAGCCGGGGGCAAGCCCGCTTAATTCAAACTGAAGGAAGATCTCCTTTTTCGGATCACTCTGGATCCAAAGAAGCCCTTTGGTAATTGGATCTCCTGTAACCGCAGGCGCCTCCCTGGCCGGCAAAAGCGTCTTCGTCAATAGCTGCGCGCTTTGGACTTGCAGCGGAAATCCGACCGCCAGGGACAGGATAAGGATGGTTAATAGAATTCGTATTTTTAATTTCATAGCTCGCATTCCATGTTGGTTAGGCACTTTGCAGCGCGTTATCGACAATTATGAATAAACTAACAAGTTAGGGGCTTTGTCCATATTGGAATGGTGGAATGTTGGAAAATTGATACAAAAACTCAGACCTTTAAACTTTCTATCTAATTTCATTATGCACCAGCAATTCCAGGGCATTTGATTATCCGGGAACATAGACTTTTAGCACGGGGTTTGGATCATCATAACCCAGAGCCCGGGCTATCAGCATTTTGTCTTTAAAATTGACCAGCTGATAGCTGAATGTGGTGTCGCTGCCCCATCCTTTCAGGCCGTCACTCGGGAAGTCATCCCAGGTTTTGGTGGAAGCTCTGGCAAGGGAAAATGCCAGCGGTTCAACTTTTTCGCTTTTATCTTTGAGATCGATGGTGCGAAATTTACCAAAAAGGTGGAGCTTACCTTTAAAAACCTGCAGGCTGGAGGCAATCGGCTTTTTGGAGACATTGCCTTTTATAATCCCGGTCATTTCTTTTTTTTGCCATTGTCCACCGCCTTCATAGGCATACAGGTCGTCGTATAGTTTTGAAGAAAACGGTTCTTCAGCTCCGCCGTAAAGCCAGATCCCATTTTCAAAAACAGCCGTGTTAAATAGACACCGCGGGTCCCAGTCTGCCTGGCGGAGTGGATTCCAACCCCGGTTGGTGACATCCAAGGCCCAGATATCATCAAGGGCATTGCCGGACTCGTCCCGCCCCCCCATTACCCATATTTTTTCTTTTTGATCCTCGAAGAAGACCTGGACCGCATGGCCCATCCTTGGTGACCACTGAGCGGCGCCCCAATCTTCCCATGCTCCCTTTTTGAGGTCAAAGCACCAAACTCGATTGGAAGTGTTGTCCGGATCGATCTGACTTCCGCCAATAAGCCACAATTTATTGTCGAAAAAAATGCCGGGACTGGTGGAAAAACCATCCGGGATATATCCGGCCTGATCAGGTACCGAAGATTTGACAAAATTCCACCCGCCAAACAGATTTTGAGTTTGAAAGAGGAAGGCGTTTTCTTTATCCGCAAATTTTAAGCGAAAGACCGCGTATATATGGTCCGTGGCACTAAACAGGATGGTCGGTTCGAGGTCAAACCCTTTCTTGTACCGTTCCAAATCTTGGGATTCATCCTCGGTTTCCGCAATAGGGTAACCGGGATCACCCTCCAGAACCGTGTTGCTCAGGTCGTACCATCCCTTTCGCAAAACCTGGACACTCAGGTCCCGTGAAATCGGCTTGGGGCCGTCGTAACCTTTGAGAGTATAGGTCGCATTTGCCGAAACTCCTGGTATTGTTTTGGCGCCCTCGTCTTCACTAAAATCACAGGAGAGCGGATCGGCAGTACCGCGCCGGGTTAGTTCAAGACGCTCCAACTTATGGATTCGCCATTTCAAGGTAACTTCCTCGCCGGGGAGGTTTTGCACCCCTTCCGGCGGAACGGAATAAAAACTGATGATATCGGGATCATCCGCGGCTTTGGTGATGGTTAGCGCCTGCTTGGCGTCTGAGAAATCTGTTTCAAAACTCAATTCGGCGGCTCCATCCGGGGCAGTTTTGGATATCACATTGGAAAATGTAAATTTCAAGGGGTTGTCTTTTTCTAATTTTTTTTTGTAGGAATAAATTTTTAAACGGAATTCACCCTGCTCTATATTGGAAAAATCCCAATCCACTTTCCAGTTAGTCGGGCTTGTTTTAACGCAATTCTGGGCATCCGATTCATCCAGGAACAAGTCCTTTTTCCCGGATCCCAGAAATCCTTTCAGATAGAGGCACTGCCTTGGCGTTGTTTTGAGTGAATCACCTTTGTTGGTAATTGACAGTTCAAATTGATTGGGAGGTTGAGGATTCGCTCCAATTTTAAAACTCCCCGTGACAGTCAAACCTGCTTCTATTTGGGGTTGTGCCGGCATTTTCCTTTCCTTTCCTCTTAAAATCGGGCAAATTCTTCGGGCGCAGATAAATGGTCCATTTCTGCCTATCCTTTAATGGGTAGGCCCGTGTCTGCAGGGGCGGGGTTTATCCCCGATCTTTGTTATTTTGGAGAAACGATGACAATTTCGATTGTTTTGACTTTCGTTTCCATTTTTTGCTCCTTGGATTCAGTTGATTTCTGCACGCGGCCGGTGGCAGCCAGGGTAAAGGAGGTGTTCTGATCCACCCGGACCTGATATTGTGTGGGCAGCGGATGGCGGCCGGATTCAAACAGAGATGACTTCCCCCGTTTAAGCTCGATCGCTTCAGCTCCGATTACCGACCAGGATAGAATAACTGATCCAGAAGAAATTTTAAATCGATCCGGTTTGTCAGCCGGACCTTTTTTTTCAGATTTTTCATTTCCTTCAACCGGCTCGATGCCTTTCACCTTGAATACACGGATTTCCAGAGGCGCCGTGATGAGCTTCAACCAGCCTTCAGTGATCTGCAGGCTTTCATCAAAAAATCGCCCCTGCTCTTTCTGAGAATCGGCGATGGATGCTTCACGCCAAACCTTGACCTCGGGGTGGTGGGTCCAGGACCATTGCCCGTAGACGTCTGACGGCTGGGGCATTCGGATCTTGTCTTCAGTGCTTTCGGTACTGACAACGGGGCCGGTGAAAAAAACGATCTGTTTATTTTCCAGTGTTTCGGTAATATCACCATAGGGCATATTATAATTTTTGCGCGGTAAGATGCCGCTGGTGGCACATATGCCCCGGGAGGGATCCAATAGCAGCGTGAGATCCAACGGTTCATCAACTGCAATCTCGGGGACCACATTGTACCGGCTGTAATCGTCATCGTTGCCCTCGAGCCCGAAAGCCGGGAAAAACTGATTGTAATTGCGATTCAAAAAAAAGCCCACCAATCCGTCTTCACTGAGCCAGAAATCATGCAATTTTTGGCGATCGCCCAGCCGGATGGGAAACTTTACCTTCTCGATTCCACCGGTCTGCTCTGCCTGTAAATCACCCCAACCCTGGGAAAGAGCCGCGTGGCCGTCTAATTCCAGGCATAGTGACGCCCGCACAAGTGCGAGGGGTTTGCCGATCAGCAGCGCCAGGTTGGGATTTTGACCGGTACCGGAGGATCCGCCGGCGGAAAGCGTATCATTCATATTTTTAATCAGTTGTGCGAAAGCCTGTCCCCTGCCCTCACTCAAAGACAAAAGGGCTTTGACAAAGGCCTGCAGGTGAGGGTTGGCCTGCTTTCCCAGCGGATCTATGATTTCTGCGTCGGGTTTGCCAAAGAAAAAAGACTCGCTACCGGGAATATCGATCCAGTGAAAACTCTCGATTTCGCCCATTTCAGCACCGACGCCTTCAACCCATGACTTTCGCTGGACAATCTGCAATGCGCCCAGGGCATTGCCGCGGTCGTCGTATACCATCAGGCTGCGGTCAAGAAAGTTGGGCAGGATCCAGCCGCAAACCGGATTGAATTCCTCATCTTCCCCCAGGGGACTGTTCGAATCCCCGGCCGGCTCCCAACGCCCGGCAGCGGGCCAATCGACGGTCAAACGGGCCGGCTGATTCAAACGGGGTTCAAGACGCAGAAATCCGTCCGGACCGGCGAGCCCGGCGGGAAGGAGAGGATGGGTGACTTTATCGCCTTGCGGTTCGCCTTCGAGTTTGAATACCTGGCCGAATGCGTCGATGATCCAGAGCTTTTCAAGTCTGAGGTGACCGGCGCGAATGGGGAAAAAAGGCTTATCAACCAGGGGAGATAACCAGTCAATATCCTGCACCACCCCGGAAATCGCAGAGAAATGGGGGCCATTATCACCTTTTCCAGGATCCAGCGGATTTAACTCTAAATAGGCTTTGCGCATAAGGAGATTTTCTGTAAATCCCCCCAGGCTCTGGCAGAGCATATTCATCTGACTGACCCTGGTTTGAAGGTCTTTAAGTTTCTGGTTGCCATGGGTCAAATTATAGCGGCGCAAACGGTCACTGAAATTGAAAGCAGCGCTGGGCGTCAATACTGTCGTGCCGCTATAAACAGTTTTCCGATCCAGCCGGCCGGGATCGGGTCCGCCCCATTTAAATCCTGTTCCCTGCTCGGTCAGTTCCCAGTTTTCTAAAACCCTGGCAGTATCGTCGGAAGACGGTATCCAGCTGACCTGCCACTGGAGAAAGAGCGGCAGCCAGGGATTTTTCTCCCAGGTGTTGAGCACGACCGGTGACGGGAATTTTCCATCGAATTCCCAGACGGTTTGTCCGTCATCATATCGTAAGTCCGGATCTAAATTCTCCGGATCACGCACGATTTCCCATACTTTTTTGAAATACTTTTTAATGAGATCCGCCGCTAAATTCTTTACATCTGCCGCTCGGTCGGCTGCCAATCCCGGTTCGTTTTTCTCATAGGCAGCTGTTGAAATTTCATGAGCCCTCTTAGAATCTATTGTAAGCAACAGGCATTCGCGGAACAGGTTAGCAATTTCAGCCGGGATGGAAGGTTTAGCCTGCTCGAAGAAAGCAGGGCACCATGCATCAAGGTCTTGCGGGCCGAATTCGACGTCCTTTATTTTGGCATGGGGTATGGTAATCTTAAGGCCCGATATTTCTTGACCGCTCAGACGGCAGAGCAGCTGTCCATCATTTCGAAAACGACCGTCCTCACCATGGCGCGAAGACCGCTGAAAAGGCTTACCGGCCAGAAGCACGACCGGATCGTTGGGCCGCCAGAAGCGCGGTTCGTCGAGTTTCTGCAGCTGCCAGTCCGGGCAAAAATCCGCCAGTTTTGCTTTCAGCTGATCCCACTCGACTCCTCGTGGCCGCTCTTCCCCGGCATCCTCCAATTGCACGATTTGAGCGGCCAGAGTGTCAATTTGCTGCTGTAATTCCGTTAGACGCTGATTCAGGACGCCTTCACGGACCGCGCCATCTTCAGCATCGAGAACTTTTTTATACCAGATGGCGTACAGTTCGCTTTTGGCGGAGTCCTGCTCACGCTTTAACCGGTTGATTTCACGTTGGCGTTTGTTCAGATTCTCCAGCAACAGCCGGATTTCCCCCGGGATGGGAGGGGTCTGATCCTGATTCGAGACGTCAGGCGTTTTATTTTCATTTGAATTTGTGGTCGGAATCTGATTTTCCTGGCGCGGGTTCCAATAAATCCCGTGGGCCAATGGTTTAAAGGCCCGTTCGTGGATTTTTTGATCGACTTTGGCGCGACCGCCCGGCTTTTCAAAATCGGCCAAAAGATCGTACTGAAAGACTTCAAGGAGTCGGACGAGGTCGGAATCCAGTTTTTCCTTGAACAGGGCGGATAAGGCCTCCACAGCGGTGTTGCCGACAGCCACCGAAAAGGGCTCTTCGGGCCGTGGAACGCCGCTGGCGTATGACTTGTCTTTACCCTGCCATCGGATTCCGGCTATAATGCCGTGGCATAGGATCTGTGCGGGTAGATCTTTCTGAAGCCCTTCCAGGTCGGCAGACAGGGCCTGGTAGTCATTTTCCAATTTGCCAATCTTTTCCTGCAATCCGGCCTCCCCTTTTTTCAGATCGCCCTGGATTGCCTGAGCGTGGGCAGGGGCCGGTGGATTTTCTTCGAGTTGATCATGAACGTCTATCACCCGGGCCAACATTTCCTTGGCTTCTTTGAGCCGATCCGCCAAATCATCCGCCTCTTTTACCTTATCCAGAGCTTCGGCGAATCCCGGAAAGGTCCATTTTCTCTCACCTAAGATTTCTTCCAGGCGCTGCAGCGTTTTTTCGGTCATCCCCTTGGCCAGGGGATCTTTGGACGGGTCGGAATACCATCCGGCAACAAAATACATCAACGAGCCGCGGTCCTGTTCCGGCAGGATGGGCGGATCTGTATCGCGAAAACCGAGAATCCCCCGGCAGGCCGGGTAATAGGCTGAAAAAACGGTCTCCCCGTAACCGACTGCGGTGATGTCGACACAGGGCGCGGCCGTTTCACCCGGCCAAACATTTAGCTCATATTGCTTGCCGACGTATACATAGTAATCCGCCTCATTTTTCGGGTCCGGTTTCAGCGGCCCCAAACTGGGCCAGGCAGTAGCGTCGGTATCATCGGTAATGGTGTCGTTTTCCATGATCCAGGCCTTGAACTTTAAATCCAATTCCTGGTTTTCTCCCCCCTGATCCCAGAACCGCACGATTAACCAACGGTTGGGAATCAGGGGAAACTCCGGTTCACTGCCGTTGTCTCCGGTGATTCCATGCGTCAGGCCGTCCGGCAGCGCCCAGTGAAGATAAACACCGGATTCGTAAAGGTCTGAAACAGTATCGCTACAAGCTTTGGATTCCAGCTGCTGGCCCAGAAACTGATTATAGTAGATCCCCTCGAACGACGGTACGCGATTGACCCATTCGGTGCCACCGGTTTTTTTACCGATCACCATGGCTTCAATATTCATTGGAACCAGGAGGCGAGGCTTGGTTTCTGCGATTTTGCGTTGGTCGCTCATGATTTCTTAGGATACTGGGGTTTAAAAGTGAACTCACCGGGCGCCTCGATCATCTCCACGCCGAATTCGGCCGAGGTGAATTTGCCTTCGGTCAGTTGGCCGGCCACGCTTTCTTTTATTTTGGCCGCCAGGGCCGCGATTTTGATGACGCCTTTATATTCCTGATCGCGCATCAGATTATTGGCCGATATTTCTAGGGTATTGTCCTGCTGGATCTGGCCGGTTTTCAAATTCCGCATTTTTTTGGAGTAGGACTGCCCTTCCACGGTGAGTCCAAAGTGCAGGCCTTCCTGGGGTTGCCGGACAACCAGCTGTCCGATCAGTCCGTTGAAGATGCCCAGCAGCACATCCCGTGAAAGCTGCTCGATTCTGAGCGGTTTTAAAGGGGCCAGACTATCCCTTTCCAGTTTTTCCGTTTGTTCTTCGTTTAAATTGGATTTATCCCAATTTTCCTTATCGGCGTCGGAAAGTTTCTTGTAGGCCATGAATTCCAGACCGCGCCATCCCTCGACAACGGCGGATCGCAGAAGAAAACCCGTCAAAGGCCAGGCCAGATCTTCTCCCTCTTCGGGAAGATCAATGCCTTCCAGTTGATTCCGCAGCCGATCCCGCACACCCGCGGCCGCCTTATTGGCGGGCCCGGGCCGTTGATCCGCGGCCGGCTTCGGCTGTACGAGGGTGTTCATGGCCTTATCGATGATAGTGTCACCGGCATCGGTATTGCCGACACTGCACGCTCCCTGGACCAGATTTTGAATCCAGATGGGATCGAGGAAAAAAAACCGAATCGATTCCTTAGGCAGCATTTCCTCGGCCGGAATTAAGTAATTAAACGGCACCCCGTAAAGCAAAACCAGGCGTCCCAGCCAGTCTGTGACTTCCCCCGGGATGTCTCCGGCAGCAGCGGCAAGATTTTGTGAAATGTCAGGTGGCATATGGTATCAACTTTCCCTAAAAGTGGTTTCAGTTTTCGGGTTTCAGGTGTCAGCCGCTGTCCGCCAGAATCAATCGCGGTTTCAAACCGCTCCCCCGGAACTACGAACAGCAGAATTTTGAAAATCCCCCCGGCCCCCTTTAGAAAAGGGGGAGTTACAGGTGGTTTCACTTCGTTCAGCCTTTTTTATAAAAATAATTGAGCGAAGCGACATCCACCAACATTCAATCTTCAATCCCCATCCAGGTTACTTGGGAACGGCACTTATAAGGTCGTCGCCGGCGCCGTCGGCGATTTTCTCCATTAAACTGTCTTCGATAAATTTTTCATCCTGCACATCGAGTTCTTTGTACCGCGCTTTGAGTTCCGACCGCTGCATCAGCCATTCGGCCCGGGCCCGCAATACCTTTCGGGCGCGGTTTAGAGCCAGGGCGAAACTTTGATTTTGAAGGGCCAGAAGGCGTCCGAGCTGCCAGGCAGCGGCATAAGTAACGTCGAAGAGACCGTAATCCGGATCATAGCGCAGGAGTTCATCCGCGCAGGTAACCAGCATTTGAACCTGGGCCGGTTTGTCATAGTTCAACGGGACTAACGGTCCCCGATACCAGGAAACCGTTTTTTCTCCCTGGCGCATGTAGTGGTTAAAGGCGGTATAGCCCCGGGAATATGCCGCGTTGACGATATCCTCCGCTCCCTGCAGATTATTATCATTGTATGGGGCATGCGGCAGATGCAGCCAGGAGTCTGGAAGTTGTTTACGGTCATCAGGCTCAAGCGGATTTTTCAGGTCAAAGTTCAGAAGATCCATATGGGCCTTAAAATCGTTTGAGCCGGCACAGGTGAAGGACCAGGACCCGAGAATCGCCAGGCGTACATTTTGTCCGGTGCCAAATTTCCAATTTTCTGCCAGACGATCCTGCCAGCCTTCCAGAGAGACAAGAAATGCGAAATGACGTTGGTTGGCCCGGGGCATCCGGTTGCCGATGACCAGGGAAAACCAGCCTCTGTCATTGTTGCCGAGAATCTCTTTGTTTCCCGTGTCGATCTGGCGAACATGGGCCAGATAGGGTAAATCTTCATAGCGTGGGCTGATGGCCTTGAAAAGTTCGGCCGGAAGATCGATCGCCAGGCATGATTTATCTTCCTCGGCGGTGCCTTTTTTGTCTTTATCGTCTTTTTTCTTTTCGTATCGCCACTTTTCCTTGGCCCACTTTTCCGATCGAAACTTCTTATCCTTGGTATCGCCGGGTCCGTTTTGTCCCAGATCCGGGACCAAAGGGGCCAATGCATCTTTCGGGGGATGCGGAATCAGCAGGCTATCCTTAAACTGGCTGAGGATTGGAAGCGAAACGGCTTCTCGAATTTTGCCGGTACTTTGATCTCTTAATTCGTCCTCTGTCAGCAGAAGCAGACCCATCCACGCCGGAAAAGGTTTGCCGAACTCCGGGGGCATCCCATCCAGCGTTCGTTCCCACGGCAGCGTCCGTCGGGTGAAAACGACGTGTGGCAGGGCGTTGTCAAAACTGCCGGTGGCGTTGACCGGTGGATAGACCGAATGGATGTCGGCGGGACTGAGGGTGAAGCGGGGCGCGTCAACCGAAAATGCCAGTTCCGAGATATAGGGATCGGAATTCCAGGGAACTGCTGCATCTTCAGATTCTTTAATTGCCTGGCTCATGCCCGCCGTGTAATCACCCGCCACCAGCGGCGGATGGCAGGCTTCAACAAACTGAATTTGTCCCGCATTCACAGTGACTGGAGGCTGGTATTCAATTTTTTCGTTCATGGTATCTTTCTCTGCGAGCTCTGCGGTGAACAATTACAAATCATATATCAAGATAGCCCCGGGGAGGATATTGTCCCGCCCGGGCCATGGCCGGCATTGCCTGAAATATAAACTCGGCGTTTTTCTCCAATTGATCCAGCTTGATTTTTGCAGGGTTCAAAATTTTACGGCCGGTATCGTTCAAAGTGGCCAGAATTTTATTTCTTATCTCGACAACGTCCGAATTTTGAATCGTATTCGAAATCGTCTTTTCCTTAAACCCCGGCAAGGCCTTTCTGGATTGAACATTCGACCATTGGAATAGTTTATCATAGCGGTCGTAGGCAACATCTTTCAGGTTCAGTACGGGAGTTTCCCAGGGCCGCGGCCCGGGTTTGGTCCGAATTTCCAGCCCCACCAGGGCGCCGTCGATCATCTGCTCATCCGCTTTGGGTGGACTGACGGTACTCATTTCATCTTTGCCCCAGAGGGCCAGTGGTATGCTCTTGGTCGTCAGGGAAACATCAAGATACTGTTCCAGATATCGCCTGGCTTCTTCAGAGGCACCGCCGTCGGGCTCGAACATAATATCGATGCGTGAATAGAGGGTGGCTTTTCGCATGGGGCGGACACCCAATTGAGTTGGATTTCCATTAATGCTGGGTTGGGGAACTTTCAGCGGATCCCGCTTGCCGTCCACCGGCTGATTTCCATTGAACCGGACGGCGGTGGCCGGCACCAGGGTGCGGCAGTTCATTATAAGTTTTTGTGGATTCACCAATCGGTGGATTTTCTCACCGTCTTTGATCTCCTGCAGCAGGCCGTCGGCCAGCGAAATACGGGTAACATCCGGATTCGGCAAAAAGGATTTGGCGAAGGATTTTTCAGCGTCACCGGATTCCCAGCGCATGGGCGGCGGCAGGCGTTTGGCCTCGCCGAATTTTACCGTAAAGGTAATAATCCATAGCGAAATTCGGGCCTTTCCGCCCAGGGGCGGACCGTGAAGTTCGACCGCAGCGCTCAATTCCAACGAAAGATGGATCCGAATGATGCCGATTTTCAGGTTGAGGGCCACGCCGATCGAGAT